>OWIA01000012.1_pt1 | contig 90798 bp, 87 predicted proteins | sample 1732881 | NCBI WGS metagenome assembly OWIA01 (sample SAMN05065764, study PRJEB22554) | human gut metagenome | biome: ENVO:2100002; feature: ENVO:00000062; material: ENVO:00002003 | host: Homo sapiens | place: USA
ATAAAGGACAGGACTTCAAAGCAGTCCTCGAAGCCGTCATCGGTGTTAAAGAACCGGCCGCCTCGGTGCCTGCGCCTGAGAAGAAAGGATGGCCTGACGCTGACTACTACGTGGGAGACGGATGGAGCGTCGCGTATCGAGTTTTTGATGCACAATGGTGGGGCGTTCCCCAAAGAAGAAAACGTATCTACCTTGTCGCAGATTTTGCAGACCAGAGTGCCCCAGAAATATTATTTAACTCCGAGGGCTTGTCTCGGTATTCTGCGGAGGGCTTCCGTGCGTGGCAAAGAGCTGCCGCCGGTGCTGAAGACTGCACTGGAGAGGCAGGCGGCAACGGAGCAGGAGGACGAATCTGTCTGAACGATCAGGGCGGCACACAGATGGATGTTTCCGAAGATGTGACCGGAACACTTCGGGCGCAGGAGCATGGACATCAGCCGTGTGTTCTGGAAGCAGCCGGTTTCTGCACCGAGCATTCGGCAGATGCCAGAAGCATCGGATACGAGGAGGAACGGTCACCGACCCTCCGGGCTGGTGTTGTACCGGCCGCCATCGCACTGGAAAATCATCCTGCTGACAGCCGGGTGAAGATTTCCGAGGATGGTAAGGTGCAGACCCTGACAAGCCGGTGTGGTACGGGCGGCGGTAATGTCCCGATGGTCATGGACGCTGTTGAAAATTCAGTGGAAAGCCCGGTGAAAGAAGTTGAAAACTCTCCGACGGTCACATTGAAGATCCGTTCCGGGTGTGAAGGCGGTGGCAAGGGCGCTATCTGGCAGGAAGAAAAGTCAGCTACCCTCGGCTGCAACAACGACCAGACACTGTTCGTTCCGAAATGCTACGGTGTCTGCTCTAAAGCCAGCCACTCCATGATGTCCGATAATCCGCATAGCGGCTTCTATGAAGCGGAGACCTCTCGGACACTAGACCGCAGCGGTGGAGATCCGACCTGCAATCAGGGCGGAATCTGCGTGGTAGAGCCGGTCGCCTTTACCCAGAACCAGAGGGATGAAGTCCGGGATCTGGGAGAGAAGTCAGCGGCACTTGCAGCAGAGCCGGGGATGAAGCAGCAGACCTTCGTCCTGCAGGGCAACATGATCGGCCGCAAGGATGAGAACGGTCCGCAGGGGGATGGCGTCAATGAGGATGTCTGTTTTACACTGGATGCCACTGACCGCCATGCAGTCTGTGCACCGGAGGATGTGTATGCCATGACCACCGGCTCCTATATGCAGGTGGCAAAAGAAGTCGCACCGACCCTGATGGCACGAGACTACAAAGACCCGACCACCATCGCACCGGCACCGCATCTGAACGAGGGTGTCATGGGAACGGTGGCAACCGGGGCGCATCCCAGCGGCTTCAATGGGCAGGATGCTTTCAATGACCGTCTGGTCATCGACAACCCGGAAGCGCAGCTGACACCTGTGACCTATACCGTCCGCCGTTTGACACCGACCGAGTGTGCCAGACTGCAGGGCTTCCCGGACTGGTGGTGCAGGGATCTCGGAACGGAAAACCCGACCGAAGAAGAGCTGGCATTCTGGGCAGATGTGTTTGAAACCCACCGCAAGATCATGACCCATGCCAAGAAGCCGAAGACGGAGAAGCAGATCCGGAAATGGCTGGCTGACCCGTATACGGATTCGGCAGAGTACCGTATCTGGGGTAACGGCATTTGTTTAGCCAACGCATTTTTTGTTCTGGCCGGCATCGCATGGTGTGCAGGTCTGGAAGAATAAACTGGCCCGCTATATTACTAGGTAGAAAGTGACCCGGTAATATGGTGGGCTTACATATTGGTCCTATTTACACAACAGATTTCGCAGTCCCTTGTGTAATTGGTCGAACATGAAGAATATCGGGAAATGGCCTTGCTATTTGACCGGTTCAGAGTGATATATGTGCTACCGAAAAAAACATCGGGACGTACAAAGACAAAAAACGAAAGGGGCAATGAATTATGTTGAAATTTGAATTGAACATAGCCGACCGCAAGACACTTGCAAATCGCATGGAGGAGCTGACGGGCATCCATCCTTACTACACCAGAGCGCCGCTGTACGCTTATGACATCGGCAACTACACCATCGACCGGGACGGCAATCTTCTGGTCGAGCCGGAGAATGCAGATGCCGAGCTGCTGACGACTCTGTTGAATGAGGGGTTGATCCGCGGCGGCGAGAGCATTGAGAGCACGAGTGACCAGCCGGAAAACACAGAGCCGACTGAAAACTTGGCAGAGGAGCCTGTGGCCGAAGCGGAGCCGGATGATACGGCAGAGGATGAGCCGGATGCAGAGGAATCGGAAAGCGAAGACCAGCCGGAAGAAGTACCGCTGGATCTGGAACTTGCCTTCCCAACCAGCCAGCATAACGGCGTGAGCCTTCGCAATCTGGTCAACCTCATCTACAGCCGGGGCCGACTCATCAGCAAGGCAACGGGCGGGCACTTCCATGTGGAAACCGACCTGGTCGAAACACTGCGGGATGACAGCTGCACCTATACGGTGGCAAACTTCATCGAGGCACTTAAGGGTTACGAAGCACAGTGTGGAACTGCGATGGAAGGTCTGGTGATCACAGAAGAAAAGGTTTCCTTCACAGGATTCCCGACGGCTTCCGATTATGATCACCTGACGGCTTTTGGTCACCTTGCCATCCTGATGAACCAGCAGGCTATCAGCCAGAAGCGCATCCAGGCAAAGGATGTCAACGATGAGAATGAGAAGTATGCACTCCGCACATGGCTCCTGCGGCTTGGGATGAACGGTCCGGATTTCAAAGAGACACGCAAGATCCTCATGGAGAACCTTTCCGGCCATGCGGCTTTCCGCACGGATGAGGAAGCACAGAAGTTTCTTGCAAGGGAAAAGGCAAAACGGGATGCCCTGAAAGCCGCGAAACTGGCGGCACAGAACAGCGATCCTGCCACAGGGGAAACGGTCGAACAGGAAGAAAACCAGCCGACACAGCCCGACTGTGGGGCGGACACGGCGCAGATGCTGGAGGCGGGAGCGTAAGCTCCCAAGCCCCCAATGGGGGCCGGAAAATATGCGAGACCTTCTTCCATTGTACCGATATTAGCTCTGAAAATGTACATTATCAAGCGGATAAACTGCAGAAATGTACACGATCATTCTGCCTCATATTTGTCGAATATATGTTCTTTTATATCCTTGCTATTATCCGCACCTGACGGTAATATGCACATACCGAAAGGGAAAACAAGGAAAAAGCAAAGGAGAACATACCATGAACGATAAAACAAGAGAGCAGATTGAAGCCATGAAGAACCAGACCATCGGAGTTGAAATCGAGATGAACAACATCACCAGAGAAAAAGCGGCGAGAAAGGTCGCTGAGTACTTCGGAACCAGAGCATGGAACGCCGCCAGCGAGTACGGATATTACAGCTGGGCTTGCAAGGACCAGCAGGGCAGGGTTTGGAAATTCCAGAGGGACGTGAGCATCTACGGACCGGACGCAGAAAAATGCGAACTGGTCACCCCGATCCTCACCTACGACGACATCGAAACCTTGCAGGAAATCATCCGGCTGCTCCGAAAGGCAGGAGCAAAGAGCGGCCCAAGCCGCGGATGCGGAGTCCACATTCACATTGGCAAAGGCGACCACACCGCAAAGACCATCCGCAACCTTGTGAACATCATGGCGGCGCACGAACAGCAGATCGGCAGAGCCATTCGAATCGATGCAGGGCGCACCGGACAATATTGCCGTGTGGTCGACCACCGCTTCCTCGACCGGCTGAACCGCGAGAAGCCGACCACCATGCGCAAGCTGGAAGACATCTGGTACGAAGGCAACGGTTCCAGCTGGGAAAACCGGAATGCCCATTACAATTCAAGTCGGTACCACATGCTGAACCTCCATGCCACCTTTACAAAAGGGACCATTGAATTCCGCCTTTTCCAATTCGCAGACCCAGCGGACGGAAAGCGCAACGGGCTGCACGCCGGTGAGATGAAAGCCTACATCCAGCTTTGCCTCGCAATGAGCCAGCTTGCCAAGATGGTCAGAACGGCAAGCCCGAAGCCCCAGCAGACCGACAACGAAAAGTACGCGATGCGGTGCTGGATGCTGAGGCTGGGATTCATCGGGGATGAATTCGCAACGGCAAGGGAGATCCTTCTGCGGAACATGGAGGGCAACGCATCCTGGCGGAACAAATAAGCCTGGATGCACGGGCACCTTTTGGGCGGGCAACCGCCCTTGAGGTGGTAGAAGGAGGTGCAGGTTTATGAAAAGCACGTTAAAAAATGAAAACACACCGGGAGGCAGGACCTTTAAGGTGACCATCACCGAGACCTACCAGAGAACGGTGACCATTTATGAATCCGAAATGAAAGAGCCGACCGTGGAGGAAGCCCAGCGAGTGGCAGAGGACTGGTGGCAGGACAGCCAGATTGAGCTTGGGACAGATGATTTCCAGGGCGTGGAATTCACTGGCAGGGAGGACGGTGAGGCGGATGTTTGAATTGATCAGCCGAAACCCATCCAGATATTACCTTGCCTACGGAAGTAATCTCGACATGGAGCGGATGGGAAAGAGATGCCCTTACGCTGTGGTGGTCGGCACGACCGAGATCAAGGGCTACCGGCTCCTGTTCAAAAAGAGCAAGACCGGCTTCTATGCCACCATCGAGCAGGATGCCAATGAAAGCGTACCAGCGGTGGTCTGGAAGCTCTCGGAATACGATGAACTCCTGCTGGACCGGTACGAGGGCTGCCCACGATACTACTACAAGAAGCAGTTTCAGCTTCCGGTCTGGAACCTGAACGGGAACCGCATGAAAAAGGCAAAGCCATGCATCGCTTATGTGATGCACGAGGACCGGCGGCTTGGCTGCCCGGATGCCGAGTATTTTGAACTGTTGCGCGGCGGATACAGCGACTGGGAATTTCCGCTGGACACATTGAAGCGTGGACTGGCAGCCAGTATCGGAAGGGCGGAAGCTGTCCGGTATCTGAAGAAGCAGCAGATGATGTAAGAGTACACGATCAAAAGCAAAAAACATTGTGCAGTATATGATGCTTATCGGCCTTGATAAATCAGGGCAGAAGAGTGATATATACCATACCGCCAGACAAGAGCGGAGAAAACCGAAGGGAGAGATTCAAATGAAGAACAAGAAATATTACATCGCCTACGGCAGCAACCTGTCGGTGGAGCAGATGGCAGACCGGTGTCCGGATGCAAAAATTGCAGGGCAGGCGGTGCTGGCCGGCTGGGAGCTTTTGTTCCGCGGCTGCGCCACTATCGCACCGAACCCGAAGAAGAACACGCCGGTTCTGGTGTGGGAAATCTCGGAAAGGGACGAAGGAAACCTCGACCTCTATGAGGGCTACCCGAACTACTACCGCAAGGAAGACCTGAACATCGAACTGCTCCGGGAAGAGGCAGAACCGGAGATGGTGACCGCAATGGTCTACATCATGGAGAACGACTTCGGACACCGCGCACCGAGCCGGTATTACTACAAAGTTCTGCATGACGGCTATAAGGCATTCCGCTTCCCGATGCACATCCTCGAAGGTGCGCTGAAGGAATGCATGGATAAGGATGCCGCCCAGCGGATGATCGAGGAGGTGCAGGCATGAATTTCGCAGATCAGAAAATGGTCAAGAAGTTGAGAAAAGAGTTCCCGGTCGGATGCCGGGTCGTCCTCGATGAGATGGATGATAGGCAGGCACCGCCCATCGGAACGCAGGGAACCTGCAACGGGGTCGATGATGCCGGAAACATCTTGGTGAACTGGGACACCGGAAGCCATCTTAACGTTGCCTACGGCGCGGACAGTTGCCACCGTGTGGCAACGGATGCCGAGGTCAAGGTGTCGCTCGACCACCTTGGTAAAACGCGACAGACCGGCCCACGTTGCCCCAGGTGCGGAGCAAAGCCTGACTGCTACGACCATCAGCAGCAGGCACTCAGCCGAAGAGCGGACATCCAGATCTGCAACCGATGCGGAACGGAGGAAGCATTAGAGGACATTGCATGGGGCGAACAGCAGAAGATGCATCTTGCAGACTGGGCAATCGTGAAAGGGGGATGGGTCGAATGAAAGTTCTTCTGATCAAACCGATGGAGCATCCGCAGGTGGTGGACATTGAAAACTCCCTGAAAGAGTTCTACCGCATCCTCGACTGCGACTGTATCACAGCCACCTACCCGTGGGAAGAACGCGCCGTCCTGGTCACCGATGACAACGGGCTGTTCACCGAGAAGTCATTCAGCAGATACATTCCGGAGCTGGAGCAGCCCATCAAGGGAAACTTCTTCATCTGCGGATTGGGCGAGGAAGATTTCGCAGAGCTGCCCCAGGACCTCATCCAGAAATTCAGGGAACGCTTCTGGGTGCCGGAGGCATTCGTCAGCATGTTCGGGCAGATGGCAGTCATTCAGATGGATGACGGAACGAAGCCGGAATAAGATACCACAATCAGAAAAATACCCTCTCGGCCAGAAAAGACCGGGAGGGCTTGGTTTAACAGGAGGAGCCTATGGGACACAGGAAGATGCCGGCTTATGGCGAGAGGGAACACGGCGGCAGATACATTCTGGATGAATACGAATGGTCGAGAAACCACTGCAAGGCGGTGACCATCCGCAGATGGAAAAGGGACCTGAAAAAGAAAGCCAGAGCGCATAACCGCAGGGTGATGCATCAGGCAATGCAGGGCGAAGCCGATTAGACGGAAAATGGGGGTCTCAAAAGAATGAGAACCCCCTTCCAGTTTACTGTATATTACCTCTGGAAAGCAACGATAGCAAGGAGAACCGCCGCCATAATGTACACAAACATCTAGCAGCGGTTTTGTGTATCATACCAAACAAAAACGGGGGATACGAGGCAGAACCCCAGCTTCTGCTGGGGGAGCCTCTGGGGGATTCCTTAGAAGAAATCCCTCATGCTCATGCCGACCTCGTTCAGTCGTTCTTCCATGCTGTGGTAGTGCCAATCTTCTTCCTCTTCTTCGTCCTCTTCCTCAAGCTCTTCTGGGAAGGGGTCGTGCCGCCATCCGGCTTTATGGTATTCTTCTTCCCGGATGTCGTTGCGGTCGTAAATGTCCAGCTCGTATTCTTCTTCAAGCTCTGCGATGCGGTTTTCGATTGCGGTTTCAACTTCTGTAATGGTCTTTTTCATGGTTTTTGTCCTCCGTTTTTGGTTTGGTTTTCTTTGCTTTCGTTGTGTGTATAATGCCGCAGAAACACATATATAGCAAGTCAATCAGGGGTTATATATGTACCAAACATGAGGGGCAAAGATCGTTGATAATATGACGTTTTATGGCCTTGCTATCACAGGGCAGTGACGGTAATATACAGCTACAAAAAGCAAAGGAGGACAGCAGAATGACTGATTGGAGAACATGGAAAAAAGGGAGAAAGACAACATGGCACTGGGACGAATTCGATGGAAGCGGAAGCCGAGAAGGGATCATCATCGAGGTTCATGAAGACCACGCGATCATGGAAGCAGACGGCACGCACCTTTGGATCGACGATGACACGGCAGAGATGTTCAGCTAGGAAAAACGGGGAGGGAAACCTCCCCGGATAAACACATAAATCCACCAGTTCAGGGCGCAGATGATCGTGTACTTTAGCCGCTTGATAGTATCCGGCAGTGACGGTAATATACAGCTACCAAAACGAAAGGGGCAAAGAACATGGAACGCTACACTTACGAGATCACCTTTACACGGCTGGATGGACAGCCGGATGAAATCCAGCAGCACACCAGCGAGGAGCTGGCAAGAGAATGCTTCCGGCTTTTCGATGAGTCGGACAGCGCAGAGATGTACAGCAAAATCGAACTTAGCTGCCACGACTGGGAAACAGGCGCGGATGAGATTCTGGAAACGATGACATTTTGAGAGGAGAACAAAAACATGACCTACACAAAAATCAACCTTTACCTTGCGAACGGAATCCCGGAGGCACTCAGCAACCTCTGGTACGGAAGAGACAGCGCGGTGGTCGAGATCAGGGATGCCGTTGAGGATGCGAAGAACGGCAAGGACCTTCTGAACCGCATCCAGAAGATGAAGCTCCTGCGGAAATTCACCCTCGATAGGGAGAACGAAAAGCACATCCGCTTCAAGGGAACGGACTGCTGGGGCAACGTAAGCTACCTCGAAATCATCCGCTAAAGGCAAGATCGACAGGCGCAAGGGGCTGGAAATGACCAGCCTTTTGCTCGTGTCTGTCTTCCGAAAGCTGGCATGAAAAGCACATAAATATGACAATTACAGGGCTTGATGATCGTGTAGTTTAGCCGCTTGATAGTGTTTCGAGGTGACGGTAATATACAGTCACCGAAAGGGGAAAACAACAAAAACGGAGGATACGACAATGACGAAGAATGAAGACCGCATCAATAAACTTTTCAAGGAACTGGTACCGGATACGGGCAAGGCAGACAGCCTCGCAGGGGAGCTGGTAAGGGCAATGAGCCGCATCGGATACCGCTTTTACAACGACGGCGACCAGCTGGGCATCGGCTACGGCAAGGAAACCTGCAACCCTGCAGGGCGGTTCCTTGGAGCCAAGGGCAACGACAAAATCGCAAAGCTGACTGCAGATGCCTGGGCAGTCTACAGTGAGGAAGCCTACGAAAAGGTTCTGGACATCCTTTGCGGAGCGGTTGCCGACTATGTTGAGCAGAACCCAGACCTTAGAAACCAGCCGACCGAAGATATGTGGGACTTCAAGGATGAGGAAGAAGACCAGGATGACAGCTGGGACGAGGAAGAAGATGACTGGGACGAAGAGGAAGATTACGAGGACGAAGAAGACTACTAAGCCAGAGAAACACATGGGGCTTGTCGGAAACGGCGGCCCTTTTCTTCTGCTGTAATACGCACAGTTCCGGGTGGCTATCTTTGTGTAGTATAGCCGCTTGATAGTGTGTGACATAGACGGTAATATGCACATACCGAAAGGGAAAACCAAGAAAAATGGAGGAAACCACCATGAAGAAGAACATCACCAAGGAAGAAGAAAAAGCCCTGCTGGAGATCGCCAAGCGCCTGATGGCAGCAGTAGACAGCCGGGGAGACCTCGAAGCCCGCGACAATGACAGCGAGGACTTCATTGAGGTTCCGGTCTGGGGCATCCAGAAGGCAATGGAAGAAGCCTACCTGCTGGGACGGATGAGCAGATAAACCGACAGCCCCGACACAGCCCCACACAGGGGCATGTGCCACGGCTGGCAAAACGATCCGAATGAACCGACAGCGCCCCAGACAGGGGCAGATGTGGCGGCGTGGATGCGCTAGGAAGGAAAAGCACATGGAAGAACGGATGATGGATACCATCGTGGAAATCTACAACCACATGGATGACCGCGATAAGGATGCCTTCACACTGGGGGATGCCGAGAATATGGTGGAAGACCAGATCAGGATGGATAAGGAAGCCGGACGGGAACCGCTGGCATATGACCCGCAGTTCTTCTACGATACCATTGTGGAACTCATGGAGCAGGACGCAGAGTGACGTATATTCTGCCTGGTATTCCGGGGCAGAAGATCGTGTACTTTAGCCGCTTGCTATCCTTTGCACCTGACGGTAATATGCACATACCGAAAGGGGAAAGCCCCAAGGGAAAAACGAAAACACGGAGGAATTCACCATGAAAAAGCATTTGATCGACTTTCCAGAAAACAACATCAGCATCGAGAGTTTCTACGACCGGCTCAGACCTTGCTACGACAGCATCATGCAGTTCGGTGACCGGGTTTTGGTTGCCCAGATGAACTGGAATGGCATGCTGGAGGGAGCGGTATACGGATTTGTCGAAGACCCAGAGGAAGGCTGGTCACCGATTGAGTGCCGACTGGAGCTTCTGAGGATTTCCGATGAGACCTACACGGATGCCGGTCACGCGATCGAGTGGTGCATCAAGAACGCACACTGAAAAAGGGCAGAGCTCCTTCGGGGGCTTTTGCTCGTAGTGGCGGATTTCTCCGGCGTGTAAATACACATAAATCCAACAAAAAGAGGTGTGTATGATCGTGCAGCATAGCCGCTTGCTATGTCCGGGCGGTGACGGTAATATACAGTCACAACGAAGGGAAAAGCCCTACGGAAAACAAAACACACGGAGGATACAGACCATGACGAACAAAGCAAAAACCTACCTCAAGAACATTAAGGAAGCCGACACCGAGAAGAAGCTGATTGGCATCGAGATCGCCTTCAAGCAAGACATGACCCTCAGCTGCAACGACCTCGGAAGCCTTTGCAGGGCGGCAGAAGACAAGCGGTACAGCCTGCGGAACAACGAGGAAACGCTGAAGCTGAAGCAGATCCTTTTCTTCCGGACGAAAGCGGAGATGGATGCCTACCACGACATGAGCCGCAAGCCGGAAGACTGGACAGAAGCGGAGATCGAGCAGCAGAGAAGCCGCTTCTGTAGCGTCTGGCAGGTCATCGAGGAAGCGGAGCTGGTCGATGAGTACGAGGCTTGGAAGGAAGCCAACCCCAACGCATAACAGCACCCAAAAGGTACACGCTCCGAAAAGGGGCTGTGCCTCGTATCCGATGTGTTTTATATAAAGTTGTCAAAATGGGAAACTATTTACTATTCATACGAAAAAGTTTCCCGTTTGGGAAAATGATATTTTAAGGACTTCTTTGGAGGTCCTTTTTCTTTACCCATTTTTGCAGAAAGGAGGAGATGCCAATGGCTACCAGAGGCAGAAAACCAAAGCCGACCGCCATGAAGGAGCTGGAAGGCAATCCGGGCAAGCATCCGCTGAACACCAGCGAACCGAAGCCCAACAAGAAAGCACCGGCCTGTCCGAAGTGGCTGGAGCCGGAAGCAAAGAAAGAGTGGCGCAGACTTGCAAAACAGATGGAAGCCATCGGCATCCTGACCGAAGTGGATATGGCGGCCTTTGCCGGTTACTGTCAGGCATATGCCCGATGGAAGGAGGCAGAGGAGTTCATCACCCAGCACGGCACCATTGTCAAGACCCCGTCCGGCTACTGGCAGCAGGTGCCGCAGGTGTCCATCGCACAGACCTATCTGAAGATTATGAACAAGTTCGCAGAGCAGTTCGGCCTGACCCCGTCCTCCCGAAGCCGCATCATTGCTTCGGACGGCGGTCCTGCGGATGCTACCGATGAGATGGAAAATCTGCTGGGAGGAGGTGGAAGCTGATGGCAGAGTGCAGACCGAAAAACTATCCGAAACTGAAGGACTATAAACCAAGTCGGTTCATGCTTCCCAGCTGCCATTACGATGCCGCAAAAGCAGATCGGGCAGTAACCTTTATTGAGAACCTCCGACACACCAAAGGTAAGTGGGCAGGAAAGCGGTTCTGGCTGCTTCCGTGGCAGGAGCAGATCATCCGGGATGTGTTCGGCATCGTGGACGAAAAAGGGAACCGTCAGTTTCGCACGGCTTATGTCGAAATCGGCAAGAAAAACGGAAAATCCGAGCTTGCCGCTGCGGTGGCCTTGTATCTGCTTTTTGCCGATAATGAGCCATCTGCCGAAGTCTATGGTGCTGCAGCTGACCGCCAGCAGGCATCCATCGTCTTTGATGTTGCCCATCAGATGGTGCAGATGACCCCGGCACTTTTGAAACGGTGCAAGATCATGGCAGCCACCAAGCGCATCGTGAACTACGGGAACGCAGGATTTTATCAGGTTCTGTCTGCCGAAGTTGGTACGAAGCACGGCTTGAATGTGTCAGGTCTTGTTCTGGATGAGGTTCATGCCCAGCCAAACCGAAAACTCTACGATGTCCTTACCAAAGGTTCCGGTGATGCCCGTGAACAGCCGTTGTTCTTTTTAATCACCACGGCTGGCACGGACAAGGAGAGCATCTGCTACGAGCTCCACATGAAAGCGCTTGACCTGCTGGCTGGCCGTAAGATCGACCACACATTTTACCCCGTGGTCTATGGACTGACAGATGAAGATGACTGGCACGATGAAGCCAACTGGTATAAGGCAAACCCCTCATTGGGCCAAACCATCCAGATCCAGCGTGTCCGGGATGCGTACCAGGAAGCACTGGATAACCCGGCAGAGGAGAATGTGTTCAAGCAGCTCCGTCTGAATATGTGGGTGTCCTCGCTGACGAGATTCATCCCGGAACACATCTACAACCTCGGCAATCAGCCAATCAATATGGAAGCCCTCAAAGGCCGTGACTGTTATGGCGGACTGGACTTGTCCAGCACCGGAGACATCACGGCTTTTGTGCTGATGTTCCCGCCCAGAGTTCCAGAGGAAAAGTACATCATGCTTCCGTTCTTCTGGATACCGGAGGATACGATCTCCCAGCGTGTGCGCAGAGCATCCGTTCCGTATGATGTCTGGTATCAGCAGGGCTACCTGATGGCGACCGAGGGCAATGTCATCCATTACGGTTTCATTGAGAAGGTCATCGAGGAGCTGGGCAAGACCTATCACATTCGGGAGATTGCCTTTGACCGATGGGGAGCCGTGCAGATGACCCAGAACCTTGAGGGGATGGGATTCACAGTCGTGCCTTTCGGTCAGGGATTCAAAGATATGAGCCCGCCTACCAAGGAGTTCTATAAGCTCCTGATGGAAGGGCATATTATCCACGGCGGCAACCCGGTCATGGCATGGATGGCGGGGAATGTGGTCGTGGATACCGACCCGGCGGGCAATATCAAGCCGACTAAGGCAAAGTCGCCGGAGAAGATCGACGGCATCGTCGCTGCGATCATGGCACTCGACCGCTGTATCCGCCATGAGCAGCAGGGCAGTGTGTACGATGAACGAGGGTTGCTTGTTTTTTGATGGGAATGTAATCCGATATGTTTGAATATGAAATAAAAAACGGAATAAAATCAGACAAACTTTACGCAATAAAATAAAACGGAATGAAATCCGAAAATTTCTTGATAATTCCGAGGAAACAGAGTATACTGTAATCACGGAGGTGGTAAGATGAAAAGGCTTGAACGACCGGATTATCTTAACTGGCTTATTAGCCATAAAGATGAGCAGATTATCAAGGTGGTTACAGGTGTAAGACGCTGTGGAAAATCCACGATCTTTGAAATTTACAGAGACTATTTGTTGGCGCACGGAGTTTTGCCTGAGCAGATCATTGCGTTGAACTTTGAGGACTTGGACTATGAGGAACTGACAGATTATAAACTGCTGTATAAATATGTGAAAGAGCGACTCTGTGCGGATAAAATGAATTACATCTTCCTCGATGAAATTCAGCATGTGGAGTCGTATCAGAAGGCAGTAGACAGCTTGTTCCTTAAGGAAAATTGTGATGTGTATATCACAGGTTCCAATGCTTACTTTATGTCTGGGGAACTAGCTACGCTTCTGACCGGACGGTATGTGGAACTTTCCATGATGCCGCTTTCCTTCGCTGAGTTTTGCGAGGGTCTGGACGAACAGAGACAGGTTTTGTCTCTTGCTGAGAAGTTTACGCAGTATATGGAAACCGGTTCATTTCCGTATGTGTTGAAATACGGGTACGGATCGGATCAGGCAAAAGAGTATATGGATGGTATCTATCATACGATTTTGCTGAATGATGTTGTAAAGCGTCTAAAAATATCCGATGTGAATATGCTCGAATCTGTGACGAGGTATCTGATGCATAATATCGGAAACCGGACCACACCGACAACGATAGCGAACACGATGGTCTCTAAGGGACGTAAAATCGATCCTAAAACAGTAGACCGGTATCTCCGTGGGCTGACAGACAGCTTGCTCTTTTACGAGGCAAGGCGCTACAACATCAAGGGAAAAGAGTTGCTTAATTCCATCAGTAAGTATTATGTCTGTGATGTCGCCATGAGAAATATGCTTGTCAGAGGAAAGGATACAGACATCGGACATATCCTTGAAAACCTGGTGTATCTGGAGCTTCGCCGCCGTGGCTTTGAGGTCTATGTTGGCCAGTATGGTACAGACGGTGAGGTTGACTTTGTGGCTATTAAAGATGGACACCCTGAATACTATCAGGTTGCTCAGACCACGCTTGAGGACTCGGTATTGCAGAGAGAGTTGGCACCGCTGAGAAAGATACAGGATAATTTCCCAAAGTATCTTATAACGCTTGATGAGATTTTTGGCGAGATGAATTACGAGGGCATTCAAAAGAAAAACGCTTTGAAGTGGATGCTGGGTCAGGGTCAGGAATAAAGCAAATTTGAAGAGAGCATCTTGGAGTCACATCCGAGGTGCTTTTTTCATGCCAAATTTTAAGGAGTGAAAGATGAAACGATATTTTACGGTTGAGTACAACCACAGGGCCTATAAGCTTGAGCAAAAGGGAAGCGGAAAGTTGAGTACCTACGTTATCAAATAAATATCAATGCATGAAGAAGCATCTTGGCGATGGTCAGGGTGCTTTTTTATGCCATTTCAACTTGGAGGAAAACACAATGAAGTATCTGATGAGCGCAGAATGGTGGAAGGCAGCCGGTATCCGTGCTGCAAAGACGATGTTCCAGACCGGCGCGGCTCTGGTCGTGACACAGATGCCCGGCGGCATGGTGGACTGGGTTGCAGTTGGCAGCGCAGCGATTGTGGCAGGCGTTGCGTCCCTCGGTACCAGCCTTGCCGGTCTGCCGGAACTGGAAAAGGGGGATAAGGCTTAATGGGATTCTGGGAATGGATGGGGTTTGAGAACCCAAGGGATTCTCCTAAAACAGAACAGCCAAAAGAAGGTCTGCCGCAGGTCACGGATAATGTCCGCGATTCCGGGCAGACCTTTGTGTTTGGGCGTTCCAATGCCGGGGAGCAGGTGGATGAGAAAGCCGCCATGCAGATTCCGACCGTGTATGCCTGTGTCCGTCTGCTGGCGGAGTCCATTGCGGCCTTGCCGCTGCATCTTTACCGGGTGACAGACGATAACGGCAACAAGGAAAAGGCGCGGGATCATCCGCTGTACAAGATTCTGTATCGCCAGCCCAACCCGGAGATGACATCCTTTGTCTTCTGGGAAACGCTGATGACTCACTTGCTTCTCTGGGGCAACGCCTACGCGCAGATCGTCCGGGATGGCAAGAACACGGTGCTTGGTCTTTATCCGCTTTTGCCGGAAAATGTCGAAGTGGACCGGGATGAGAGCGGCGAGCTCTATTATATCTACCACGCATACACGGATGAAGTGCCGGGAGAGCAGAACAAGGATATCTACTTCCGCAGGGATGAGATTTTCCATGTTCCGGGCTTGGGCTTCAATGGACTGATTGGTTTTTCGCCCATCGCCATGATGAAGAACAGCCTCGGCACTTCCATTGCGGTGGATAAGTACGGCTCTTCCTTTTTCAAGAACGGCGCACAGCCCAGCGGTGTACTGGAACACCCTGGTGTCTTAAAAGACCCGAACCGTGTCCGGGATAACTGGGAGGCAGCATACGGCGGTGCCGCCAATGCCCACCGTGTGGCTGTGCTGGAAGAGGGCATGGCCTACAAACCAATCTCCCTGCCGCCGGAAGACAGCCAGTTTTTGGAAACGAAGCAGTTTTCCGTGACGGAGATCTGCCGCATCTTCCGTGTGCCTCCGCATCTGGTGGCAGACCTGTCGAGAGCTACTTTTTCCAACATCGAATACCAGTCGCTGAATTTCGTGATGCACTCCCTGACCCCGTGGCTTGTCCGCATCGAGCAGGGCATCATTAAGGATCTGCTGCTGGAAGAGGAGCAGGATACCTACTTCCCGAAATTCAATGTGGATGGGCTGCTCCGGGGTGACTACCAGAGCCGGATGAACGGCTACGCCACTGGCATTAGCAACGGCTTCCTTTCTCCGAATGATGTGCATCGGCTCGAAAACATGGACCTCATCCCAGCGGAGGAGGGCGGTGACGACTACTACCTGAACGGCGGCTATGTGAAGCTGAAAGATGCAGGGGTGGCACAGCAGAATAAAGCTGCCGCAGTCCGGCAGAATCAGCCCAAGCAAACACAGCCGGAGGAGCAAGACCCGGAAGAAGAACCTGACAGCGATAACCGGCTGAGTGAGAGTAAGCCACGGAAAAATGGAAGGAGAAACCGATGAAGAAATTCTGGAACTGGATCAAAAACAGTGACGATACCAGAATCCTCCGGCTGGAAGGACCCATCGACGAGGAATCGTTCTGGGGCGATGAGATCACGCCGCAGATGTTCCGGGATGAGCTGGAATCCGGCGAGGGGGATGTGACCGTTTGGATCAACTCTCCGGGCGGCAATGTGTTCGCCGCTGCCGAGATCTATACCATGCTGAAGGACTACAAAGGCAGCATCACGGTCAAGATCGATGCGATTGCCGCTTCGGCGGCATCTGTTGTGGCAATGGCCGGTGACACTGTCCAGATGAGTCCCGTTGCCATGCTGATGATCCATGACCCCAGCACGGTTGCGATGGGCAATACCAAGGACATGGAAAAGGCCATCGAAGTGCTGACCGAAGTCAAGGAAAGTATCATCAATGCCTACGCAGCGAAGAGCGGCCTCAGCCACGCCCGTATCGCCAACCTCATGAGCAATGAGACCTGGATGAATGCGAAGAAGGCGGTGGAACTGGGCTTTGCAGACGAGATTCTTTTTGCAAAGAAAGAGGAGGAGCCGGACAGTGACCCGGCAGACTCGGAGAATCCGGAAGAAGGCCCCGACAGTGAACAGGGCGAGGGCGAAGAAAAGAAGCCGTTCCAGAAGGATACGGCAGGGCACCTTTTCTCCAGCCGTCAGATGGATTTAATCGTCCTGAACCGTCTGGGTGTGAAACCGGAAGATGTGGGTCAGAAACACATTGAGCCGAAGGAGCCGCCTGCTGACCCGAAACCGTCCGCAGAGCCGACCCCTCCGGCAGAGCCGTCCGCTAATCCGGGACCTGTCCTTGACATGGACGGCAAGACCGAGGATGGCAGCATCCCCTACAATATCCTGATGAAGCAGCTTGAGTGCATGAAGTGATGTGCATTCAGGCTGTTTTTCATATCACCACAAATCAATCTATGGAGGAAAAACACTATGAGTAAGATTCTGGAACTGCGCACCAAGCGCAACACTCTCTGGGAGCAGACCAAGGACTTTCTGGAGAAGAACCGCGGCGAGAACGGTCTGGTAAAGGCTGAGGCCGTGGAGCAGTATAACAAGATGGCACAGGAGGTCAAGGACCTGGGTGCTGAGATCGAGCGTCTGGAGCAGCAGGCACAGATCGAGGCACAGCTGTCCGCACCGACTTCCAGCCCTGTCCACGCTGACCCGAAGAACGGTGCCAAGAAGGATGTCAAGCCGACTGCCACTGCCGAGTATGCCGAGAACTTCTGGAACATGATCCGCAACCGCGGCCATTACGGCGAGGTCCGCAATGCCCTGTCTGTGGGTGAGGACACCGAGGGCGGCTTTACCGTTCCCGATGAGTTCGAGAAGAAGCTGGTGGAGGCACTGGAGGAGAACAACATCTTCCGTGGTCTGGCGACCGTTATCCGCACCAGCTCCGGCACCCGTAAAATCCCCATCGCAGAGGATACCGGTGAGGCAAGCTGGATCGATGAGGGTGAGGAGATCCCGGAGAGCGATACCACCTTCGGTCAGACCATGCTGTCTGCGTACAAGCTGGGCACTATGATCAAGATCTCCAATGAGCTTCTGAACGATTCCGCATTCGACCTTGCCACCTATATTGCCCGCCGTTTCGGTGTGCGTATGGGCAACGCAGAGGAGCGCGCCTTTATCACCGGTGACGGTGTGGGCAAGCCTCTGGGTCTGCTGGCTGAGACTGGTGGTGCCAAGGTCGGTGTGACCGCTGCCCAGAAGGATGCCGTTACCTTCGATGAGATCTTCAAGCTCTACTATGCACTGAAGGCTCCGTACCGCAAGAAGGCACAGTTCCTCTGCAACGAAGCCCTGGTGCTGCAGCTGATGACCATCAAGGACAACAACGGCAACTATATCTGGAAGCCGGGTCTGGAGATCGGTAAGCCTGATACCCTGCTGAACCGTCCGCTGAAGACTTCTGCCTTCATGCCGGAGATCAAGGGCGGCAGCAAGGTCATGGCTTTCGGTGATTACAGCTACTACTGGGTGGCTGACCGCCAGAACCGCACCTTCCGCCGTCTGAACGAGCTGTATGCCCGTACTGATCAGGTCGGTTTCCTGACCACCCAGCGTGTGGATGGCAAGCTGATCCTGCCCGAAGCTGTACAGCTTCTGCAGATGGCACCGCAGGGCTAAGAAAGTCAGGAAAGGAGGAGCCGGTTATGGCACTGATCCCGCTTTACGAAGCGAAGACCTATCTCCGCGTGGACAGCAGTGATGAGGATGCCCTGATCGGCATCCTTTTATCTTCTGCGGAGCAGATGTGCAAGGACGTGGGACGTCTTTCGGAAGACCAGTGGGAGGCAGTCAATGCCGCTGACCGGGATGCCGAGAACGGAGTACAGCCCACAAGGGAACTGGAAGCCCTGCGCAGCACCTGCCGTGTGGCGATTCTGTATGCACTGGGGTATCTCTATGAGCACCGGGACGAAGCTGACCATCAGCAGCTGATGCTGACGCTTCGTTCCATTCTGTTTGCTGTGAGGGAGGGGGTGTTCTGATGATCGAGAAACTGAATGAGCGGATCACGATCGAGAAAAGCACGGTCGTGACTGATAAGGTGGGAAACCATCGGAACACATGGGAGGAATATTTCACCTGCTTTGCCTACGCCTCGACCTATCAGGCGCAGGAAGAAGAAGGTGAGGTCACAGCCGAACAGAAGAGCGTGGTGTTTTCGGTACGCTGGTGCAGTGAGACCAAAGGTCTGACTTCCACCGGTTTCCGCATCCGCTTTCGGGAGCAGCTCTACAATATCGAATCTGTTGACCCGATGAACTATCAGAAGAAAATCCTGAAGATTCATTGCAGACTGGAAAGGAGGCAGCCGGATGAGCCGAACCGTCAGCATCGATGAGATGGCAGACGCCATCAATGAGGGCTTAAAAGAATATGCGACCCTTGCCTCCACCGAAGTCAAGAAGGCAGTCCGCAAATCTGCCAAAACGGTCAAAGACCAGATTTCGGCCAATGCACCGTCCCGGACAGGCGCGTACAAAGGAAGCTGGGTGGCGACCAAGCAGTCCGAATCCAGTCAGAGCCTTCAGATGGTGGTGCATTCCAAGAACCGCTACCAGCTGGCACATCTGCTGGAAAAGGGACACGCCAAGCGCGGCGGCGGTCGTGTGGCAGGAAGACCCCATATTGCTCCGGCTGAACAGGCCGGCATCGAGCAGCTCCAGTCCCTCATCGAAAAGGCACTAAAGTAAGGAGGAACCAATGACCCACGAAGAAGTAAAAGCTCTGGTGGAAGAGATGGGACTTCCTTATGCGTATGACCATTTCGCAGAAGGGGAGAGCCCTGATCCACCGTTTATCTGTTTTCTGTATCCGAAAGCCGAGAATTTCGGTGCGGATAACCTTGTGTACCACCGCTTTAACCGGCTGGACATCGAGGTGTACACCGATTACAAAGACCCGGATATGGAAGCAAATATTGAAGAAGTCCTGACCGCACACGAACTCTACTATGAGAAAAGTGAGGTCTGGATCGAAACCGAAAAGATGTATGAAGTCCTGTATGAGCTGACCGTATAAGCCGGCCGCAGGGCGATAGGAGGAATAATCTATGTCGAAGCAAAGCAATAAGGTCAAATTTGGCCTGAAAAATTGCCATTATGCCAAGGCAACCTTTGACGAAGATGGCAGTGTCACCTATGCAAAGCCGGTCCGCATCCCCGGTGCAGTCAGTCTTTCTATGGATGCCAATGGCGAGATCGAGCCGTTCTATGCGGACAACATCGCCTACTATGTCGTGAATAACAACTCCGGCTACGAGGGTGATCTGGAGATCGCGCTGATCCCGGAGAGCTTCCTTACGGACATCATGCACGAGGAGCTGGATGGAAACGGCGTGCTTGCTGAGAACGCCAATGTGGAACTGGAGCATTTCGCCTTCCTGTTCGAGTTCGATGGCGACCAGCGCCACATCCGTCATGTGCTGTACAACTGTGTGGCAAGCCGTCCGTCCATCGAGGGTGAGACCAATGAGGACAGTAAGGAAGTCAAGACGGACACCCTGAACCTGCAGGCAACCCCTCTGGCAAACGGTTATGTCAAGGCCAAGACCGGTACCAACACCACCGATGATGTCTATAACAAGTGGTACGATGCGGTCTACGAGCCGCAGGCGGAAGCTGTGGATACCGAAGACACCAGTCACGCCGAGGAGCCGCAGGGCTGAGTGACCGACACACACCGCAGGGCTTCGGCTCTGCTTACATTATTATAAAGAGGTATACGATTATGAAGAAGATTTTTCCTTTGTTCGCAGTGATCATCGTTCTGGTACTGGCAATCTGCTCGTTCCACATTATCCCCACCGGCTACACCGGCGTGAAGACCAGCTTCGGTCAGATCCAGGAGACCACCATCCAGAGCGGAAAGCTCAACTTCTGCATTCCTTTTGTGCAGAGCATCCACAAGGTCAACAACAAGCAGCAGGATAAGCACATCGAAGCACAGGTCTGGGGAGAAGCCTCCGACAAGACCCCTGTGTATGCCGCTGATGTGATCGTGACCTATCAGGTGCTTCCTGAGAAGAGTGCATGGCTGTATGCGAATGTGTCCGACATCAAGAATCTGGTCGGTGATGAGCTGGTGGCATCTGCCATCAAGTCTGCGATGGCTGAACTTGACCCCAATGAGGTAACCAACCGCATCAAGATCGAACCTCTGGCACAGCAGAAGCTGGCAGAATCCCTTGTGCAGAAATATGGTGAGGACGTTGTATTTGTGAACAAGGTCGTCATCAACGACATGAATTTCGAGGATGCCTATAACGAAGCCATCCAGCAGAAGTCCATTGCACAGCAGAACGCAGATAAGCAGAAGATCGAGAATGAAGCCGCCATTGCCAAGGCAGAAGCGGATAAGCAGGTGGCGATCACCAATGCAGAGGCGGAAGCCCAGAAGACTTCCATTGCCGCAGAAGCACAGGCAGAGGCAAACCGCAAACTGGCAGAAAGCCTGTCCGATACGCTGATCGAGTACCAGAAAATCCAGAAGTGGGATGGAAAGCTGCCTACTGTGAGCGGCGGTAATGCACTGGTTAGCATTGACCCGGCAGAGTAATAGAAGAACAGACACACGGCAGGGTTTCGGCTCTGCCAATTTTACATGAAATTTTGGAGGATTACGATTATGGCAGTTACAAAGAAAATTGAGATCGATGGCAAGGAAGTCACCTTTAAGGCAAGTGCCGCCGTGCCGCGTCTGTACCGCATCAAGTTCGGCCGTGACATTTACAAAGACCTGCGTCAGCTGGAAAAGAGCGTAGGAGAGAACGATGAGGACAATTCTAACCTCGATTTGTTCAGTCTGGAGATGTTCGAGGACCTGGCATGGCTGATGGCCCGTCATGCTGACCCTGCGAATGTGCCGGACAGCCCGGAGGAGTTCCTGGACCAGTTCAACACCTTCTCCATCTACCAGATCCTGCCTCAGCTGATCGAACTGTGGGGTCTGAATGTGCAGACCGAGGTAGAATCCAGAAAAAACCTCGCAAAAGTGAGCGGGAAATGACCACCCCGCTCTTTCTGCTGCGCTGTGTACAGCTCGGTATCAGCATCGCCGATCTCGACCTGCTGACCATCGGGTTGGTCAATGATATGTTCACAGAACGGCAGAACGACGACTATCCGTACAAAGAGCTGGCCTCGCAGGAGGATTTTGACCGGTTCTAAAGCAAAAAACAAACGACCGTGCTTATATTGTGAACGAAATAAGCACAATCGTCTGGTGATAGGTATAAAAAATCCCACTCAGCCGTGCACAGCCGAGTGGGAAAAAGAAGGTGGCCCGGAGGCCATCTTCCCGGCCTCGGACCTCGCAAAGTTACCGAAACCTGATTGCTGCTGAAAGTATAGCCGATTTAGTAGTGCCAGTCAGGCAGAAAGAAAACTTAGGCAGTCTTTTTAGAATTGCAATAGTCATAGAGATTCAGAAGATAGTCGGGGCTTTCTCTCCAAATTCCGGTATCATAGTCGAAAAGTGTTTCATATACTTTTGAATTTGTGAAGCGTAACAGTGCATCTTCATAGGAAATAGTATCACGCAAAGCGAGTTCTTTGACCGTATCGCGCATGAGACTGACAGCACAGCTTTCTTTCTGCGTATCTGTGAAGTTATAGTTTGACATCTCCATAGCGGTCACTCCTTATATATTCAAGATGATTAACGGCGTCCTGCGTGCGAAAACAGAATTGGTCTTTTAGGCGATTGGGAAGAAGTTTTTCAATAGCTATTTTGTCTGCTTTCGGTGTGCCGGGGATACCAAAGTCAACGCCACCGATATACTGCTGTAAGGTGTGGGCTGTTTGGTCATCTGCAATTTTTCCACCGATGATGTCGATGGTGCCGTATTTTTTCAAAAGTTGTGGGAACAAATCCTTTTTTCGGTTTGCTGCTACAAAATGAAGCCATTCAACAGAGGCTCCTTGGAAACAGTAAGCTAATATGTTGGGATCGTAGTGGAATTTGTAAACAGATATCTGTCCGTCTTCCGGGTTGAAATCTTTTGGAACTGTACCAATACGCATCGCTTTCCTAGCCGAAAGCTGAACGTAATTGTACGCTTGCTCGTAGGAAGATGTAAGATAAAAACCTCGGCCAAAATCGAGTCCACCAAAGCAGCGATTCAGGTCAATCGCTGGGATACCAATGTAGCTACCGTGGTACAGAAGCATCCCATCCTGCAATTCGATCATACGGATACACCTCGATTCTTTAACAAGGTTTCAACATCGTGAAGAACACAGGCGTAACCGTTTAGATGAAGGATGTCATAGCATTCAGAAATAAATCCAAGAATATCGTATTTCTTAAACAGTTCAGCGCAGTCGCTGGGAGACATTTTCCACTTGGACTGAGCCATGCGGAAAACCCAGCACTGCATATCGGCAATGTCAATATTATATTCACTCATAGAGCGTACCTCCTTTGAGTATAATTTCTCAATTTAAGTATAGCTCTTTTTCTGCCGCTTAGCAACGACAGAATTGTAAATTTCAGATTATTTTCTGCCTGTCTGCCCCGTGCAGATGGGCTTTTTTCATGCCTGCGAGGAGGTGGTTACGCAAATGGCATCCAGAATCCAGGGCATCACCGTTGAGATCGGCGGCGATACCACAAAGCTCTCCAAAGCACTGGAAAGTGTAAACAAGTCAATCAAGGGGACGCAGTCCGGACTGAAGGATGTCAACAAACTCCTGAAACTGGACCCCTCCAATACAGAACTGGTCGTCCAGAAGCAGAAGATGCTCAAGGATGCCATTGAAGCCACTAAGGAAAAGCTGGCAACGCTGAAGACTGCCGCACAGCAGGCCAATGAGCAGCTTGCCAACGGTGAGATTACCCAGCAGCAGTACGATGCCCTCCAGCGTGAGATCGTGGAGACCGAACAGAATCTCCGATCCTTACAGGACCAGGCGGCGACCACGAATGCGACTCTTGCCAAGATCGATGAAGCCGGAGAAAAGCTCCAGAACATTGGATCTTCTGTGGAGAATGTCGGCAAGAAGTTCCTGCCGGTGACTGCCGCTGTAACGGGTCTTGGCACTGCCGCAGTGAAGACCGCAGCCGACTTCGATTCCGAGATGAGCAAGGTTTCTGCCATTTCCGGTGCGACTGGGGATGACTTCGACCAGCTTCGTGCAAAAGCCCGTGAAATGGGTGCAAAGACAAAGTTCTCCGCATCCGAGGCGGCCTCGGCGATGGAGTATATGGCGATGGCCGGGTGGAAAACCTCCGACATGCTGGGCGGCATCGAGGGCATCATGAATTTGGCGGCCGCTTCGGGTGAAGACCTCGCCACGACTTCGGATATCGTCACGGATGCCCTCACGGCCTTCGGCTTGTCTGCTTCGGATTCTGGTCATTTCGCAGATATCCTTGCAGCCGCTTCCTCCAATGCGAACACCAATGTCAGCATGATGGGCGAGACGTTCAAGTACTGTGCGCCTATCGCCGGTGCGCTTGGGTTCTCGGCAGAGGATACCGCAGAAGCCATCGGTCTGATGGCAAACAGTGGTATCAAGGCTTCACAGGCGGGTACTTCCCTTCGTACCATCATGAACAACCTTTCCGGTGAAGTGACCTTTGTCGGTAAAAACATCGGTGAAGTTACGATTGCCACCAGCAATGCAGATGGCAGCATGAGGAGCCTGAACGATATCCTCGCAGACTGCCGTGTAGCATTCTCTGGCTTGACCGAATCTGAAAAAGCATCCAATGCAGAGGCACTGGTCGGCAAGAATGCGATGTCCGGTTTCCTTGCCCTGATGAATTCCAGCGAGACGGACATCAACAAACTGCGTGGTGCCATTGAAAACTGCGATGGCGCATCCGAGAGTATGGCGGAAACTATGCAGGACAACTTAAATGGTCAGCTCACCATCCTGAAATCTCAGCTGGAGGAGCTGGCTATTTCTTTTGGCGATATCCTGATGCCGACCATCCGTAAGATCGTATCTGCCGTGCAGCAGTTCGTGGATAAGCTCAACAGCATGGATGAGGGTACCAGGGAAACGATCATCAAGATCGGACTGTTGGCGGCATCCATTGGTCCGCTGCTCATTGTTCTGGGTAAGACCATATCGACCGTCGGCACAGCGATGCGGGGGTTCAGTTCTCTTGCAAAGGGTGTACGGCTTCTTATCACCCACGTGGGCAGTGCCAGCGGTGTGTTCAGCAAGCTGGGTGTGGTTCTGGGTGGTCTGTCCGGCCCGGTCGTAGCAGTGGTGGCGGTCATCGGTACGCTGGTGGCGGCTTTTATGAACCTTTGGAATACGAACGAGGAGTTCCGTACTGCCATTACCGGCATCTGGAACGACATCGTTTCCAAGGTGAAAGGCTTCTGCAATCAGCTGACACAGCGGATCAACGGACTGGGCTTTGACTTCAAGGATGTCACCGAGGTACTGAAAGCTGTTTGGGATGGCTTCTGTCAGGTGCTTGCACCGCTGTTTGAGGGAGCTTTCCAGAATGTTGCCACCATCCTTGGCGTTGTTCTGGATACGCTGCTTGGTCTGTTTGATGTCTTTTCCAATGTGTTCTCCGGCAACTGGAGCGGTGCATGGGAAGCGGCAAAGGGCATCTTCTCCAGTATCTGGGATGGCGTGAAGTCTGTATTCTCTACGACTCTTACCGCATTAAAGAGCGCACTGGATGTGTTTCTTGGGCTGTTCGGTACGGACTGGCAGACGGTATGGGGCAGTATCAAGAGCTTCTTTGAGACCGTGTGGAGCGGAATCAGCAGCTTCTTTTCAAACACAGTTTCTGCTATCCAAAGTGTGGCAACGACTGTGTTCACTGCAGTTTCGAGCTTCTTTACGACTGTCCTTACGAGTATCCAGACGACCTTCAGCACCATCTGGACTGCCATTTCCACAGCCGTTTCTTCTGTGTTGAATACAATCCATACCACGGTGACAACTGTGTGGACGGCGATCTTGACTGCGATTTCTACGGTCATGAACACCATCAGCACGACGATCACTTCGGTGTGGAATGGCATCTACAACACCATGAAACCTCTGTTGGATGCGTTCAAATATCTGTTTGAAACCATCTGGCAGGCAATTCAGATCCTGATCGGCGCAGCACTGACTGCAATCCAGACGAAGATCACTTCCATCTGGAACGCCATCGTCGCCTTTGTGACTCCGATCCTGACTGGATTGCAGACGACTTTCTCTACGGTTTGGTCCGCGATCCAGACAGCCATCTCTACGGTGCTGACTGCAATCCAGACCGCGGTGACAACTGTATGGAACGCTATTGTATCGTTCCTGTCTCCGCTGCTGACTGGCATTCAGACCCGGATGAGTACGGCATGGAATGCAATCAAGACGGTCATTTCGACTGTCCTTTCAGCAATCCAGTCCACGGTTTCTTCCATCTGGAGCGCCATCAGCAGCAAAATCTCCGGTGTGGTAAATGGTATCAAATCGGTGGTTTCTTCCGGCTGGAATGCCATGAAGTCTACGGTTTCGTCCCTCAGTAACAGCATCAAGAGCGCGGCGACCACAGCTTTTAACTCGATGAAATCCGGGATTTCCTCTACGATTTCCGGTATCAAGACCACCATCACGAACGGCTTTAACAGTGCAGTTTCCTTTATCAAGGGTCTGGCTGGACAGGCATTCTCGTGGGGCTCGGACATGATCGGCAACATTGTGTCCGGTATCCAGTCGAGGATTCAGGATGTGGCAAGTGCCGTATCGGGAGTGGCGGACCGTATCCGTTCCTTCCTGCACTTCTCTGTGCCGGACGAAGGACCGTTGGCGGATATGGAAAGCTGGATGCCGGACTTCATGCAGGGACTGGCAAACGGCATCATGACCAACACTAGCCTTGTAACTGCGGCGGCAGAGAATCTGTCCACCACGCTGTCTACTTCCATCACCAACTCCATGAGGGGAGTGGAGCAGGCATACAGTAAGAGCTGGGCGGCCATCAGCCAGACGGTGAAGACCGGAACGGCAGGTGTGAGTGCCGCGATGAGATCCGCATGGAGTTCCATTACGACTAGTACCACGAGCACATGGAACAGCATCAAGACCACCATCCAGACCAGCTTTGCGGCGGTGAAATCCAATGTGACCTCTGCGACAGCAGCTGTCAAATCTTCCATGACCAGTGCATGGAATGCGGTAAAGTCGCTGACAACGACCAGCTGGAACGGTATCAAGAGCGTTATCACCACAGCATGGAACGGAATCAAGTCTCTGACTACTTCGGCAACTGCTTCTGTAAAATCTTCCATGACAAGCGCATGGAACGCAGTGAAAACTCTGACGAACACCAGCTGGAATGGTATCAAGACGGTCATCACGACTGCATGGAACAGCATCAAGAGTCTTACAACTTCCTCTGTATCCGCAGTTCGCAGTACGGTCACAAGCGGCTGGAACACACTGAAATCCACCACGACCTCTGCCTTCAACAGCATCAAGTCCACGGTGTCTTCGGCAATGTCCAGCCTGCGCAGCACGGTTTCTTCCGGTGTTGCAAGTATCAGGAGCAGCTTTAACTCGCTCGGTTCGATTGCTTCTTCGGCATACCGCTGGGGCGCAGATATCTGTTCCCAGATGGCGGCAGGTGTCCGGGCAGCGGCCGGTTCCGTGATCGCAGCGGCGGAAAATGTCGCAAGCAGGGTCAGAAGTCTGCTGCATTTCTCCGTGCCAGACGAAGGACCTCTGTCCGATGCAGATACCTATATGCCAGACTTCATGAAACTGCTGGCGACCGGCATTAAGAAAAATGTCAAGTCGGTAGTGAAGGCTGTGCAGGGGCTTGCCGGGTCTATGAGCAGCAACCTCACGACTCCGGTGGATTCTCTGGGCGACTGGATGGATTCTGTGGTCGGCAGTTTTGCTACCACGATCAAGAGAAGCCAAAGTGGTATCGGCAGTGCTGCAAGGGATGTGGGAAGCGGTATCCAGTCCCAGCTGATGACCGGGCTTTCCGGGCTGAAAACACAGTTCCAGCAGCTCTGGACTGACCTGCAGGGCATCACCAAAACAGCAGTCGGCAGTATGAGCGATGAAGTGAAGCAGGGCTTTACGGATATGAAGGATTCCATTGGAGAGCTGAGTTCTCAGACCAGTTCCCTTGGAAATGCGATCCGCAGCCTTGGCGATACCTTCAACTCGGATTTCCTAAAGAGCCTGGGCAACGGCATCAGCAAAGTCGGTGACACGGTCAATACGGTCACCGGTCTTGTGGACAAGCTCGGCTCCATGAAGAACACCATCGGAAACCTCGGAAGTACGTTGCAGAACCTCGGCAATGTCCTCGGTACAGAGAACGGCGGTGGTCTGCTGTCCAATATCGGAAGTTTTTTGTCGAAGATCGGTAGTGCAGACGGCGGACAGATCGTGTCGAAGTTTGGCAACCTGATCTCCGGGCTGACCTCCAAAATGGGTGGTCTGGGAGAGGGAATCTCCGGCATTATCTCGAAGCTGGGAAGCCTTGGCTCCAGCGGTGGAGGAATCCTGTCGAATCTTGGCGGGTTGCTTTCCGGCGTGGTGTCGAAGATCGGCGGCTTAGGCGGCAGTCTTTCCGGTATCGTATCGTCTATCGGTTCTTCGCTGGGCGGTATTGCCGGGACAGTCGGCACAACGCTTTCCGGTCTGCTAGGTTCTGTGGGTACGACCGTATCCGGTCTGGCCGCTGGCGCAGGTACAGCCCTTGCAGGGGTAGCAAGCTCTGCAGGTGGCTTCCTCGCAACCGCAGGCACAGCACTTGCTGGCCTGGCGGGTCCGGCAGGTATCGCAGTGGCAGCCGTTGGCGGCATCGGTCTTGGATTGACCGCTCTCTGGAAAAACTGCGATGGTTTCCGGGAGGGAGTCACAAATATCTGGAACAAGGTCACTTCGGTATTCTCGAATGGAGTAAACGCCATCAAGAACGGTATTTCCAATGCGGCGTCTGCCATCGGCAATGTGGCATCGTCCATCTGGGGCGGTATCAAGAACGTGGCTTCCTCGGCAGTCAGCTGGGGAAAGGACATTGTTGGCGGTATTGCAGGAGGCATCAAAAAGGGTGTGAGCTGGGTCGGCAATGCGGTCAAGAGTGTGGCGAGCGGTATCCGTTCGTTCCTGCACTTCTCGGTGCCGGATGAAGGACCTCTGGCAGATGCGGACACCTATATGCCCGACTTTATGAAGCTGCTGTCCGGCGGCATCAAGAAAGGTGAGGGCGGACTGATCAGCCAGATCAAGTCGATGGCAGGAAAAGTACAGCAGGGTATGGAGGGCATCAGCTCCTTCAGCCTGCCGGAACTGACTCTGCCGCATTTCGATGGTTTTGGCTGGAACTTCCCGCAGGCCGCTCTGGCTGGAGGCGGTACCACCCGGACGACCAACCTCGGCGGTGTGTATATCACAGTCAATGGTTACAATGCCCGGAACGATGATGAACTCGCACAGACTGTTGCCGATAAGATCAACGGCATGATTCACGAAGATGATTCGGTCTTCAAATAAAAAGGAGGAGATGCATATGGGCTACAATGCCCCAAAGCAGACTGTATCACAGTTTCAGCTTAAAGGCAGATACGCCAGACAGTATCTGTCGTTTGCCGGGAAGTCCAGCAAAGACTTCCTATTATACTTGTCTGGTCCCGGTGTGTATGATTCTCCGGCTGCGGATGTGGAGAGCACCTCCGTACCCGGCAGGAACGGGGACATCCTCACCGAGAATGCAAAGGCAGGCCGCCGCAGGTATCAGAACGTGGATATCAAGTATAAGGCATTTTTCTTCAACGGTCTGCCAGCCAAGACAGCAGCGGTCAAGGCGTGGCTGTTATCTCCGATCGGGTATCAGAAATTGCAGGATACCTACGACCCGGATTTTTTCCGGATGGCGGTCTGCAAAGATGCCCTTGCTTTTGATGTGACAGCCCAGAAAGCCGCTGAGATGGAACTGATATTCAACTGTAAACCCCAGCGGTGGAGCGTGGATGGACAGCGAAGTATTCGGCTGGAGAGCAGGACAACACTCAAAAATCCCTTTGCTTTTCCTGCACAGCCCATCTTCAAGGTTTATGGAGATTCTGGCGGCGAGCTGTATGTGGGGGAAGAGAAGATCACCATCCACAGCATCAAAGACTATGTGCTGCTCAACTGCGAGACGCACAACGCTTACAATGCTTCCGGCTTCTGCAATGAGACCATCCTTTCGGATGATTTCCCGGAACTGCCGGAGGGAAAAACACAGATCACATGGACAGGCGGTATCACGGCGGTGGAAGTCATTCCCCGTTGGTGGACGCTCTGAGGGGAGGTGCAGCCAGTGATCCCATGTTTATATGATTCCAGAGAAACAAAGTTCAACCACAACGGCATCGGAAAACTGGCAGATGCACAGTCTTGTACCGTAACGGAAAAGCGAAACGGAAGCTATGAGCTGAAGCTCATCTGCCCGGCGGACGGTATCCACGCAGAGATGCTGGAGGAGGGGAATATCATCCTTGCCAAACCATCCGATACCATGCAGCCGCAGCCGTTCCGAATCTACAAGATCACGACTCCGATCGATGGAAAGCTGGAAGTTCAGGCAAGGCATATTTCCTATCAGCTCAACTTTATTACAGTTTCCCCGTTCTCAGTGAGTGGGTGCGCAGGAGCGGTGCAGGGGCTAAAAAGCCATGCGGCTTCCGACTGCCCATTCTCAGTTTGGACAGATGTGGCATCCAGTGCGATGTTTACTGTGTCCGTTCCGGCATCTTTCCGTAACTGTCTGGGCGGTATGGATGGCTCGGTATTGGATACTTTTGGAGGAGAGTTCGAGTGGGATCGCTACACAGTCAAGTTTCACAGAGCCAGAGGTGCGGACCACAACGTTCATATCGTCTACGGCAAAAATCTGACGGATTTCAAGATGGAGAAATCCATCGAGAATACCATTACAGGAGTGCATCCGTACTGGGTAGACAACGAAACGCAGGCGGTTATGGAACTGCCGGAAAAAGTGGTCATGGTCAGCCGAAAATCTGTGCCGTATCAGAAGATTACGGTGCTGGACTGTACCAGTGCCTTTCAGGAAAAGCCATCGGAAGCGGCTCTGCGAGAGTATGCACAGGACTATATTGATACGACCAGCCTGACAGAGCCGGAGGTCGACATTAAAATCGACTTCATTCAGCTTTGGAATACACCCGGATATGAGGATGTTGTACAGGCAGAACAGGTCTCGCTCTGTGATACGGTCCATGTGTATATCTCGAAGCTGGGCATTGAAGCCAGTTCCAAGGTTACAGAAACCGAATATGACTCGCTTTTGGAACGGTACAACAGCATCACACTGTCAAATTCCACGGTCAACAGCCGAAATTCCTCCCTGACAAGCTCCCTTAACAGTATCCGAAATACAGCAACCGCCGCATACGATACAGCAGTCCGTGTGGAAACAGCAGTGGGAGAGCAGATGGGCGGCATTTCGGCCTCCATTATCTATGATGGTGCGCTGTTTGCTGCACTGTTCGGCCTTCATTATAAAAATGAGACGGACAGTAAGGGAAATACGACTCGGTACGCATTCAACGCAGCAACCCTGAAACAATCAACGGCTGCGTGGAAGAATAGCCCAGCCGGATTTTTTGTTTCCACAGATGGAGGGAAGACATGGGGATATGGCTGGGAGTCAGATGATTCCGCAGTCAAAACAGCAATCCTGCTGGAGCAGACACTCAAGGAACTGGACGACCGTTACAAAAAAGCAGCCGAGCTTTCCGAGGAGTTGCTGGAGGAACTGGATGAGCGGTACAAAACAGCGACCGCTATTTCTGTTGAACTTCAGAAAACACTCGATCAGCGGTATGAAACGGCAAAGAAGCTGTCCAAAGAACTGTATGAGGAACTGGATAAGCGGTATCGCACCCTAACAGAAATCTCAGAAGATCTGCAGAAGGAGTTGGATGAGAGATACAGTGTGGCGAAGAAGCTGTCGGAAGATGTCGAAAAAGAACTGGATGAAAAGTACCAGCCCAGCATCCCGGTGTCGGAAACCGCGCCGGAGACCCCGGCAGCAGATGCGCTCTGGGTCGATAAAAAGAACCTGCGGTTGAAACTCTGGGACGGAGAGCAGTGGCAGATGCTTGGGTATGAACCGGAAGAACCTGATCCAGAGCCAACGGAACCGACTGAGCCGACCACACCGACCGATCCTGAGACCCCGGATATCGAAAAGCCGGGTAGTGAAGATAAGGATACGGAAAACAAAGAGGAAACAGATAACAAGGAGACGGATCAGGAAGGAGGAAGTTCGTAATGCTTACAGGCATTTATCAGGAAGTGGAATTGTCGCTGACGGAAAATCTCATCCCGGTGACGGTTCCGGTCAAGCAGTATGACAACAAGGCGAGAAAAGTTCGCTGTGTTTTGTATAACAACTCTGTGGAATATACCGTGCCGCAGAATTGTATTGTAGCCTGTTCCGGTACCAGACCGGACGGTACGATCTTCCACTACACGAGCGAAACCGCGCCAGACCTTGTATTCGTTGAGAAGGGAGCAGTCCTCTTTACGATCACGACCTTCATGACGGCGCAGGCTGGACGTTTTCCGCTGGATGTTGTTATGCTCAGCACAGAAGGTGATGTCCTTGGCTCATTCTCCCTTACATTAAAGGTGGAGAGGGCGGCCATCAATAACGGCAAGATCGCTACTTACACATTTACAGCATTCCTGAAAGCGGTTCGGGATGGCATCCGAAATCTGTTTATTGACAAGGCAGGCTGCTTTGGCTTTGAGTCGGATGACGGCCTTGGGCTGAGTGATAAATCGGAGTCCAGTTCCGTAGAAAAGCTGTGCCGTGAAATCGTGGAAGGATCGATTACGGAGGATGGTTATTTTGCATTTGAAACAAAATGCGACCTTGGGCTGATATTTACGACTGATGAGGAAGGGCATCTGGTCGTGGAATATGGCGAGGATGATGCGTCAGTGTAAGGCTGACAGAAAGGGGTAATATGGCAAAATACACAGGCCGCCGGATCGTTCCCAAACATGCAGGCGAATGGGACATCCGGAAAGAATATGAAGAGCTGCAGATCGTACTGGATACAGACAGCGGCAACAGTTTTATTTCCAATCTTCCGGTGCCGAAAGGAACGGCTCTGAGTGATGAGAAGTATTGGAGTCTGTTCAGCCTGCATAGTGAGCAGATCGCAGAGGCAGAGGAGCACCTGACCCAGACGGCTGAAGATATCCGCTCAGAGCTTTCGGAAACGGAAAACCGGATCAACAAAAATGTATCCGACACAGAAGGCCGTATCAATGAAAGTCTCTCCAGCACAGAAAACAAGGTAAACACCAGCCTGTCTGAGACAGAAAACCGTGTGACTGCGCGTGTGGAGAATGCAAAATCGGATCTGACTGCAAAAGTCGCAGCGGCAGAGCAGCAGATGAATCAGAGTGCCCAGAATGTCGCACAGACAAACAAGGCCCTGAATGCCCGGATGGATCAGATCGCAAAAGGGAGAACCTCTGACACGGAAGTCCTTGATGCAAGAGTGGACTCGGAGGGAAATACCTTTGACAACCTTGGAGCAGCAATCCGTTCCATCTATCCGAAAGCAAAAGAAGGGCTGGATGCACTGCAGGAATCCAAGGTGGATGCAAACTATGATGCGACCGGTGAACTGACAGAAGGCATTACAGTCAACACGATCAATGGAGAAACTCAGAAGTTTGAGCATGTCCAAACGACAGCACTGATCCCTGTAGATACTGCCTGCCAGAAAGTCTACTATACCGGGCAGGTGTTTAACTGGATCGGAGTTGCAGGCTATGATGCCAATGGTACGTTTGTGGCATCTATTCTGGATTCCAGGGACACAGAACAGCCGCAGGAGTACAAAGAAAAGGAGTTGGAGATTCCGGAAGGGGTATTCCAGATCCGGGCAAGCTCCTATGCGAAAGACCTGAATTTGAAGGTCTGCGGAGAGTCTGCAAAGCTGTGGAATCAGGTTCAGCGGGAGCGACAGAATCAGAAAAAGATGGCAATCGAGATCGAAGCACTGCGAAGTGCGGATGATGCGCTGGCAAAGGAAACGATGACCAGTTTGAACCTGCCCTTTTTATATGACGGTGTCAGTAATATCTGGGAAGGCAGCAGCCCCGTACTCCAGACCTACTATGTGCCGCTGACTGTTCTGCAAAGTGTGTTTGTACAGGAAATCCAGTTCACACTCCGAACCATTGGGGAGACGACCCTGACCGTCATGCTTGAATCGGAAGAAGGCGAGGTGTTCACCCAGACGGTAGAACTGGTGAAAGGAGATAACAAGATTATCCTGTTCCTGCACCGATTTATAGATGAAGGAGCATATAAACTGCGTGTACGCAGCACAGACAAGGTGCTCTATTATCCGGTGCGTCCGAGTACCGGAAAAGAAATCCGCAACGATTTCTTCAGCAATGAACCGTCCGGAAATGTGGAGTATGATTACAAAAACCGCCTGATTGCCTTTATGGGCAAGATCCTGATTGGAACAGGTAAGGTGGATACGACGCTATCTTATTCCGGCATGGCTGCGGATGCTGCTGTTGTAGGACAGGCTTTCAAGGATGAGCGGGAATACACGGATACGCTGGCATCTGGCAAGCTGGATGCAGTCCGAAGCCGGAACCTGCTCGACCCTTCCAAGTACCGTCCGGGATGGTTTGCCTTTGTACACTCGTCCATCATTCAGTATCATGCAGACAATCTCCGATATGGTTCCACGGATTATATCCCGGTCAGCGAGAAAGGTCTTGTGACCAAAGGCTCCGGCACGAACGGTGTAACCAGCCAGGTCGTGTTTGACAAAGCGAAGAAGGCGCTCCGTTATGTGGATGCCAATGACCAGTACACCTATCAGGAAGGCGATGCCTATGTGATGTTCTTCTATATGGCATCTTCTGGAGAGAAGCTCTGCATTGTTGAGGGAACGGAGTATGTATATGAAGCATACACGGATTATAAGCCGCTGGATGATCTGAAACAGGAACTGAACTCCCTGCAGACGGAGGCGGATAACCAGAAAAAGCAGCTGACAAATCTGACGGCCCGGCTGGATCAGTTGGTGGCTGTGCCGGAAAAGAAAGACCTTCGCCTTGTCCCGGCGGCTCCGGTGTATACGGTCTGCAATAACCTTTCGACCGCCAGAAACTATCATGTTTCAGTCTGGGTGGACCATCTGATCGCTGAGACCGGATGGAAGGATAGAGCTGCTGGTTTTGGTACGGAGATGGAGGAGAGCTTTGCCCTGTACTCACCGTTTACTAACACGGCAGTCAACAGCGGGGAGGATGTTCTGGAACAGACGGTAGAGAAATCGTTTGTGTCAGATGTCTATAAGACGCAGAAACTCAAATTCAAGCATCGCAGCACCCTCGCCAGCATGGGCAAGACCCAGTTCCCGAAGATCCTTGTCATCGGTGACAGTGTGACGGACGGTTATCTGGCCGGTGTTGGTAAAACAGATGCGGATCTTCCGATCCATTATTGGTCGTGGGTGCGTTACCTGTTTGATCTGGACCGCAAAGACGCGAAAGCGGCAGAAACAGAATACCGCTGTCTGATGGTCGGCATGCCGGGAACAGTGAATGGCAAGCATTACGGTTCCTCTTCCTCGTACAAGCTGGATGGAAAGACGGTTGTGAACTATGCGATGGGCAAGGGCGGCTGGAGTGCAGAAGACCTGAACCTTGCAACTTTTGAGAGCGCATCGAACATTAACCCGTTCTACGATGAAAAGACGAAGGGCTTCTCACTGAAGGCTTGTCTGGATAAGTACAGGACACTGGCGGATAACGGCATGACCCGGCTTATCCCCGGCGAAACCGCAGGTACCGAAGTAAAAGATGCCAACGCTTATGACCTGTGTACGCCGACCCATGTGGTGATCAACCTGAACCACAATAGTTCCCTTGCAGAGTACAAAGCTAATATCCCGGATGTCGTGAAAACGATCAAGCGCGAGTATCCGGATATCATCGTGATCCTCATGTCCATTGATGAGACCGGCACTTACTTCCCGGCAAAATACCCGGAGTACCGGGCTTCTGAGATCACGCTGGGAGGACTTCACAGCAAAAATGTGAGCATCTACCAGTATTTCTGTGATGAACTGCAGGATGAAGCAAACGGTGTCTATGTATGCAGCGGGCATCTGATCCAGCCGGCTGTGGAGAGTTATCCTACGCTGGATTATGTGTCTGCGGATTCGGTTGGCAGACAGAGCGGCAGGGTACTGCACATGGCATACGGCCGAGGCCAGTACGGAGGTCCCAACTGGCATCCGAACAACTACGCACACTGCGCATGGGGCTATCAGCTGTATGCGCTGGTCAAGTATACACTGGCACTACAGGATATGAAGTGATGCCGGGAATATCCCGGAGAAAGGAAAAGCTATGATGAACCGTAATAATTGTCTGAAAATTCCGGGGGGGGGGTATCGGATTATCTGCCCTGTGCAGTGATCTGATCTCTTCTGTACTGAGGGGAGGTGTGTTCTATGCCTAAATATGTTGGCAGACGCATCGTCCCGAAGCATGGCGGCATCTGGGACAAGACAAAAGAGTACGAGGAACTGATCATCGTGCTGTGTCAGGAAACTGGTGTCAGCTATATCTCTAAGCTGCCGGTCCCGGTGGGAACGGAAATCTTTAATGAACACTACTGGGCTGTATGCAGTGAGTTCAGTGAGCAGATTAAGCTGGCAGAGGATCACCTGACCCAGACAGCGGAGGACGTTCATACAGAACTGGCGGAAACAGAAAGCCGCATCAGTAAAAATGTGTCCGAAACGGAAAAAAGGGTCACCCAGAAACTCACGGATACGGTGCAGAACGTGAATGACAGTCTGAGTGATACGACCACAACGCTGACAAAGAAGGTGGCGGATGCTCAGAAGCAGCTGGAGGATGGACGGACGGCCATGCAGCAGAGCGCAGCATCCCTGAATTCCAGGATGAACAGCATTGCATCCGGTAAGACTACGGACAAAGAAACTCTGGATGCGAGGGTCGATTCGGCAGGGAAGACCTATGACTCATTTGGTGCACACTTACGGTCCAGAGCCGATAAGTTCTATGCCAATGGTATGCCTTTCTCTTATACAGGAGCAGTCAATCTGAATACCACAGAGCATCAGCTGGAGTTTTCTGGAAACTTTATCTATCTGGGTGCGAAGGGGAATAAGCTGCTTACGAAACCAGAGCCGGTCCCGTATAACCCGGATGCTCTTTTGACCTATATCTCTTACGATACAGTGGAAGGGACGCTGGTTACAGCAGATTGGTCGGATTCTCCAAAAGAGAATGATATCATCGTTTTTGTAGTGGACTGTAAATATCCGGAACGGTCTTATGGTTACTTTCCGTTCAAGGTGGATGGCAGGATGCCGTTTGGCGACCATACGCTGTCCGGCACAATGCTCCGGGATAAATCTGTGGACGGCCAGAAACTCCTGGATGCTGCTGTCACAAAGGATAAACTCGCAGATGCCTGTGTAAGCGCAGCAAAACTCGCAAGGGATGCGCTGATGTCGCAGAGCCTTGAAGTTCCGTTCCAGCCCTGTGCCTTTTCCAAAGGGAAATGGGAGATCGTGGATGAAGGAGCCACCATCCATCATTTTCTGACAGAATATGAGAGCGGGTATTATGGCGGCGGCATCAAAGTTCCCCGTGCGGAGCGGTTTGATAAGCTCTATGTCGAGATGGATTACTGCAACGACCAGCTGATGCACTACTATGTGGTTGGTTCAAAGCTGGTAAACCTTGGGTCGATTGCTTCTACAGATGGAAAACCAAAGAGGATCACGCTTGAAATCCCATCCAAAAAGCTGGAAGATGCCGGGTATAAGGATGACTATATCCAGATCGTGTTCACGAAGAACAGCACCTACGATATGACCATGTCCAACGTAAAGGCACATTACTTCAATGTGAAGGGCAGCTACTTTGGAGAAGATTACAGCCTCCTTCATGAGCAGGCTGACACCAATACAAAGGAGCTTGCTGCCTTGTCGGAAAAGGTCAGTGTAAATGCGGATGCGATCAAAACAGCAGATGCGAATATGCAGAACCTTTCCAAAACGATCAGTTCCGTGTCTACGGATATGCAGGTGGTCATGAAGCAGAAATCTGCGTTCACCGGAAAGAAGATCCTGTTTTTGGGAGACAGCATCACGGCACTGAACACATCGGAGCGTGGCTGGGTAAGATACTTCAATGAGATCATCCAGCCGGAGCGGTTTGTAAACCTGTCGGTATCCAGTGCCAGATGGTGCGATTATGAGGACAGCGTTTACGATGGCAACCCGGTCTTTTCCGGACCTGACCAGAACCACAACAATGTCATGGGAAATCAGGTGGAAAAACTCATCCGAGGCAAGGACAAGACCAGCCCCCACTACAAGGAAGTGACTGCCTACGCCGACTTTGATATGATCCTGATCGCCTGTGGTACGAATGATGGCGTACCTTCCGGCGATATGGAAGGCTCTTTCACTTCAGAGAATGAAATGGTCGCCATCGAAGAGCTGGACCGCAGGGTGTTTGCATCGGCATTCCGGTATAGCATCGAGAAACTTCAGCAGCTGTACCCGGCGGCGAAAATTTATATCTGTACGCCAATCCAGGGCTATATCACGACCCGGAACTATGCACAGACTAAGGCAAAGGGCGATTATCTGAAACTTCTTGCCGGCAGGATGTCTCTGGAAGTCATTGACACCTTCTACTGTGGTATCTGTGACATTTACGAGAAAAAGAATGCCAATGGCCGCTACCTGATTGACGGTCTGCATCCGAATGCGGCAGGTGCAAAGAAAATCGGAGTGTTCAATGCCAGTGCGGTGATTGCCAGCTACCGATAATCAAATCCCACGGCTTGTCCGTGTTTTTATATACAATCCATATCAAAGGGCAGCTTCGGCTGTCTATTTTTATTGCCCAGATACGGGCGGAAAGGACGGAATTATGCAGAATGTGATCGACAAGATTGAATGGATGTTCGCAGGTCTGGGTGGTTTCCTGGGCTGGTTCTTCGGCGGTTTTGACGGCTTCCTGTATGCACTTGTAGTGTTCGTGGTCTGTGACTACTTTACGGGGGTGCTGGCGGCAGCTATCAAGCATGAGCTTTCTTCTGAAGTTGGCTTTAAGGGCATCGCCAAGAAGGTATGTATCTTTGTGCTGGTTGGTATTGCCAATATCATTGACACACAGATCCTCCAGAATGGAGCCGCCATCCGTACAGCTGTAGTGTTCTTCTATTTGGCAAACGAGGGCCTGAGCTGCCTTGAGAATGCAGCAGTGATCGGTCTTCCGGTGCCGGATAAGCTCAAAGAAATGCTGGCACAGCTGAAGGACGAGCGCGATCAGGACAAAATCGACAAGCAGTAATCAACCGGGAGGGGCGTTAAGCCTCTCCCACATTTTATTTAGGAGGAACGGACCATGAGTATGAAAGAATATCCCGCAAAGCTGACGACCGGCTACTACCGTGTGCGTGAGGACTGGGAAGATGAAGCATCCCAGCTTGGCGCATACCGTCTGCTGGCGAATGCAAAAGCCAAGTGCGATGAGAATCCCGGCAGCCGTGTATTTGATAATGACGGCAATGTGATCTACCCGGAGGAGACTGTGCCGGTGACGGGTGCAGAGGAAGCGGAGGAAAAGCCGGTTATGGACGAGCCGGAAGGGAAAGTACCGGACGAGGAGCCTTCTGAAGAGAAGGACACCCCTGTGACGGATGAGCAGAAAGAGGAACCCGGAAAGGAAGAGTATCCAACTGCAGAGGAACTCCCGGCAGCGATTGCCTATGGCAAGCTCAAGACTCTTATGAATATCCGGGAAATGCCGGATACCAGTGCAGAGGTTGTGACCATCTATAAGAAGAATACGCTGATCGAGATCGTGGAGTTCTGTGCCGGCTGGCTGAAGATCAAATGCCCGGAAGCGGCAAGTGGTCTGGCTTATGTTCTGAACAGTGCGGACACTTACGCATTTACGGCAAGCAGGGTCTATAAGGTTGTTCCCGGTGACAACCTCTGGAAGATCGCAGAGAAGGAATTGGGGGATGGCGGCCGTTGTGTGGAGATTCGTGCACTGAACGGCCTGACTTCCAATGCCATCCGGGTCGGTATGAAGCTGCTGATCCCTTAAACACAATAACACAAACACATGAGACTCGGAGTGATCCGGGTCTCGATTTTTTTTAGGAGGAATCGATATGGGATACACCAATAGTCCACTCGTTGTTTATACCAAACTCTCACCGAACCATTCCGGGCAGAGAACACACAGCATTGACCGTATCACGCCGCATTGCGTGGTAGGCCAGCTTTCAGCAGAGAGCATTTGCGGGTGTTTTACCAGCCCGACCCGTCAGGCCAGCTGCAACTATGGCATTGGCACGGATGGCCGTGTTTCTCTGTGCGTGGAGGAGAAGAACCGCAGCTGGTGCTCGTCCAGCAATTCCAATGACCAGAGAGCGGTCACCATCGAATGTGCCAGCGACATGAATGAGCCGTATGCGATGAACAGCGCCGTATATAACTCGCTCGTTAATCTCTGCATCGACATCTGCAAACGTAACGGCAAGAAGAAGCTCCTGTGGCTGGGCGACAAGAATAAAACCCTCAACTACGCTCCGGCAGCAGACGAGATGATCCTGACCGTTCACCGCTGGTTTGCCAACAAAAGCTGTCCCGGAAACTGGCTGTATGCCCGTATGGGTGATCTGGCCGCAAGGGTGACCACGGCACTGGGCGGTTCATCTTCATCCGGTCTGCAGGCAGCTTCCCTTAAGAACCTGTCAGAAGCAGAGGCAGTGGCAAAGATCGGTCCGCTGTTTACCGAAAACCAGAAGCAGTCCGGCATCCTCGCCTGTGTGTCGATGGCGCAGTTTATTCTGGAGTCCGGCTACGGTAAGAGTGAATTGGCACAGAATGCCAACAACTGCTTCGGAATGAAGACTTCGCTTTCCGGGAATACCTGGCCGAACTCCGCGTGGGATGGCAAGTCGGTCTATACCAAGAAAACGCAGGAGCAGAACGATGATGGCTCTATGGTCACGATCACCGCTGACTTCCGCAAGTACGCCTGTGTGGAGGATTCCATCGCTGATCATGCGGCATATCTGCTTGGCGCGATGAACGGCAGCAGGAAACGCTATGAGGGCCTGGTCGGATGCACGGATTACAAGAAAGCGGTACAGATCATCAAGGATGGCGGATATGCGACCAGCCATACCTATGTGCAGAACCTTTGCAATATCATCGAGCGTTGGAATCTGACACAGTACAATGCGGTTTCTGGCGGCACGACCATTTCCGGCTGGTACCGTGTCCGTAAGACATGGCAGAATGCCGCTTCCCAGAAGGGAGCCTTCCATGATCTGGCCTATGCAAAACAGTGTGCAGATGCGAATCCGGGCTATACGGTTTACGACCCGGCCGGCAAGGCGGTCTATCCTGCCACTATTGCCGCATCGGTACCGTATGCGGTTCGAGTGTCCATCAACGACCTCAACATTCGCAAAGGTCCGGGTACGAATTATGCAAAGACCGGGCAGTACACTGGTCAAGGAGTGTTCACTATCGTTGCGGAATCTGCTGGTGCTGGTTCCACGAAAGGATGGGGCAAGCTGAAGTCTGGCGCAGGCTGGGTGAGTTTGGACTTCTGTGCCCGTGTGGGATAATCTAGAGAGGCTCCTCTGAAGAGGGGCCTTTTACATAAGATGGAATCGTCAGTTCTGCCCGATTATATGGGCAGATATTCTACGATTTATAGTTCGGATATAGCTTGCTATAAGTGCCGGATAGAGCAAATATGTCACTACCCGAAGATAGGAAAAGGCGGTGGCATTACCACACGTTTTCCTTTCGGAAGGAAAATCTGACGAAAGGAGAGGATGATATGGATTCAAATGCTTTTCTGAATGACCTGATGTCAAAGATGAAGCTGCCGGAAGCAAAAGGTAAGAAAAAGGCAGAACAGAGTGAATCGGTGGCACAGATTCTTGCCGCCATGCAAAAAGTCAGGGCAGAGAAAAAGAAGCCGCCCGTAACCAGCTATGCACCAGTAAAAGAAATGCCGATGAATGAGCCAGAGAGTATGGAAGAATTCTCCCAGCTCGCATCCGATGTGATGCAGGAATGCCGTCTGGCAATGCCGACGGTGAAAACATCAATTTCAGAGAAGACTGTTCGGGTCGCCGCATATATCCGTGTTTCCTCCACCAATCCGGCACAGGAAGATTCGTATGAAATGCAGGAACGCTACTTTATGTCACTCCTGGCAGGAAATGCGGGGTGGACATCCGCCGGCATTTATTCCGATCATGGCATTTCTGCAACAAGCAGAGAAGGGCGGACAGGTTTCAACCGTTTGCTCCGACACTGCAAGCAGGGGAAGATTGACCGGGTAATCTGCAAGTCCATCAGCCGCTTTGCCCGAAACACGCAGGACTTTCTTGTGGCATTACGGACTCTGAAAGAAAACAATGTCACGATCCTGTTTGAGCGAGAAGCGATGGATACAGCAGATGCTTACAGCGAGTTCATCCTTACTACGCTGGCCGCCATTGCACAGGAAGAGAGCCGTTCGATTTCTGCAAACATCGCATGGAGCAATCAGAAACGGTTCCCGGCCGGAAATGTCTGCAACAAGGACATCTACGGTTACGAATTCCGCAAAGGAGAGTACACGGTGAACGAGAACGGATACCGATACCGGGCAGTGTTCATCATCCCGGAAGAAGCAGAGATTGTTCGGCTGGTGTTCCGGCTTTTTACAAAAGAAGAATTAGGCTTCACACAAATCGCCCAAAAGCTGGATGCTCTGCATATCCAGCCGCCGAACAGCGGATGCAGACAGCGGCAAAAGCGGAAGCCGACTGTGCTGCCAGCTGGAGCATTAAAGGAAGAAGATAAGCGGGGGTGGACGGCAACGGATGTTCGGTACATGATCGCAAATGTTCGTTACTGCGGTTCTGTACTTTGTCAGAAGACCTACACCGATCACAGGAATGGGCATAAACAGAAGGTCAATAAGGGGGAAAAGCCGAAATACCTGATACGAAATCATCATCCGGCTATCATTTCAGAAGAACTGTGGCAGGAAGCGCAGGAGGTCTGGAAAGCATACACGGCAAAGTACAGGGGCATCGAAAAAGGAAGGAACGAAAGGAACTATTCCAAACTCCTGCTGTGTGGAGAATGCGGACGGTATTTTCAAGGCAATTCCACAACAAGGACAACCATCTGGCGGTGTGCAACGAAGCTCGCCCAGCAGGGACAGAAGCGCTGCCGGATGGAGCCGATTTACGAAGAGCAGATCCAGACGCTGCTTCGCAAAGCATTTGCCGAAAAATTCAAGCTGGGTGAGAAGATGGATGCAGAAGTCCATGAGGTCATGCAGATGATCTCCAAAGCACCCATTGATAATGCGCGGAATCAGGCATTAAAGAACCTGACCGAGAAGCTGAGAGAGATCCATGATTTCGACCATATGGAGCAGGAAGGGGATTTTCTGAAACGCCAGCTGTCTGCAGTGAACTATAGCATTCGGGATGCCCACCAGCACATCCGGGATATTCAGGCAGAAAAAGAAGCATTAAAAGTGAGAAGTGAGGTGCTGGGAGAACCGATAGATAAGGAGTCGGTCACAGAGTTGGAAAACAGACTTCTCAACGAAGAAGAACAGCTGGAGAAGCTGGAACAGGAAGCCCGGCAGCAGGCCGAGCAGGTCCGTTACATGGAAGACTACTGGAAGAAGCTGGAGCAGACCCATGAAATCCGGGAGAAAACGCTGCAGTGGCTGGATTCTCTGGCGGGAGGGACGCAGATGTTTCTGGATGAAGCAGTTGGAACATATGTGAAAGCCTTTGTGCTTTTCATTACCATTTTTTCACCGAAATATTTTAGAATTCACTGGTTTGATGACACCCAGACGGATGTGGAGTGTGACAGCGTATTTGAGGGCTATCAGCAGCCTAGCATGATAAGGAGGAAGAATTGATGAACAGACAAATGACACAAGGGACGGTTGCAAACAACGTGCAGGTGATTCCGGCAACGAAGCGGAGAGTGTCTGCCGGCGGTCAGCTGAAAAAGGCAAAGGACATCCGGGTCGCTGCATACGGCCGCGTTTCAACCGATGAGCTTGCCCAGCAGACTTCGTATGAGGGGCAGAAAAGCTATTACACGAAGCTGATTAATGAAAAAGAAGGCTGGACTTTTGCCGGAATGTATGCAGATGAAGCAATCTCCGGTACCAACCGTAACCACCGCACTGAGTTCAACCAGATGATGCAGGATGCGCTGGACGGGAAGATCGATTACATCATTACAAAGTCCATTTCCCGATTTGCACGAAATACGGTCGATACGCTGAACTGTGTGAGACAGCTTCGGCAGTGTGACCCGCCAATCGGTGTGTACTTCGAAAAGGAGAACATTGATACGCTGGATGCGTCTGGCGAACTGCTTCTGACCATCCTTTCGGCATTGGCACAGGAAGAGAGCAATTCGATCTCCAAGAATATCAGCTGGAGTATTCAAAAGCGGTTTCAGGAAGGGATTGCCTTTGGAAATCCACGGTCGGTCTACGGTTATACAGACGGTGAGACGAATAAGGACTGGGTCATTGTAGAAGAACAGGCCAGGGTGGTGCGGTTCATCTTCGATGAGTTCCTTCTGGGAAAATCTTCTTACAAAATCAGCAATGAACTGAATGAAAAGGGAATCCCTTCATCCAAAGGGACAAAATGGCAGAGCGAAAGTGTGGATTTTATCCTCCGGAATGAAAAATATGTTGGTGACTGCGAAATGCAGAAAACGGTTACCGTCGATTTTTTGAGCCACAAGACGATCCCAAACAATGGAGAAGCTCCGAAATTCTATGTGACGGATCACCATGTCCCAATCATCAGCAGAACGACATGGACCAGGGCACAGGAAATCCTGGCACATAGAAAGAAAAACCGAACGAAAAAGAAGGATGAGAAGCGGGAAAAACGAGTGGGCAAGGATGTCTTTGATAACCTGGTATGCGGAAAGTGCGGAGCCCCCTTTTACCGCAGAACCCTTCAGGCAAGAGCGACGCACTTCGAGGATGACAGGTGCCTGGATGCCTGCCGCAGTGAGCTGTTGGCACAGGGCAGTTCGCCGGATGATTACTATGAACGGTATTTTTACACCTATCCCGTTTGGCGGTGCTCAAGTCTAAAAGATACCTCACCGACCAACGATGGGCCATTTATGGGAAAAGCAGACCCGGATGTTGCCTGGCATCCGATTTATATCGGCGAAGGGAATGCAAAGTGCCCTTCCCATTTTGTGTATGAGACGGCGGTCAAGCAGAGCTTCATGGAAATGTTGTACGCCATCAAGCGCGACCATGAAGAAAACGGGGAGAACGCATGGATCGATTCGGAATTCCGGATGGTCTACCAGAAGGTGCAGGAGCATATCGCAGAACGGGATTCTTCCAGAAAAGCAGAACTGGATGAGCAGATTCTGCAGCTGGAGGAAAAAATGGCTCAAATGCAGGGCCGGCTGAAAGAAGCAGTAGAGCGTGGCCGCCAGAAAGCCAGCCCGGAGATCGATACCTACGAAAGACTGGTGGATGACCTGCGAGAGCGTTTGAATGAGAAAATGGACGAACGGCAGCAACTCAGCCAGGAAGAACAGCTTCTTTCGGAGATGAAGCACAACTACGACTTTTTCATCCGCTGCCTGGAAGCCCTGCCCGAAATCAACAAGGCCGGCATGAAGCTGAATGTCAATGGACTGGATACGGATGGAAGCTGCCTGCGCGACTTTGGCGGAAAAGCACGAAGCAAAATCCTGAGTGACATCCGGCGTGGAAAAAGAAAGATGAGTGCAGACCGGGTAGAGCAGGCTCCGGATTTTCTGGAATTTGAAAAGGGCATCTACTTCGCATTCATCAAGGAAGGGATCGTTGACGGTGATGTGGTCACTTACACGACGAATTTTGGAGTCAAGCTGACCAGCACTGGCAACAGCCGGACGCTGATGGCCTTCATCGGATTCCGCAGATGTAATCCGAATAAAACGGTCGAGGTGCTGATGGACGGCTGGCAGGTCAACGGACTCTGCATTCGGTACCATAGAGAAAAGAGAAAGGAAAAAACGGCACACACTCTGATGATCCGGAAACGGAAAGCACAAGAGCGAGCAATGCTGGAGCAGGAAGCGTGATTTTGGGAACCCCACTGGATGAGACATTTCGTCTTGTCTGGTGGGGATTTTTTTGTTTTTGGAGGATTTTTTTTCCGAACCCATTGCTATGTACAAAATTCTGCTATATGTTGAGAGTACAGAAATACACATAGCAGGAGAGAACGACATGAAGAGATTAGCATGGCTGTCAGTAGAAGATTATGCAGCGACCCAGATGGAGCTGGTGGTCGTGAGTGCAATGAAAGGGTATCTGCGGCGGATGCCGGAGAAAGAGGCACTTAAAAAAGTAGAGGCTATCCTTGACCCGAAGGTGATCCGGTTAGCCGGTGATGATGGCGCACCGATGCCGGTACAAAGTAATGTTGACGGAGCAAAGCTCGCTGCGTTCATCGATGCGGCTGTGGCAGACAGCATCATGGAGTTGAAGAAGAGAGAAGATGACCTGTCAAAAGTCGGTGTGACCATGCTACAGAATGTGGATGGCAAGAGCATGGTGGAGCAGATGAGTCCTCAGTTTTTGGAGTTCGTGCTGGATGCGTATAGGAGTTTGAAATACACACAGTGAAGTTGTACATTTTGGGGAGAAAAGACGGAATTCAAGTTGATATTTTGGCTTGAGTTGAGTATAATATAAGTGAACCAGAAAGGTTTCCGTGTGGCGACACGTTAAAGCTGTACTCCGGCTGGGGAGGTTAATTACCGGCACTTTGTGATGCTCGGCAGGGCATCAAGCCCACACCTGGGATATATGGTGAGTCCGCATCGGGGACTTAAATTACCGATGACTGGTGATACTCGGCAGGGTATCGAGGCTGACGGCCAGCATAAAACACGCAATTTTCGGAAAATTATCAGAACGACCTATTGACTTTTAGCATTAAATAGGCTAAACTAAGCATAGCAAGTGGTGAGCTTGCATATAATATTGCTGATCTTACTCCGGTGTCCTACGGGCCCGGGGTTTTTTTATAGGAGAAATACTATGCCAAATGTTCCAAGAGTGTTTAAGGAAACACAAGACCAGATTATAATACAGCAGGGGCGTGGATTACAAATATTGAATGATGCAACCACGCAGAGAATTATTGAGGCAGAAAATTACTATAAGCTATTCAATGGTTATAAGGAACCCTTTTTGGATTCAACAAAGCCAGATGAAACATATCTGCCGGGAACCAAGTTTGAGGAAGTATATGCTTTGTATCTGTTTGACAGAGAATTGCGTAATATCTTTATTCGTTATATCTTGGAAATCGAAAATAACGTGAAAAGTGTGCTCGCACATGAATTTTCGCGGAAATATGGATATGACAATTATCTGAAGGTAGCAAATTTTGATACATCAATAAAGCCGGGAGAAAGAAAAACAAAAGCTCAGAAAGTTGGCGAAATCTCTGATCTGATTTCTAATCTACAACATGAGGTCGCAAGACAGCTCTCAAAGAATAATTCTATGGTTTCACATTATATGTTAAACTATGGTTATATTCCATTGTGGGTTTTAGTGAACACTTTGACCATCGGAACGATTAGTGTATTTTATTCGCATCTTGAGCAACAAGATCAGAATAATATCGGTCGTTTCTTTTCTTTGAAGCCAGATGAACTGAAAACTATATTACAGGTGTTGACACTTTACCGTAACGCATGTGCTCATGACGAACGTCTCTACAATTTAAAGTCAATGAATCGTAATATGCGGCCTAATAATATAAAAGCGTTGCCGATTCACGCTACGCTTGGGATTCCAAAGAATACAGGAAATAATTATATGGCGGGCGTAAATGATTTGTTTGCAATCGTGTTGATTTTCAAGACGATGCTATCTAAAGATGCTTTTGCTGCTTTTTATGATTCGTTGGATGCATTAATGCAAAAGTTGTCGACTAAACTGACGACTATTTCTATTTCACGAATTGAAGCCGATATGGGATTTGTTCCCAATTGGCGTGATGTAAAATAATGTATTTTGCCCACTGGCGCACTGTGTAACTCTTACATGGTACGCTGGTGGGCTTCTTTTTTTGCCTCATCCCGCATGAACCACAGACAGCACCCCGGCATGCTCCGAAGTGCAGTTGTGGCTTATGCGGGCTTTTTTGTTATGTGGTCAACGAGTTACAAAATCATACTCCCAATCCGTATAAAATCGCTTTCAGTTCCTTTACCATTCGGGTGAGAATCTCCTGCTCAAGTGTGTTGCAGTCCAAAAGCAGACGGTGAATCTCGGAATCGGCAGTGGAAGCTGAGTGTGTCAGACTGTCTACGAGAAGGTCGTCTGCTGATACATTCAGAAAGTTTGCAATCTGAACGAGTGATTCCAAACTTGGCTTGCTCTTTCCAAGTTCTATGTTGCTAATGTGCTTGTTTCCTACTCCGCATCTGAAAGCAAGTTCTTCTTGTGATAAATTTTCCTTACTCCTAAAATCAGCGATACGCTGTCCAAGTGCAGTATAATCAATTGCCATGTGTGGTCCTCCTTATGAATCCCGCATAAGGCAGTACGATTATCCCGCATGAAAATGCACATAGCAACCGATTTGTAGCTAAGACCGCAAAGTATTTCACCCCCATCAGTAGTGTGGTCTTAGCACTTTTTTCCACCTGCTAGATGGAATATTTAAGTTCACTCCACCTGATAAGTGGAGGTCAAAACACCACACATACTCTATAATATAAATGTAGAAAAGACTGCACATGGAAAGGAACGATGATGACGAGCAAAGGAGAAAAAGGAATTCTTACATTATACAGTGATGTACAGGCGACTTCTGTTCGTTGGCTGTGGTATCCGTTCATAGCAGTTGGGAAGATCACATTACTGCAAGGCGACCCCGGCGATGGTAAGTCCACAATGATGATGAATTTGATAGCAGAGTTATCCAAAGGCGGAAAGCTGCCGGATGGCAAAGCAGTTGGATTATCGCAGAGGGTCATTTACCAATGTTCAGAAGATGGTGTGTCAGATACCATCAAGCCCCGGCTGGAAAAGTGTGGGGCAGATTGTGGGAATGTGGCTTTTATAAATGAAGAAACATACAGTGGCCTGACACTGGATGATGAACGCATCCGGCAGGCTATTATAGAATTCCGGCCACGACTGGTGGTTATTGACCCGATACAGGCGTATCTCGGAAGCGATTCTGACCTTCAGATCGCAGGCAGAGCCAGAAAGCTGATGCAGCGTCTTGGTATGTGGGCATCCGTATATGACTGCGCCATTGTGCTGATCGGTCACCTCAACAAAAAAGAGGGGACAAAAGGTCTGTATCGGAGTCTTGGCAGTATTGATGTGGTGGCGGCCGCCCGGAGTGTCCTGCAGGTGGAGCGAGATCCAAAGAACACAGATGTCCGCATCGTCCGGCAGATAAAAAACAGTCTGGCTCCATCTGATGGAGAAATCAAATTTTCGATAACAGCGGAGCAGGGCTTCCAATGGCTGGAATGTGAAATAGTACAGAACCCGGAAGCGGAGCCGGAAACACCAGTTTTTGAATCAAAGTCTGAAAAAGCAGCCTACCTGATTAAGAAGTTGCTTTCAGAAGATGATATGAGATCCAGAGAAATCTATATGCGGTTGAGCGATGAAGGTATCAGTCGCAGAACCGCAGAAAACACAAAGAAAGAACTTGGCATCCGGAGTTACCGGAAGATGCGACAGTGGTATTGGAGCATAAAGCCGATGGAATGAGAGGAACTATAGAATGAACAGTGGAACAGAAGTGATAGATCGTAAGCAGAGGATTAGAGACCGATATAGAGGTGTGGATACTTCAGAACTGGAGGTTATCCCGGCCAAAATTGTAGAGGGGCTTGGAGAAAGCACCTCTATTCGTCGTGTCGCTGCCTATGTACGTGTTTCCACTGACAATGATGAACAGACCTCCTCGTATGAGCTTCAGAAAAATTATTATACGGACTACATTAAGGCCCAACCCGGCTGGGAGTTTGTTGGCATTTATGATGATGAAGGAATCAGCGGCACTTCGCTGGCACACCGCAAAGGAATGCAGCAGCTGATCGAGGATTGTAAGGCGGGAAAGATTGACTTGATCCTTACAAAGTCTATTGCTCGATTCGCCAGAAATATCGTTGACTGCCTTTCTGTTATAGAAACACTGAAGAATCTTGATCCACCTGTAGGGGTGAAATTTGAAGCAGACAATATCTATACGTTGGACAGTAACGGACGCATGATCCTGACGATTCTGGCATCTGTGGCAGAGGAAGAATCCCATTCCAAATCAATTATTATGAACTGGTCGATTGATCGCCGGTTCAGCCGTGGACTGTTTCTTACACCGGCATTGCTTGGGTATGACCAGGATGAGGATGGCAACCTTGTGGTAAATGAGGATGAGGCCCAAACAGTAAAGGTCATTTATTACCTGTACCTGAATGGGTTTTCGCTGAAGGATATTGCAGAACTTCTGACAGATTACGAACGGAAGACGAAGCTTGGGAACACGGAATGGAATCCGGGCACGATTGCCGGAATCATTGCAAATGAACGCCATTGTGGGGATGTGCTGGCGAGAAAGACTTTCACACCAAACTTCCTTACGCACAAGGCAAAGAAGAACAACAATGATCGAACGCAGTACCGTCAGCGGGATCATCACGAGGCGATTGTTTCCAGAGATGTTTTCAATGCGGCCAATCATCTGCGCGCATCCCGGACGTATAAAAAGAAAAATCATCCGTTGCCAGTTTTGAGTGTGGTAGATGATGGCATCCTTCGCGGATATGTGCCTTTTGATAAGGATTGGACAGGTTTCTCGGCAGAGGAATACCGGGAAGCATCCGAAAGCGTCATGCGGGAAAAACAGTCCAACACGGTAGAAGTAAGGAATCGTCTGGATCTTACTGGCTATGAAGTAGTCCGGGCACAGTATTTTGCAACCTTGCAGAATCCGGCGATGACAATTTCAAACGGAAGGCTGCGTTTTAATGCTGCCTGTCTGAAAAAGTTTGATGATGTGGAGTATGTAGAATTGCTTCTGAATTCAGTTGACAGATGTATTGCTATTCGGCCGTGCGAAAAGAGCAACCCGAATGCAATCCGCTGGGGCAGATTGAAAGAAGGACGCTGGTGTGCAAATACCCTTGGGTGTCGAGGACTGGCAAAGGCTCTTTTTGACATTATGGAGTGGGACGAAGATTTGAAATACCGCTTCCGTGGTCAGCTTGTGGAGCAGGGAGGCGATAAGCTGATGCTCTTTGAACTCGATGAGCCGGAGATGATCAAGGTGGAGGAAATCGTCCTGCCACCTAAGGAGGAAGAATCGGAAGGCGAAACAGTTAAAAAGACGATTTATATTTTCCCACCAGAATGGGCGGGTACTTTTGGCCAGCCAATCACGAGCGTCGCACAGATTGGTATTTTGCAGCAGGAGCATTATGCCGGCAATTGGGATGTACTTCGGCCGGCATCAGAAATTAAGGAAATGAATATTTTTACCGCAGATGGTCTGAACACGCTGCTCCATGAAGCGGAAGAAATAATGGAAGGATGGATTGACATAGATGGAGGAAAACAAAACGTTGATGCCGCCGAAGGAGCAGGCATTGGAGACTGAAAGAGATGCAAAGGCTGAAGAACTGGAGAGTACTTTTTCATATGATGGATATCAAGTGGTGCGAAAAGAACTGTTCGCTCACCTCAGAGACCCAGCAATTGTAATTCGAAAAGACAGCATCACATTCAACACAGCCTGCATCAGTGGACTGGAGGATGTGGTTTATGTACACGTCATGTTCAATAGTGATTTGAAGCGCATTGTTGTACGCGGCTGTGATGAAAATGATAAGGACGCTTTGCGCTGGTGTATTGCGAAGCCGGACAAGCGAAAGAGCAGAAAGATGTCCTGTAAGCCATTTTCAGAATTGGTTTATAACGAGATGGGCTGGGATAGCGACTGCCGCTATAAGATACTGGGGTATCGAATCAACTTTGAAGGGGAAACCTTGTATGTTTTTGACCTTCTTGTGCCAGAAATCTTCCACGAGGGTCAGAAACGGAAGAAAGGGGAAAGTGCGCCACAATCAGAGGAAACAAAGCCTGTGAATACCAGGAAGGGATTTTACCCGGATGATATTGCGGGTACTTTTGGCGTGCCTGTAGAAGAGCACCTGAAAGAATCAGAAGTGAAGCAAATAGATGGATATGTGTCGATGGGCATCCTGACGGGGAAGGCCCCCGGTACCAGCGCAGATTAGAATGATGAAAAGAAACCAAGGGGGAAGTGCGCCCATTTTTAGGAGGAGGTGAGTAGTTTGCAGGAACAGAAAATGTGGCACGCCGGTATTCTCGGTATGACATTAAACGTGGATGAAGGCCGGATCACGATTTTTCGCAGTACTCTTGAAGCACTTGGCTGGCCATCACACTATCGTTTTTTATACAATCCTCAGATGAATCAGATCGCCGTGCAGGTATGCAGTGCGGCAGATGCAGGAGCTCATCGGGTGGGAAAGCTGAATGAGTTCAGCAGCTGTGAGATTAAGTGCGTGGCCTTCGTGCGAATGGTTTATAAAAATGCCAAATGGGATAAGCGCAGATCTTACCGCATGATTGGAAATCCGTTCCCGGAGCAGAGGCTGGTCAGCTTTCAAATTCAAGAAGCACTGCCGATTGAAAATGGAAGAGTGCTGGACGGAACGGTAAGCCCCACGTTTGCCCTGTGTCGGGCAGAAGGCTCTCCATCGCAAAACAATCCCACCCCGGAAGAAAAAGCCGACAGTGGGGCAGTGTGAGGGGCGTGTGGCGAAGCAAAGGAAGAGGCCGGAACCGAAAAATAGAATATCTGAAATAAAAGAAGCCCACTTGGTTACCATCCGGCTTGCTTAAAGCATAGCAGGCAGGAACGGAAACCAGGTGGGCTTTTTTCAATAATCAAATAAGTGAGCTTTTTGCACCGATATTTAGGTCATCAATTTTCGAGTTGATGGCCTATTTTTTGCGCCTGAAAACATAGGAATACTATATGTAGTGGTTGATGATTATTTTATACCGACATATTGTATTTTGCCGAAGAAATGCGTAGTAAAGGAAATTTCTATATCCAAACGGTGGATCAGAAGTGAGATTCATATCAATGTGGCAGAAGATGATGAGTTTGCATTTACGGATTTGGCAGGAATGTATGATGCCTCACTCATGATTCCGAAAAAGGGTGCAAAATCTTCTATTGAAATTTACTATGAAAATGAAGAGAAGTTGGCAAAGTATGTAATGAATGTTATAGAGAATGTCAATTTTGAGTTTTATCCAGAATTGCTGGATACTTTGACGGAATTCTATAGGATATATATAAAATCAGATGAAAGCAGTCCGCAAAGGAAGCACTCACAGCGGAAATCGCATCCATCACGGCAAGCAGGCGATGTGATGCACTTATCACAGAATGTGGTAGAAACCTTTATTGACCGCATCGAGGTTTTCAACGATGAACGTGTGAAAATCCATTTTACATTTGAAGATGTGCTGGCAGGCTATGCAGAATGAGCCGTAGCCAGAATCAATGCAGTAAGCAGAGTTTTTCTTGTAAGAACATGAGTTTCATGGTATCATAGAAGCAATAAAAAGTCTGTGTGTGGCTACGCGAAAGGAGCAGCAGAGATGAAAAAATTGAACATCCCAGTTGGTATTTCGGACTTTGAGAAGATTCGGAACGGTGGGTTTTATTATATTGACAAATCTGGCCTGATTACGGAAATTTTGGACGAAAAAGCAGAAGTGACACTTATCACTCGACCACGGCGTTTCGGTAAGACGCTTGGCATGAGTATGCTAGAAAGCTTCTTTGACATCCGTAAAGACAGCAAAGAACTGTTTGATGGGCTGGAAATTGCAGAGCATCAGGTATTATGTGATGAGTGGATGAATCAGTATCCTACAGTCTTTGTTTCATTCCGACAGGTAGACGGTTTGGATTTCACTGGGGCATACGATATGCTCACAATGGTGATAGCGGATTTGTACAACAAACATCTTTATTTGCTTGATAGTAAAAGTGCTACAGAATTCCAAAAAACAGCGTTTGAGCATCTTGCACATGGCAATGGTTCTATAAAAGAAGTTAAGAGCAGCCTTATGCTTTTGACAACGATGATGCAGAGCTATTATGCAAAGCCTGTAATTCTTCTTATAGACGAGTATGATGTCCCTGTAGCAAAAGCAAATAACAACGGTTATTATAATGAAATGCTCGATGTTATGAAAGGCTTGATGCAGGCCCTAAAAGACAATCAAGCACTTCAGTTTGCAGTTGTTACGGGCTGCTTAAAGATTGCGAAAGAAAGCATTTTTACGGGAACAAATAATTTTGTATCGGATACTATCACAAATTCTCGTCTGAACGAGTATTTCGGATTTGTACAAAGTGAGGTTGACCTGCTGCTAAAGGATGCTGACTTGACAACGCAGGCTGAGAACATCAAGAAATGGTATGATGGATACCATTTCGGAGCCTTTGATGTTTACTGCCCGTGGGATGTAATGAATTATTTGCTGGAACTGCAGCGCAATCCGAAAGCTAAGCCTATCAGCTACTGGAAGAACACCAGCGATAATGCAATCATCCGTTCCTTTATTGACTATGCGGGGAGTACCATCACAAATAAACTTGAAATCCTGATGGCTGGCGGCTGCATTGTTCAGCGTGTGGATGAAAGCCTGACCTATGATTACCTGCATTCCTCAGAAGATAATCTCTGGAGTACGCTGTATCTGACAGGGTACTTGACCAAGGCGCGTGAAGAAGATTATAAGGGTGAGTTGCCGGATGGCATGGTTGCCCTTATGATTCCGAATGCAGAAATCAAAGAGATTTTTGAAACAACAGTTATCAAATGGTTCGATGACAGTACGAAGAAGTGGAATCGAAATGCTTTGTTTGATGCAGTCTGGAACGGTGACAGCGAAGGCATTACCAAGGAAATGAATGCTCTGCTCCGGCGCACCATAAGCTACCATGACTATCGGGAAGACTTCTATCATGCTTTTCTTGCGGGCATCTTCACGGGTGCCGGATATATGGTGGATTCTAATAAGGAGCATGGCGAAGGCCGAAGCGATGTAGTCGTTTACGATTCCATTAATGCCCGCGTTGCAATCTTTGAAGCAAAGTACACGAAGGCTTTGGAAAATCTGGAAAGTGAATGCGATATAGCCTTGCAGCAAATTGATGATCGGATGTATGCAAAGGAGTATGAGGATGATTACGATCAAATTCTTTGCTACGGCATTTCGTTCTTTAAAAAACGCTGCATGGTAAAGAAAAAGTGATTCACAGCAAATCTTAACTTGAATTCTGTATTATAACTTAAAATAAGTTAAAATACAGAAAAAGAATTATAAGAGAAGCTCGCATAAACCACAGACAGCACCCAAGATGATTCGAGGGTGCGTCTGCGGCTTATGCGGGCCTTTTTATTTTGTGATTTTAATACGGATGGATGTTAAATTCCAAGGCTGACAAGAGTGGCCTTTAACTCCTTCGCCGTGCGGATAATGATTTCCTGCTCAGTTTCGTTGCAGTCCAATAACAGACGATGCAATTCGGTGTTGGAAGTTGAAACGGAATAGTGAAGACTGTCTATCAACAAATCATCAATGGAAATGCAGAGGGCGTCGGTAATATCGACCAGAGTGGCAACGCTGGGGTGTTCTGTGCCTTTTTCAATTTTGGCCAGAAATTCACGACTGCGATTGATTTTAGAGGCTAAGGCTTCCTGGGTGATATTACCACACTGCATTCTGAAATAACTAATACGTTTTCCCAAAGCAACATAATTGACGGACATAAGTAAATCTTCCTTTCGAATGCCCGCATAAGAGTACTTTTATTATCTGGCCTATGGAAAAACGAATCAAGAAGAACGAAAAGAGCAGCCAACATAGAAGTCAGAATTTTCGTTTTTCCCCTCTAGCGGAGATGGCTTCTGAGGCCAAAATGTGACCCAGTAGGTCACATTTTAAGGAATAAGTGACCTGCTGGGTCACAGAAAAATTATCTGACAGGTGTATAATAAAACCATAAAATTGAACAGCACGATAATGTGAGTGAGAACGAAGTGAAAAAGTTACTGACGCTGTACAGCGGGGTTCAGTTAACGGATGTACTTTCATTTGTATAGAGAAAATGATGAAAATGTGGCTCAGAATTTGGCGGGGCCACCCCTAGCAGTCGTGTGTTCTGAGGCAATTTTGTGAAGTGTTACATCACAATTTGCTGCACATGTGAAGTGCCACTTCACAGAAAAAATCATCTGATAAGAGTATAATAAAAGCATGAAATCAAGCTGCGAAAATAAAGTGGGGAAAACGAAATGGAACGGCTGCTGACACTGTATAGCGAAGTTCAGTCAACGGATGTACGGTGGCTGTGGTATCCCTTTATTGCAATCGGGAAAATCACACTGCTGCAGGGTGATCCCGGCGATGGAAAGTCTAGCATGATGATGAATCTGATTGCGGAACTTTCAACAGGAGGTAAGACCCCGGATGGCTGTAAGATCGGTGCGCCGCAAAAGGTGATTTATCAGTGCTCCGAGGATGGCGTTTCAGACACGATAAAGCCCCGTCTGGAACGCTGCGGAGCAGATTGCGGGAAGATCGCTTTCATCAATGAAGAAGTCTATAACGGCCTTACATTGGACGATGAGCGCATCCGTCAGGCAATCATTGAATTCCGGCCGCGCTTGGTCGTGATCGACCCAATTCAGGCCTATCTTGGCAGTGATTCAGATTTGCAGATCGCAGGCAGGGCACGGAAACTTATGCGCCGCCTTGGAATGTGGGCTGCTGGCTACGACTGCGCTATTGTTCTGATTGGGCACCTCAATAAAAAAGAAGGCTCCAAAGGGCTGTACCGCAGCCTTGGCAGCATTGATGTTGTGGCAGCAGCACGAAGCGTCCTGCAGGTGGAGCGAGATACAGAGAACCCTGATATAAGAATCGTACATCAAATCAAAAACAGTCTTGCGCCTACGGCAGAAGACATCCGTTTCTCTATTTCTGCCGAAAGTGGTTTTCAGTGGCTTGAATGTAGGCCACAGCTCTTTGAAAAACAACAGCCGGACACCGAACCTGAATTTGATACCGAGCAACAGAAAGCTGTCTACTGGATTAAGCATTTCCTTGAAAAAGGCGATATGAGCGCAAATGAAATGTATTGTCGCTTAGATAATGAAGGTGTCAGCAAACGAGTAGCGCGGATGGTAAAAACAGAAATGGGAATCCACTGCTACCAGAAAAAGCGGAAATGGTATTGGAGCGTTCAGCCGGAAGAAGGTGCTATGAATGGATCGCAAGTATAAGGTTGGCGGCTATGTGAAACTTGCAAAACTGTGGGAACGCGCTAAGGATGCAGCAGTAGCCTATCACAGTTCCTACTATGCTGAAAAGTTTAAAACTGATAGCGATAAAAAGCTGGTTGGTGTTTATATTGACATCACAGGGAATAAGGAAATTTATAAACGCCCGGAAATGGTGCATCTGCTCAAAGATTGCAAAAAGGGTGCCGTCAATCTGATTTTTTCACAGACAAGGGCCTACCTTGCAGCGAATACCTGTGATTTCTGTTTCCTGCTGAAATATCTGTTTGATTTGCCGATGCGGGTGGACATTGTTACAGATGATGACGACCAAAGAGTCGACACCATTCTTGATATTGAGAATCAGCGTCAGAACCTGAAAGAATTGGCTGAAAAATATACATCGATCCGAAGAAAAGATTATCTTGAGTGGAGAATCCGACTGGAACATGAAATGACAAAGGCTGGAGAGAAATGAACGTAGAACATATCCCGGCAGAAGATGTGGACGTGCTGCCGTGTGGAGCAGACTGGCAGAGCCGACATCTGGAATCTGAAAGGCGAAAAGCAGAGATTCGTGACAGAATCCATAAGCAGACAGAACAGGGCCAGAAAACGGCAAAAGATTACTTTCGTCCGGCAAAACCGACACCGTCGATTTACGACAGCGACCTGAAACGTGTGGCGGTTTATGCCCGTGTCAGTACATCCAGCGAGGAGCAGATTTCCTCTATTGAGAACCAAACCCTCTATTATACTCAAAAAATAGCGGAAACAGAGAATTGGAGTCTGGAAGATATTTACAGTGACGAAGGAAAATCGGGTACTTCACTGCGGAAACGGGATGCGTTTAAGCGAATGATGCGAGATGCCAAAGACCAGAAGATGGATTTGATTATCTGCGCCAGCATTTCGCGGTTTGCGCGAAATTTTTCGGATTGTATGACGCAGATCGCAGCACTGAAAACCATGCACCCGGCACATCCCATTGGCGTGTACTTTGAAACTGAAAACATCTACACGCTGAATCCAAGCAGCCAATATAGTTTGGACATTCAAGCACTTCTGGCAGATTGGGAATCGGGCAACAAGAGTCGCCGGATGATCCTTTCGTATGACCAGCGTATTATGACAGGCCAGTACCCGGTGGCCGACCTGATGGGGTATCGGCATACGAAGGATGGACAGCTTGTGATTGAGCCGGAAGAAGCAAAGACGGTACGTTTTATCTTTCTGGCATTTATTCAAGGGTACAACTATGAGCAGATTGCAATGATCCTGACGCAGAAGAAGCGCAGCACCCTGCGCGGCAGGCAGGAGTGGAATGGCATGATGGTGGCTAACATCATGAAAAACGAACGTCGCTGGGGTGATCTGGAAGCCCGGAAGAGCATCGTGGTGGACTACAAGTTGGGCAAAGTCACAAAGAATAACGGGAATCGCTGCTCTGCCTACGTTCCAGAACATCACCAAGCAATTGTTTCGCCGGAGATTGCACGGGCTGCACATCTCGTGGCATCCAGCAATAAGAAGTGCGGTGTGCAGGATATTGTGGTAATCCAGCAGGGAGCATTGAAAGGATTTATTGGCATCCATCCGAATTGGAGCGGCATCAATGCCGAAAGCATCCGCAGCCTTTGCCTGAATGCCTATCTGCCGGAAGAAGTGGTCGAACTGAACGATATGACGGAAATGTGGTCTGGAAAGAAGTCGGATATGGCATTGTTATCTGATTATCTGACGGTTTCAGGCACTTGCTTTATCAACCAGAGCAGCCCGGTTATGACAATTTCTAAAAATGAAATCCGTTTCAGCAAGGCATGCCATACCCGGTTGGACGACTGCGAAGATGTTGAATTGCTTTATCATCCGATTCTGCAGGTCGTGATCCTGCGGAAGAACAATTGTAAGTCTTCAACGGCGATGCGCTGGAGAGATGACAATGACGTTCATAGTGCTTTTTCAGCCAGAGCATTTTCTGGACTGGTCTTCCAAACATTGAACTGGAGAAGGAATTGCCGCTATCAGTGCCGTGGTATCTGCCAGGAACGGGAAAACGCAAAATTCCTGCTCTTTGAGTTGGATGAGTCCCGGATTTTGATTGGGAAAAATCATTATGAACAGGCTGAGGGATACTCGATGAACCTGGAATGCAGGCTATATCGGCGTAAGTGGGTTCAGAGCATTACGGCCCGTGATGTGATGGAATCCGGCCAAGTCGTAGAAAACCCCATGATTGGTGCAATTCCAAGCAGAAATGAAGTTCAACGTGAACTGGATGACCTTTTAATGTCGATGTAGGAGGATTTGTGAAATGGAAGAAAAAAGCAGGGAGCAGGAAATGAGTGCTCGGGAGATCTCGCTGATTCGTGAGTTGGCACAGATACGAAAAGAGTATAAAAGAGAGCTGGAGTACGAAAAATTTGATGGGTATGAGCTGCCGCCGCGCACACAGTTTTCCATGCTGAATAAGCCAGCAGTAAGCATAAAATATGGCGTTATGAAATTCAATATGGCCTGTATCCGGCTTTTTGAAGGAATTAAGTATGTTCTTCCAATTCTGCATCCAAACAAGAAGCGGCTTGCGTTGATTATGTGCCCGGAAGAGGACAGTGCATCTGTTGAATGGGCAAGACAGAAGGACGAAAACTGGGTGAATAAGGATATTACCTCTTTGGAATTTGTGGAAAATATCTTCAAAATCATGAGTTGGAACCGTGAATGCCGCTATAAGATACTCGGACGGGTGGCGAACTCAGATCAGGGCCTTTGTATGTTATTCGACTTGGAAGAAGCAATCATGTTCACCCCAAAACCACAGGAATACACAGACCCTGTTACGGGTGAGACAAAGAAGAAACAGATAAAATTCTTCCCGGATGTCTATAAGGATCGGATCGGGAAATCTTATACTGATTACATTGCAGGCCATCAGATGAATCTGTTTGAAGATTTTATTGGGTATCAGGGCTCTGCAGTATTGGATGAGACTGAACGGGAAGCAGGCACTACTTCAGTACCGATACCGCAAGGTGAAGACTCAGAAAATACACCATTACCAGATTTGCCGGAACAGCCTGAAAATGTACAACGACCGGGCAGTGAGGTTGTTGAGAAAGGAATGCTGACATGAGTTCTGGACGAATTATGAATCTGCTGGTGACAATTCCGGCAGAAAGCCGAAGAATGAATGTGGGAAAGGATGTTATCCGTATTCTTGGAAGTCCGGCCTATATCTGCGTTTTGCAGAGGAAAGATCGGAAGTCTATTGCAATCACGCCGTGTGCTGCGGAGCATCCCATGTCCTTTAAGGTCCCGGACAGGCTGCTGACCGATGGGCAGTGTCGGATGATGATTAACGGAATACAGTTCATTCAGGTGTTGCTGGAAGCAAATGGTCTAGCGGCAGGAAAAGACCATCAGTTTAAAGGACGGTATGATGCCGAGAAAAATGCAGTTATCATTTCGCTTGAAAAAGATGAACAAAGTGCCCTCTCGCCTCAAAAGTGTACAACTTGACATCACGTCCACTTGGTCGTATAATACGTCCAAATGGACGTGATGAAGGGAACCAATATTATGAGTGGTGGAATTTTAGATAGTTTTCAAACGATAATTCCAACAGCAGCGGCTGTCTTATCGGAAAGACGACAAATGTTAAGGATGACGCAACAAGAGGTTGCTGATCGAGCCAATATAACTTTACGTCAATATCAAAGGCTGGAATCTGGGGAAAGAAATATTTTGACTTCCTCTTTTGGCTTGGCCTGTCGGGTAGTTGAAGCTCTTGATATGGATGTTTCTAAATTCTATCATGGTGACTATTACCTTGAAGAATTGAAAACTATTGAAGGCAAATGATTTGGTGACAGGGGAAAACATCAATTTAAATGACGGCATTATGCCGAAAAAAGAGCAATATAAAAAGAATTATCCCGTGGAAACAGGGAAGATAATGCGTGAAAAGTATGAAAATGGATTGATTCGGAATGAACATGAATTTAAGGAGGTGCTGAATAATGTACTATTTAGTAGCAAAAGATCGTAATGCACATGGTTGTTTTGCTCTAAAAACGACGCATGGGAAGCATCTGGTGGAATTAAAAAGAGAATTGAACACAGAGGTTGGATATAAGGGAGTACAGCTTGTAACAATCAGCAGGCCAACAGCGTATGGTGAGTATGCGCCTTACCACTTTGCGGATACAGAACAGGAATTTCAGACTCTTGTAAAGGGTCTTCGTCCATAAAAATGCTGTACGTGGGAGCGGTGTATTTCAGTTCAGGCGATTGGTGTGTGCTGGAATAATACCATCTGTAGTCAGGTTAAGCCCCCGAATTATGAATAAGAAGATAAGCCCTACAAGGCTCAAATTGGTGTAAGAACCGATTGAAAGCCTTGTAGGGCTTTTTTTTACAAAAATTTTTGTTCCTTACTTGACAACCGCATAGGGTCAACCAAGAAAAACTACGATAACTAAAGGGTTTTGACAGCTTGAGTTGTCCTTCAAAAGTTTATTTGTTGAAAAGACTGCAAGAAGCGGGAAATCCTGGGGGTTATATGTAGGAGGCTTTTGGAAGCTCTGTTTTGACCCACAAAAAGGAGCAGCAAATAAAGATTGAAGGAGAGTTCAAGCCTACGGTGGATTGCCTTTGTGCGACCCGCCGTAGGCTTATTGCTGTTTTATAAAGAGAAAAGTGAGGAGAATGAAAATATGAAAAATTATAAAATTGCCGTAGCAGGCACTGGATACGTCGGCCTTTCCCTTAGCGTTCTGTTAGCACAGCATAATCAAGTGATGGCTGTTGACATTGTGCAAGCGAAAGTGGATATGATTAACAATCATAAATCTCCAATTCAAGATGATTATATTGAGAAGTATACAGGGAGAAGAAAGACGCATGATGAAAGAGAAAAAACTGAGCCAGATGATCCTGAAGCTGCATGACCGTGCTGAGGCGGCAAAATACGATGGCGATTCCAGCCCGCCTTATCAGGAAGTGAAAATGCTGAACTTCCACGATGAGGAATGATATTGTTGAGAAATACATCGAGGGAACCCCGGAGGTTGGCTCTGTTGGTGTTCATGTCGATGATACGAACAGACCCAAAAAGTCAACAGATGTAATCAAGGGTAGTAACAACGAGGACTCTACGCTGACCGAGGGAACATTGTTCTACGATGTTCGCTTTGACGCAATCGCACCGAAATCTGCGGACAGTGCAGAACAGGAAGAAGTCATTCGTCTGATTATCAATGTGGAAGCACAGACAAAATTCAAGCCGGGATACCCATTGACGAAACGGGCAATCTATTATTGTAGCAGAATGATTTCTGCACAGCACGGTCCGATTTTTACAAAATCTGAATATGGGAAGATTCGTAAGGTCTACTCCATCTGGATTTGTACTCAGCCGTCAGATGGTTTTGAAAATACGTATTTTGACAATAGAAGTCAGAATTTTCTTTTTTCCCCTCTAGCGGAGATGGCTTCTGAGGCCAAAATGTGACCCAGTAGGTCACATTTTAAGGAACAAGTGACCTGCTGGGTCACAGAAAAATTATCTGATATCCATGAATATGTGGGGGGGGGTGACTCCGGATTTTCTGGATGTATTGGAGGAAGGCTTCAAAGAATTCTTTGAAAAAGAAGTGTCGAATAATCCTCTGAAAGCAGAATATTTTCAGGAAGTATAAGGCGAGCGGCTATGCTGGTGTGGAAGCAATTTTTGAGCGGGATCAGCGGAACCAGAAGTTCATATGGGGAATGTATGACCGCATTTGCGGAATGTTCTGCCGGAAAACACGGTAAGGCAGCGGCTTTCGGTCAAAATACACACATTTCCGTGCATCAGCGGCAAATGTTTGTTAAACTATTATCTATCTTGCGACCTTGCAATGTGCACGGTTTTTGTTTATAATAGTAGAGTAACGGGGCAAGATCCCCCGAATGTGAGCGAAACTCTAGTTCAGAAATTAAAACTTGAGAGGAGTTTATTACCATGGGTTTAGGTAAGAAGACGATCGACGATCAGAACTACTGCGGCAAGAAGGTGCTTGTCCGTTGCGATTTCAACGTCCCGATGAAGGACGGTGTGATCACCAACGAGAACCGCATCAACGCAGCTCTGCCCACCATCCAGAAGCTGGTCAACGATGGCGCAAAGGTCATCCTGTGCAGCCATCTGGGCAAGCCCAAGAACGGCCCCGAGGCAAAGTTCAGCCTGGCACCCGTTGCTGTGGCTCTGAGCGCAAAGCTGGGCAAGACCGTTGTGTTTGCTGACGACGACAACGTTGTGGGCGAGAACGCAAAGGCTGCTGTTGCTGCCATGAACAACGGCGATGTCGTTCTGCTGCAGAACACCCGCTTCCGCAAGGAAGAGACCAAGAACATGCCTGAGTTCAGCGAAGAGCTGGCTTCTCTGGCTGATGCATATGTTGACGATGCATTCGGCAGCTGCCACCGTGCACACTGCTCCACTGCAGGTGTCACCGACTTCATCAAGGATACCGCTGTCGGCTACCTGATGGAGAAGGAGATCAAGTATCTGGGCAACGCTGTGAACGATCCTGTTCGTCCCTTCACTGCTATTCTGGGCGGCGCAAAGGTCGCAGACAAGCTGAATGTTATCTCCAACCTGCTGGAGAAGGTCGATACCCTGATCATCGGCGGCGGCATGGCTTACACCTTCGTCAAGGCTCAGGGCTACGAGGTCGGCAAGAGCCTGTGCGACGATTCCAAGCTGGATTACTGCAAGGAAATGATGGCCAAGGCTCAGGAGAAGGGCGTGAAGCTGCTGCTGCCTGTTGATGCTGTCTGCATCAAGGACTTCCCCGATCCCATCGACGCTCCGGTTGAGACCACTGTTGTTCCCGTCACCGCGATCCCGGCTGACATGGAAGGCTGCGACATCGGCCCCGAGACCATGAAGCTGTTTGCCGATGCTGTCAAGGCATCCAAGACCGTTGTGTGGAACGGCCCCATGGGCGTGTTCGAGAACCCCACTCTGGCAGCTGGCACTCTGGCAGTTGCTAAGGCTATGGCTGAGAGCGACGCTACCACCGTGATCGGCGGCGGCGACAGCGCAGCAGCTGTGCAGCAGATGGGTCTGGGCGACAAGATGACCCACATTTCCACCGGCGGCGGCGCTTCTCTGGAGTATCTGGAGGGCAAGGAGCTGCCCGGCATCGCAGTTATTCAGAACGCATAATTTTTCCGGCATCGTAAATGGGTGCGGCGGCTTCAGCGCCGCCGCACCTTTTTGTTTGTGCACAGACTGCACATATAGAAGGTAAATAAAGGAGATAGAGTATCATGGATAAGGCAAAGCGTAAGGCTATCATTGCAGGCAACTGGAAGATGAACAAGACTGCCTCCGAGGCTGCTGTTCTGGTGGATGAGCTGGTCCCCGCCGTGCAGGACGCAGGCTGCGAGGTGGTTATCTGCACCCCGTATACCGATCTGGTCACCGCTGTGGAAAAGACCAAGGGCACCAACATCCATGTGGGTGCTGAGAATGTTCACTTTGAGAAGTCCGGCGCTTTCACCGGCGAGATCAGCGCTGACATGCTGGTAGATCTGGGAGTGGAGTACGTCATTGTGGGCCACTCTGAGCGCCGCCAGTACTTCGCCGAGACCGACCAGACCGTGAACAAGCGCGCTCTGGCTGCTCTGAACGCCGGCCTGAAGGTCATCATCTGCGTGGGCGAGAGCCTGCAGCAGCGCGAAGAGGGCGTGACCGAAGAGCTGGTGCGTATGCAGACCAAGATCGCTCTGCGTGATGTGACCGCTGAGCAGATGGCAAATGTCGTGATCGCTTACGAGCCCATCTGGGCCATCGGCACCGGCAAGACCGCTACCGCCGATCAGGCTGAGGAAGTCTGCGGCCAGATCCGCAAGGTGATCGGCGAGGTGTACGGCGAGGCAGTTGCCGAGGCTACCACTGTCCAGTACGGCGGCAGTATGAACGCCAAGAACTGCGAGGAGCTGCTGAGCAAAAAGGATGTGGACGGCGGCCTGATCGGCGGCGCATCCCTGAAGGCTCCCGACTTTGCAGTGATCGTCAACGCAGCCACCAAGGGCTGATCGACGGTTTAAATCAGCTGTTTCAGCGCCCGGCTGCGCCGCATTTTCAGCGCTGTGCCGGGCGCTGATTTGTTAAATTCAAAGGAGATTCAATTTTATGGCAAAGAAACCTGTTCTTCTGTGCATCATGGATGGCTTCGGCTGGGTGCCGGAGGAGACCTTCGGCAACGCCGTGGTCGCTGCAAAGAAACCCCACCTCGATGCTCTGATGGCAAAATATCCCATGACCACCATCAACGCTTCCGGCATGGCCGTCGGTCTGCCCGAGGGCCAGATGGGCAACTCTGAGGTTGGCCACACCAACATGGGCGCTGGCCGCATCGTGTACCAGCAGCTCACCCTCATTACCAAGTCCATCAAGGACGGCGAGATGCTCCAGAACCCGGTTCTGGTTAAGAACATGAAGGCTGCCATCGATGCCGGCAAGGCCATCCATCTGATGGGTCTGGTGGGCACCGGCGGTGTGCACAGCCACGCAGACCACTGGTTCGGCGTGCTGGAAATGGCAAAACATCTGGGCGCAAAGAACGTTTACCTGCACTGCATCACCGATGGCCGCGATACCGACCCGCACTCCGGCAAGGGCTTCCTGGCCGACCTGCAGGCCAAGCTGGACGAGCTGGGCATCGGCAAGATCGCCAGCGTCTCCGGCCGTTACTACGCCATGGATCGCGATAACAACTGGGATCGTGAAGAAAAGGCATATGCTGCCTTTGTCTACGGCGAGGGCAATCATGCCGCCAACGCTGCCGAGGCCATCGAGGCATCCTATGCAGCAGACAAGACCGACGAGTTCGTTCTGCCCTGCGTCACCTGTGAGGGTGGCCGCGTGCAGGATGGCGACACTGTGATTTTCATGAACTTCCGTCCCGATCGTGCCCGCCAGATGACCCGCATCTTCTGCGACGATGCGTTCACCGGCTTTGAGCGCCGCGGCGGCCGCAAGCAGGTGAACTATGTCTGCATGGCCGAATACGATGCCACCATGCCCAACTGCGAGGTCGCCTATCCGCCTGTGGAGCTGAAGAACGTTCTGGGCCAGTACCTGTCCGAGAATGGCAAGACTCAGCTGCGCATTGCCGAGACCGAGAAGTACGCTCATGTTACCTTCTTCTTCAACGGCGGCGTGGAGGCTCCCTACGAGGGCGAGGACCGCTGCGTGATTCCCAGCCCGAAGGTCGCCACCTACGATCTGCAGCCTGAGATGAGCGCCCCCGAGGTTGCTACCGAGTGCGTCAAGCGCATCGAGAGCGGCAAGTACGATGTGGTGATCCTGAACTTCGCAAACTGCGATATGGTCGGCCACACCGGCGTGTTCGATGCTGCGGTCAAGGCCGTGGAAGCCGTTGACACTGCTGTGGATCAGGTGGTCACTGCTGTGCTGAAGGCCGGCGGCTGCGCCTTCATCACCGCCGACCACGGCAACGCCGAGAAGATGATGAACCCGGACGGCACCCCCTTCACCGCACACACCACCAACGTGGTGCCCTTTGTGGCTGTTGGCTGCGGCGATGTGAAGCTGCGTGAGGGCGGCTGCCTTGCCGATATCGCTCCCACCATGCTGCCGTATATCGGTCTGCCCGTGCCTGCTGAAATGACCGGCAAGAGCATCATCGTGGAGTAACTGACCATTAAAATAGCCGACGCGTTCGCTTTGGCTATGAATAGCGGAATTGTTATTCTTATATTTACAGCTCTGGAAAATCTGCGGATTTTCCAGAGCTGTTTTTTCACGCGAAAAGCCGATAGGATAAACTGCGTTTTTGGGCTTCGACCCCATTCTAAATCAAAAACTTTTCTTTTTTCCCCATCCGTGCTACAATAAAAATGAATTTTTGATTGTAGGAGAAGCGGATGGAAACAACGCATAAACAAATCGTTCTGGGCATCCTTGCCCATGTGGACTCCGGCAAGACCACCCTTTCGGAAGCCATGCTCTACCGCTCCGGCGCGATCCGCAAGCTGGGCCGCGTGGATCACAAGGATGCCTTTCTGGATACCGACACGCTTGAAAAAGCGCGCGGCATCACCATCTTTTCCAAGCAGGCCCTGTTGACGGCGGGCAATACGGATATCACATTGCTGGACACCCCCGGACATGTGGATTTTTCCACCGAGACAGAGCGCACCCTGCAGGTGCTGGACTATGCTGTGCTGGTGGTAAGCGGCACCGACGGCGTGCAGAGCCACACCGAGACGCTCTGGCGGCTGCTGCGGCGCTACCATGTGCCCACCTTTGTGTTCGTGAACAAGATGGATCTGCCCGGCAAGAGCAGGGAAAAGCTGCTCGCCCAGCTGAACCACCGTCTGGGCGAGGGCTTTGTGGCCTTTGATGTGCCGCAGGCCGACCGGGACGAAGCACTGGCCCTGTGTGACGAAAACCTGATGGACCGGATGTTGGGTGCCGGGCAGTTGACCGATGCGGACATCATCCCGGCCGTTGCACGCCGGCATGTGTTCCCGTGCTGGTTCGGTTCGGCGCTGCGGCGTACCGAAAACGATGCACTGGAAAGCGTGGATGCTCTGCTGGACGGGATTGACCGCTATACCCGTCCGGCTCCCGCGCTGGATGCCTTTGGTGCCAAGGTGTTCAAGGTGTCGCAGGATGAGCAGGGCACGCGCCTGACATGGCTGCGCGTGACTGGCGGCGAACTGAAGGTAAAGGCCCAGCTCTCCGGCGAAGCAGATGGTGAGCCGTGGGAGGAAAAGGCAAACCAGCTGCGGCTGTACTCCGGCGTAAAGTATACGCTGGCGGAAGCCATCGGCCCGGGGCAGGTGTGCGCCGTCACCGGCCTGACCAAGGCGCGCCCGGGCGAGGGCCTTGGCGCGGAACGCGACAGCGATGTGCCGGTTCTGGAACCGGTGCTCAGCTATCAGGTGCTGCTGCCGGAGGGGGCTGATGTGCACGCGGCACTGGGCAAGCTGTACCGGCTGGAAGAAGAGGAGCCGCAGCTCCATGTGGTATGGAACGAGACTTTGGGCGAGATCCATGTGCAGCTCATGGGCGAGGTGCAGCTGGAAGTGCTGCGCAGTTTGCTGGCAGAGCGCTTTGGCCTGAACGTGGAGTTCGGCCCCGGCGGCATTCTGTACAAGGAGACCATCACGGAGCCTATGGAGGGCGTGGGCCACTACGAGCCGCTGCGCCATTATGCGGAGGTGCATGTCAAGCTGGAGCCCCTGCCCCGCGGCAGCGGGATGCAGTTTGCCGCCGACTGCCGGGAAGAAGTGCTGGACAAGAACTGGCAGCGCCTTGTGCTGACCCATCTGGAAGAAAAGCAGCACCTTGGCGTGCTGACCGGTGCGCCGCTGACGGACGTGAAGATCACCCTCATTGCGGGCCGCGCCCATCTTAAACACACGGAGGGCGGAGATTTCCGGCAGGCCACCTATCGCGCGGTGCGGCAGGGCCTGATGCTGGCCAAAAGCCAGCTGCTGGAACCATGGTATGCCTTTCGGCTGGAAGTGCCGGTGGAGAACCTTGGCCGTGCCATGACCGATATCCAGCGCATGGAGGGCAGCTTTGACCCGCCAGAGAGCGGGGAAGAGGCTGCTGTGCTCACCGGTTTTGCACCGGTGGCCACCATGCGCAGCTACCCCATGGAGGTGGTGGGCTATACCCGGGGCCGGGGACACCTGACCCTGACGCTGGACGGCTACCGGCCCTGCCACAATGCGGCGGAGATCATTGAAGCTGTGGGCTACGAGCCGGAGCACGACCTTGACAACCCGGCAGATTCGGTGTTCTGTGCCCATGGCGCGGGCTTTGTGGTGCCTTGGGATCAGGTGCGCAGCCACATGCATGTGGACAGCGGCTGGGGAAAAAGCAAAAGCCCGGAGCAGGAGACGCAGGCCGTGCCCCAGCGCCGGACAGCGGCTTACCGCGCAACACTGGAAGAGGATGCCGAGCTGCTCAAAATCTTCGAGCGCACCTATGGCCCCATCAAACGGGACCCGCTGGCGGCATTCCGCCCGGTGCAAAAGCGGGAACGCCCGGATTTTGATGCCCAGCAGTGGGAAATCCTGCCCGAATATCTGCTGGTGGACGGCTACAATATCATCTTTGCGTGGGATGAGCTGAACGCCCTTGCAAAGGACAGTCTGGAAGCGGCCCGCCACAAGCTGATGGATATTCTGTGCAACTATCAGGGCTACCAGAAGTGCAATCTTATTCTTGTATTCGATGCCTATCGTGTGCCGGGCAGCCCCGGCAGCATTGAGCAGTACCACAATATCCATGTGGTCTACACCAAGGAAGCCGAAACCGCCGATATGTTCATCGAGCACGTTACTCATGAGATCGGCAAGGGGCGGCGAGTGCGTGTGGCTACTTCCGACGGCATGGAGCAGATCATCATTCTGGGCCACGGCGCGCTGCGTGTCTCCGCCCGCATGTTCCATGAGGAAGTGCAGAATGTGGAAAAGCAGATCCGCAAACTGGTGCAGGGGGAAGCATAAAATGTCAACCGAGATCACATCCGAATTTGTCTGGCACAACATCCCGCCGCGCCCGCGCGACAGCCACAAGGGCAGCTTTGGCACCGTGTTGGCTGTGGCGGGCAGTGCATATTACCGAGGTGCAGCCCTGCTTGCCGCCGAGGGAGCTCTGCGCACCGGTGCGGGCATTGTAACGCTGGCCAGCGTGGAGCCGGTATTGGCAGCTGCGGTGGCCCGCCTGCCGGAATGCTGCCTGTGTCCCTGCGTGGCGGGGGCCGAAGGTGGCATCTCGCCGGAGAGCATTCCACAGCTCCAGCGCCAGAAGGCGACGGTGCTGCTGCTGGGCCCGGGCCTTGGCGGTACGGCCCAGAGTGCAGCCCGCGCGGCAGAGACACGCACGCTGGTGCAGAAGCTGCTGCCCGGCTTTGCAGGCAGCGCGGTGCTGGATGCGGACGGCCTGAACGCCGCCGCGCAGCTGCTGGCCGAGGGCAAAACGCTGCCACACCCGGCGGGAGAGCTGATCGTGACCCCGCACCCCGGCGAGATGGCCCGGCTCACCGGGCTTTCGGTGGCGCAGATCAATGCGGATCGTGAAAATACTGCCTGCCAGTATGCAGAAAAATGGAACGCTGTGGTGGTACTCAAGGGCTGCCGTACCGTGGTGGCTGCACCAGATGGCCGCGTGTGCACAAACCCTACCGGCAACCCAGGCCTTGCCCGGGGCGGCAGCGGAGATGTACTGGCCGGTATGACGGCGGCCCTGCTGGCCTGCGGTCTGCCTGCATACGAAGCTGCGGCCTGCGCGGTGTATCTGCACGGTGCCGCTGCCGACCGTGCCGCTGCTGCGCTTGGCGAGTACGGAATGCTGCCGCATGATATCTTGTCCCAGCTGGGCCGGATATTTGCGGAAAACCACAGATAAAAAGAAAAGGGGTGTCTCTCTGTCTGCCGAAGAGACACCCCTTTTAACATTGCATCACATCGCCAGCACTTCGGCCCACTTTTCCTCGGCTACCGGGATGCCAAGCTCCATGTTTTCCTTGCGGCTGCGGTGCTCACCCATGCCGGGGCAGCGCACCTCACGGCCCGGCTCTGCAGGCTCACTGGATGCCACATCGGCGGCAATGGCATCAATGACGGCATCGGTGAGGTCGGCGGACTGGAACTTTGCAGGATCAATGGCGATCATGATCTGGGTCAGGCCCACTTCATCGCCAAAGGTGCCGATCGTTGCCACCGAGTTTGCGCCCGTCAGGATAGTACCGATCATATCCAGCAGGATGGAAAGACCGCTGCCCTTCCAGTAGCCAATGGGGATCATGCGGCGGGTCTCTTCAATGGCAGCGGGGTCGGTGGTCAGGCTGCCGTCTGCATCGTAGCCGCCTACCACAGGCAGCTGTTTGCCGGCCAGACGCATCGTTTCCAGCTTGCCGTAGCTGAACTGGCTCAGGGCACAATCCACCATGATGTGCTCCCCGTTCGAGCGCGGCACGGCCAGAATGAGCGGGTTGTTGCCGATGTGGTTGTCCTTTGCGCCCCATGCAGGCATGTTGGGGCAGGTGTTGGACCAGCAGATGCCGATGCAGCCCGCGTCTGCGGCCTGCCAGCCGTAGGTGCCGCCGCGCATCCAGTGGTTGTTGTTGCCCAGCGCCACCATGCCAATACCGAACTGATGTGCCAGCTCTACGGCACGGTCCATGGCGTGCTTGGCGTTCAGAGGGCCAAAGCCGCGCTTGCCGTCCCAGCGCTCCATGGCACCAAAGCTGGCAATGCACTCGGCCTCAGCGGCGGGATCAATCTCGCCCTTGCGCAGGTATTCCACCACGCGGGGGAAGCGGTTCAGCCCGTGGCTGAACACGCCAGCCAGACTGTTCTGGGCAAAGATCTCGGCCGCTTCATGGGCACGCTTTGGGCTGAAACCGTATTTGGTCAGGACCCGCTCAAATTCGGCCAGCATCGTCTCGTAAGCAATGCGCATGGATTGTACCTCCTGTATGTAAAAAGTAATAAACAGATCATTACACTTATTATAACAAACGGCGGCGCGGTGCGCAAGATGTGCGGCCGGCATCAGTGCAGGCGGTGAAAGGAGTACACGAGCACACACCGACAGCTATGTGAAAAAACAAATGAATATACGAACTTCATAATTTTTTAAGAGTTATTTTGTGAAAAAGTCATATTGAAAAACGAAAAAATGATTGATATACTAATACCACAATATCCAGTTGGACATGTTACTGGTAATGCAGGCAGGATCTGATGGAATGACGAATACCTTTTCTTTTGGGTGAATTGTAGCCAGATACTATGATTCCGGGAGAAATTGTACACGGGGTCATTCTGTTGGGTCTTTTTTCTTTTGTCCGCTTCGGCCGGGCGGCAGGGAAATGCCACCACACACAAGATAAAGGAGAACAAAATGAAGAACTACAAGCAGACTGCCTCCGACGTGCTGCGTTTGGTTGGCGGCGAGAAGAACGTTGTGCAGGTCGAGCACTGCTCCACCCGCCTGCGCTTCACTCTGGCAGACACCTCCAAGGTGGATGCTGCAGCCCTGAAAAAGACTGCCGGCGTTATGGGCGTTATTTCCAGCGGCCCGCAGTGTCAGGTGGTCATCGGCAACGATGTTATCGAAGTGTACGATGAGCTGCTCAAGCTGGGCACCTTCAATGCAGGTCAGGCTGCAGCTCCCGCTGCCCCCAAGGGCAAAAAAGAGATCGGCGGCATTATTCTGGACTACATGGTCGGCATCTTCCAGCCGCTGGTCCCCGCCATTGCAGGTGCAGGTGTTCTGAAGGCTCTGATGGTGCTGCTGAGCACTCTGGGCCTGATGAGCAGCGGCGATATCGCCTATAAGGTGTTCGTCGGCGTGGCAGATGCGGCTCTGTACTACCTGCCCGTCATGGTCGCCTTCACCACTGCAACCAAGTTCAACTGCAACAAGCTGGTGTCGGTAGCTCTGGCTGCTGCCATGATCCACCCCAGCGTTTCCGCTCTGCTGGCTACCGAGGGTGGTGCTTACTTCCTCGGCATCAAGCTGCAGAACATCGCTTACGGCGGCCAGGTATTCCCGGCCATCCTGACCGTCATTTTCATGTCCTTTATTGAAAAGTGGGCCAACAAGTGGTGCCCCAAGGCCATCCGCGTGTTCTTTGTGCCCATGCTGTGCTTCGGCATTGGCTTCCCTGTGGCATTGGTCGTCCTCGGACCTCTGGGCTACAACATCGGCACCCTGCTGACCACCGTGATCCTTGCTCTGTACAACACGCTGGGCTGGCTGGCCGTTGCTCTGCTGGCTGCCGTGCTGCCCTTCATGATCTCCATGGGCATGCACAAGGCTCTGGTCCCCTATGGAGTTGCTGCTATTTCTGACCCCGGTTTTGAAATGCTGTACCTGCCCGCTTCTCTGGCACACAACATTTCCGAGGGTGGTGCCTGCCTGGGTGTTGCTCTGAAGACTAAGGACGAAAACCTGCGCGCTACCGCAATTTCCGCTGGTATCTCCGGCCTGTTCGGTATCACCGAGCCTGCTCTGTACGGTGTTACCCTGCAGCACAAGAAGGTCATGATGTCCGTTGTGGCCTCCAGCTTCATCGGCGGTCTGTTCGTTGGCCTGATGAAGGTCAAGGCATTCGTTGCCATGGGCCCCGGTCTGGCTGGCATGGCCATGTTCGTTGACCCGGATAACGGCAAGAACATCCTGTGGGCTGCAGTTGGTCTGGTGATCTCTGTTGTGGCTTCCTTCGCACTGTCCTTCTTCCTGTATAAGGACGAGACCCCCGCAGAGGATGAGACCGCTGCACCCGCTCCCGAGACTGCTACAGACGCAGCAGCTGCGGATTCCACCATCAGCAGCCCCCTGCAGGGCAAGGCCATTGCTCTGGAAGAGGTCAAGGATGAAGTTTTCTCCCAGAAGATCCTGGGCGACGGCATTGCCGTGGTGCCCGAGAAGGGTGAGCTGTACGCTCCCGCCGACGGCGTGATCGAGTCCGTGTTCGGCACCAAGCACGCCATCTCCATGAAGACCGCTGCCGGTGCTGAACTGCTCATGCATATCGGCATGGACACCGTCAAGCGCGACGGCAAGGGCTTTGACCCGCAGGTCAAGGACGGCGAGACTGTCAAGAAGGGCCAGCTGCTGATGAAGTTTGACCTTGACGGAATCAAAGCAGACGGTTATGATGTAACTACCCCCATCGTCGTGACCAACGCCGATGAGTTCACCATCAAGACTGTGGCCGAGGGCGCTGTGGTGCCCGGTGCCGCACTGCTGAAACTGGAGGCAAATAAATGAGTTTCCCCAAAGGCTTTTTCTGGGGCGGCGCTGTTGCCGCGAACCAGGTAGAGGGCGCATGGAACGTGGATGGCAAAGGCCCCAGCGTGGCCGATGTTGCCACCTACAAGCCCAACACCGACGTGAAGGATTACAAGTCCCATGTTGCCATGGACGACGCACACATTGCTGCCGCCATGGCCGACAAGGATGATACCTATTATCCCAAGCGCCGCGGCATCGACTTCTACCATCATTACAAAGAAGATCTGAAGCTGTTTGCCGAGATGGGCTTTACCATGCTGCGCGTTTCCATTGCATGGACCCGCATCTTCCCCACCGGCGAGGAAGCAGAGCCGAACGAAAAGGGCCTGCAGTTCTACAGCGACCTGTTTGCTGAGATGCACAAGAACGGCATCGAGCCGCTGGTCACGCTGAGCCACTACGAAATGCCGCTGGCACTGGCCACCAAGTACAATGGCTGGGTGGATCGCCGCGTGATCGACTGCTTTGCAAAGTTCTGCCATGCGTGCTTTGAGCGCTACAAGGATCAGGTCAAGTACTGGCTCACCTTCAACGAGGTGGACAGCGTGATCCGTCACCCGTTCACCACCGCCGGCATCATCCCCAGCCGCGTGCCCGAGGATAAGATGCTGGAGACCTGCTATCAGGCCCTGCACCACCAGCTGGTGGCCAGCGCTATGGTAGTAAAGGACTGCCACGAGATCATCCCCGGCAGCAAGGTGGGCTGCATGCTGACCAAGCTCACCACCTATGCCCGCACCTGCGCACCCGATGATGAGCTGGCTACTCAGGCAAAGAATCTGGAAAACCTGTTCTACGCCGATGTGCATGTCTGGGGCGAGTACCCCCGCCTGATCCTCAAGATGTTCGAGCGCAAGGGCATCCATGTGGAAATGCTGCCCGAGGATGCCGCCACCCTGAAGGCAGGCTGTGTGGACTTTGTTTCCTGCAGCTACTATATGACCATGACCGAGTCTGTGGACCCGAACGCAGAGCGTACCCCTGGCAACACCGTGCTGGGTGTCAAGAACCCGTATCTGCCCTCCACCGACTGGGGCTGGCAGATCGACCCCAAGGGCCTGCGCTACAGCCTGATCGAGCTGTACGACCGTTACCGCAAGCCGCTGATGGTGGTGGAGAACGGCATGGGTGCCAAGGACGTGGTGGAGGCCGACGGCTCCATCCACGACCCCTACCGTGTAGAGTACTTCCGCCAGCACATCAGCGAAATGGGCAAGGCCATCGATGAGGGTGTTGAGATGTGGGGCTACACCACATGGGCACCCATCGACCTGATCTCTGCATCCACCAACCAGATGTCCAAACGCTATGGCTTTATCTATGTGGATCAGGATGATATGGGCAACGGTACTCTGGCCCGCAGCCGTAAGGACAGCTTCTACTGGTACAAGAAGGTCATTGCTTCCAACGGCGAAGATCTGGACTAAGCGGCAGTCTTAAGGTTTCAACGGAAGGAGGAGGGACCGATGCACATTCAGAAGGTGCTGAACAGCAGTGTTGTGCTGGTGCAGGATGACAGCGGCGAGGAATCCATCCTGCTGGGCAAGGGCATCGGCTATGGCCGCAAGGCGGGCGAGCCCATTGAACGGCAGCCCTCAGACCGCGTGTTCCTTCCATTGTCCAACCCGGACGCACAGCCTATGCTGGAGCTGTTTTCCAGCATTCCGGCATCCTATCTGGAATTGACGCAGGACATCGTGGACGACGCAGAGCAGTCGCTGGGAGTCAAGCTTTCGGCGCACATCTATCTGCTGCTGACCGACCACCTGCATTTTGCAGTGGAGCGCCAGCAAAAGGGTCTTGTGGTGACCAACCGCATCTTCTGGGAAATCAAGCATTTTTATCCCAAGGAGTACGCGGTGGGCCAGCGCGGCCTGCAGAAGGTAAAGGCAAAGCTTGGCATCGAGCTGCCGGACGAAGAGGCAGGCAACATCGCCTTCCATATCGTCAACGCCCGGCAGGACCCGCAGGCCGGCTACGATGCCATGCGGGCAGCGCAGCTGATCGGTGAGCTGTCCAACATTGTCACCTACAGTATGCACTGCCCGGTGAGCACCGAAAGCATCCACTATGCGCGGTTCGTGAGCCACCTGCAGTATTTTGCCGAGCGGTTCTTCTCCGGCAAGCTGATGGACAGCGAAGACGACTTTTTGTTCCAGCAGATGCAGCAGAATTATCCGGCAGCGGTGACCTGCGCGGAAAAAATACGCACCTTTGTGCTGCGCAAGTACGGCGTGTTTTTGCCCAACGAGGAAACCGCCTATCTGGCGTTGCATGTGGCGCGGCTGACGAGCGGCAAATAAAATCAGAAAAAGGGGAGAGCTGCCTTGCGGAAGGCGGCTCTCCCTTTGGGTTTTGAAAAAGGGAAGGGGAAAGGAAAAAACAATGGAGATAAGTCTGTTATTGATGCAGCAGATCGCACAGCTGTTCCTCATTCTGATCATGGGCTATGCTGTGGTCAAGGTAGGGTTGCTGAAGGCCAGCGACAGCCGGGTGCTCTCAGTGGTCATGGTGTATCTGGTCACGCCCTGCGTGATCATCAACGCATTCCAGATCGACGATACGCCGGAGATCCGCAAGGGACTTTTGTACTCCATGGCTATTGCGGCGGCTATCCATGTAGTGCTGCTGGTGCTCAGCGCCCTGTTGAGCCGCCCGCTCAAGCTGGATGCCGTGGAGCAGGTGAATGTGATCTACAGCAACGCCGCTGCACTGGTGATCCCGTTGGTCAAGGCTCTGATGGGCGATGCGTATGTCATTTACTCCTGCGCATTCATCATTGTGCAGCTGGTGCTGCTGTGGACCCACGCCAGTTCCCTTTTGCAGGGCAGCAGTGCGCTGGACTGGAAAAAGGTGCTCACCAATATCAACATGATCGCCATTGCAGCCGGTGCACTGCTGTACTGGTTCCGTGTGGTGCTGCCTGCACCGCTGCAGAATACCATGAGCACAGTGGGCAACATGATGGGACCGATGGGCATGCTGCTGGCCGGTATGGCCATTGCAGAAAAGCCGCTGCGGGAGGTATTCTGCACCCGCCGCAACTATCTGCCCACAGTGCTGCGTCTGGTGGTATGCCCGCTGGTGGTTCTGGTGCTGCTGTGGGTCTGCCATGCATCCAGCTGGGTGGCCGACGGCAAGAACATCCTGATGACGGTCTACCTTGCCGCCATCACCCCTGCCTGTGCTACTGTTACCTCCATGGCTCAGCTCTATGACCGCGATGCGGCGCATTCCAGCGCGCTGTATGTGCTGACCACTCTGCTTTCCATTGTGTCTATGCCGGTAATGATCGGCCTGTTCGATCTGCTGCTGTGATGAGCTGCGCTTATTCCCTCTGCCAAAATACAATAGAAAGGAACCAACCTCAATGAATCAACCCAGAGACAAGGGCCTGAACGGCAACGAAAAGATCGAGCAGGCGGTAGCCGCCCTGCAGCAGGAGCCCACACAGGAACAGCTGGCCCACACCCTTACCGTGATCCGGCGGCGCATAAAGGAGCATGGCCAGCTTGTCGTGGCGGTGGAGCCCAATTTGGGCAGTGAACAGATGCAGCTGCGGGCCATCCGGACGGCCGATGGCGCAAGCTGGTGGTATGCATTCACCAGCTTTGAGGAAGAACTGAAGGGAGCCGAGCCGGTGCAGTCCACCTTTCTTGTGGATATGGACAAGCTGTTTGATGCAGCACTTGCCGTGCCGGAGATCAGCGGCATCATCCTGAACCCGTGGAACCGCACCATCCAGCTGGATAAGACCCTCATCCGCATTATCAAGGGTGCATGAGTGCGCACCGCAAACCTGCGATACATGGAGGAAACAAAAATGTTCAGACCCATGAGAAGAGCCAGCCGCGCCATCCCGGAAGAAGCTGCAAAGCACCTGCTGCAGCAGTCCCGGCGGGGCGTGCTGGCAGTGAACGGCGACAACGGCTATCCCTTTGCGATCCCGGTAAATTATTGCTACGATCAGGAGCACGACAAAATCTACTTCCACGGTGCAAAGTCCGGCCAGAAGGTGGACGCGCTGAAACAGAATGATAAGGTATGCTTTACCGTTTACGGCAACGAACACTTTGAGCCGGGCGACTGGGCACCTTATGTGCAGAGCACCGTGGTGTTTGGCCGCTGCCATCTGATCGACGATGCCGCTGCTACCGAGGCCCGCGTGCGGGAGCTTGGCATGAAGTATTACCCCGGCAAGGAAGAGGTGGAAAAGGAAATTGCGCTGGACATCAAGGCCGTGCAGCTTTACGAGATCACCATTGAACACCTCACCGGCAAACAGATCCAGGAAAAGTAAAAATAAAACAGGGGACTGTTGCAAAATAAAAATGCGATAGCAACTTGCACAAAGAAATAGCACAAAATCAAAAACCCGGAGCCTTTTTTAAGCCGATTTGGCTGTGAAAAGGTTCCGGGTTTTGTGTATTGTTTTTTCAGAGAGCTATTTTGCAACAGTCCCGTATAGATCAGTTTGCAGGGAAAGGCCCGGCGGTTATCTGTGTTCCGGGCATTTGGGGGCCGCCTTGGTCAGCATCTGCTGGAACTTGCGGGCTGCCGTGTTCAGCGGACGGTGATGGTCGTACACAAGGCAGATGGAGCGCTGAGGGATGATCTCCTGCAGATGCAGCTGCACGATCTCACCGCGGGCCAGTGCATCCTGTGCCATGGTCTGGGGCAGAAATGCAATGCCCAGCTCACTTTTGACAAGGGTCAGCATCTGGTCGGTGGTGGCAGCCTCGGTATCCGGCTTCAGCACCGCACCGTGATCCAGAAAGAACTGCCGGTAAAAGGCGCGGGTCATGCTTTCGTCGCTCAGGGAGATCAGCGGATAATTGTTCAGCTCCTTCAGCGAAAGGTTCTGGCTGGCAAGGGCAGTAAAGGTCCTGCCGCCCACAAGCACCTCATAAAAGGGCTTCAGCTCCACCATTTTCAGGCCGCTTTCCACCTCGGCAGGGGTGGTGATGATGGCAAAATCCACCTCGCCGTTTTTCACGGCCTGCAAAGCCTGCGGCGTGGAGTGGTTGGAGATGCGCAGGCGGATGCCGGGATAGTCCGTGTGGAAGGCGCGCAGCTTTTCTGCAAGGTAGATGTTCAGCGCAGTTTCGGTAGCGCTGATGCTGATCGCACCGTGTTCCAGCGTGGCGCTGGCGCTCAGCTCTTCTTCTGCATCCTGGATCTGCACCGCCGCAGATGCAATGCGGGAGTAAAGCAGTTCACCCTCCGGGGTAAGGGTAACGCCGCGGTTGGAGCGGATGAACAGTACACAATTCAGCTGGCTTTCCAGCCGGTTCATCGAGTGGGTGATGTTGGGCTGGTTGTTGCCCAGCACCCGCGCGGCTTTGGTGAAATTCTGATATTTCGCGACATAATAAAAGATTTTGTAATATTCCCAGTCCACATACATGGCGGCGTGCCCTCTTTCATGTCAATTTTGTATCGTGATCATGTGCAGGATACTTTTTACACATTCTCTGCTTGCTAGTATAATAACACCGCAATCAAAAATTGCAAGAGGGAATTCAAAAGTATAAAGTGGTTTGAACGGAGGCGGTTCTTATGTCTGAGATCAAAAAGGTCGTGCTGGCCTATTCCGGCGGTCTGGATACTTCCATTATCATCCCATGGCTGAAAGAGCATTACAACAACTGCGAGGTCATTGCAGTGTGCGGCAATGTGGGCCAGAAGGGCGAGCTGGAAGGTCTGGAAGAGCGCGCCAAGGCAAGCGGTGCTTCCAAGCTGTACGTAGAAGATCTGACCGATGAATTTGTGGAGGATTACGTCATCCCCACCATGCAGGCCGGGGCCGATTACGAGGGCTATCTGCTGGGCACCAGCTTTGCACGACCCATTCTGGCAAAGCGTGTGGTGGAGATCGCCCGTGCCGAGGGTGCAGATGCCGTGTGCCACGGCAGCACTGGCAAGGGCAACGATCAGGTGCGCTTTGAACTGGCCATCATGCACTTTGCACCGGACCTGAAGATCATCACTCCGTGGCGTGAGTGGGATATCCAGAGCCGTGACGAAGAGATCGACTATGCCGAGGCACATCACATCCCGCTGAAGATCAACCGCGAGACCAACTACTCCAAGGATAAGAACCTGTGGCACCTGAGCCATGAGGGCCTTGACCTTGAGGACCCGGGCAACGAGCCGCAGTACGATAAGCCGGGCTTTTTGGAGCTGGGTGTCAGCCCCAAGACCGCACCGGACAAGTCCGAGTTTGTGGAGCTGGCATTTGAAAAGGGCGTGCCGGTGAGCCTGAACGGCGAAAAGATGAAGCCCGCCGTCCTCATTGCCAAGCTGAATGAGATCGGCGGCCGCAATGGCATCGGCCTGTACGATGTGGTGGAGAACCGTCTGGTGGGCATGAAGAGCCGCGGTGTGTACGAGACGCCCGGCGGTACCATCCTCTATAAGGCTCATGAGGTGCTGGAAACTCTGACGCTGGATAAGCTCACTGCCCACAAAAAGCGCGAGCTGGCCATCACATTTGGTGAACTGGTCTATGACGGCCAGTGGTTCAGCCCCCTGCGCAAAGCTCTGAGTGCCTTCGTCACCTCCACGCAGGAAAACGTTACCGGTAAGGTGCGTCTGGAGTTGTACAAGGGCAACATGATCAATGCCGGTGTCTGGTCTCCGTATTCCCTCTACCGTGAGGACATTGCAACTTTTGCTGCCGGCGGCGACTACAAGCAGAGTGATGCTACCGGTTTTATCAGCATCTATGGTCTGCCCACCAAGGTACAGGCTATTGTAAATAACGAAAAAGAAGGTAAATAAGAAGTTATGCTTACCGCAGTTACTGGTATCAATTGGGGCGATGAGGGCAAGGGCCGCGTCATCGATCTGTTAGCCGAACATGCCGATGTTGTTGCCCGCTATCAGGGCGGCAACAATGCCGGCCACACCGTTGTAACGGAGCAGGGCAAGTTCATCCTGAACCTGCTGCCCTCCGGCATCCTGCACCCGGATGTTGTCTGTGTGCTGGGTGCGGGCATGGTGATCGACCTCGACCATCTGGCCGGAGAAATGGATGCCATTGAGGAGCGCGGCGTAAAGGTAGGCTCAGAAAACCTGAAACTTTCAGATAAGGCCACCATCTCCATGCCGTGGCACAAGGTGCAGGACGGCTTGGAAGAGGACCGCCTTGCCCAGAAGGGTGCGGCCTTTGGTTCTACCCGCCGCGGCATTGCCTACGCCTACAGCGACAAATACCGCAAAAAGACCCTGCGTCTGGGCGATCTGCTGCATCTGGACGAAAAGCGCGTGCAGGAACGCCTGCACATGATCCTGGAATCCAAGAATCTGGAGCTGGGTGGCTGCTATCATCAGGAACCCATGAGCTACGATGCTCTGCTGGAATGGTGCCGGATGCAGGCCGGACAGTTTGCACCGTATATCTGTGATGTGGGTGCATTTTTGCAGCAGGCTCACGACAGCGGCAAGCGCATCGTGCTGGAAGCCCAGCTGGGTGCCATGCGCGATATCGATTACGGTATCTTCCCGTTCACTTCCAGCTCCAACACGCTGGCAGCCTATGCGCCGCTGGGCGCAGGCATTCCGAACTGCCGTCTTGACCATGTGGTGGGCGTGCTGAAAGCCTACTCCACCTGCGTGGGTGCAGGCCCCTTTGCCGCCGAGAACGCCATGAGCGAGGACTGGAATGAACAGCTGCGCAAGGCAGGCGGCGAGTATGGTGCGGCCACCGGCCGTCCGCGCCGTGTCGGCCCCTTCGACTGTGTGGCCAGCCGCTACGGCCTTACCTGTCAGGGCGCAGACAAGATCGCCCTGACGAAGCTGGATGTGCTCAGCAGCATGAAAGAGATCCCGGTGATCACCGGTTACACATTGGATGGCGTGCAAGTCCCCAGCTTCGACCCGCTGTCCGACCTTGACCGTGTAGAGCCGGTGGTCACTATGCTGCCCGGCTGGAACAAGGATATCTCCGGCTGCAAGAGCTGGGATGAGCTGCCCAAAGAGGCCAAGGCTTACGTGGAATTTCTGGAAAAGCAGCTGGGCCATGAGATCCAGTTCGTCTCTACCGGAGCCGAGCGCGAGAAGTTCGTGCTGAAAGGAGAATGGCTGTGAGACACTTTATTGAGCCCAACAGCTTTTCTCTGGAAGAGCAGCTGGCCCTTCTGGATCTTGCCGACCGGATGGAGGCCGACCCGGCACCCTATGCCCACCTGTGCGATGGGCGCATTCTGGCAACGCTGTTCTACGAGCCTTCCACCCGCACCCGCCTTTCGTTTGAATCGGCCATGCTGCGGCTGGGCGGCAAGACACTGGGCTTTGCAGGGGCACAGCTTTCTTCCGCCAGCAAGGGCGAGACGGTGGAGGACACCGCCCGCGTGGTGAGCAACTACGCCGATGTGATCGCCATGCGCCACCCCAAAGAGGGCGCACCGCTGCGGGCATCCCTTTCTGCACGTGTGCCGGTGATCAATGCAGGCGACGGTGGGCACGCGCATCCCAGCCAGACCATGATCGACCTCATGACGATCCGCCAGCGCAAGGGGCGGCTGGATCATTTGACTATCGGCTTCTGCGGCGACCTCAAGTTTGGCCGCACGGTCCACTCCCTGACCGCTGCGCTGAGCCAGTTTGAGGGCAACCGGTTCGTGTTCATCTCGCCGGAAGATCTGCGCCTGCCGCAGTATGTGAAGAATGAATCGCTGGAGCCGACCCATCAGATCTATAAGGAAACGGCTGACCTTGAAGCCGAGCTGCCGCATCTGGATGTGCTGTACATGACTCGTATCCAGCAGGAGCGCTTTTTCAACGAGGAAGAATACCTGCGCCTGAAAGGCTGCTACCAGCTGGACGAAGCGCTGCTGCAGAAGGCACCGCAGGATATGCCGGTGCTGCATCCGCTGCCCCGCATCGACGAGATCAAAAAGGATGTGGATGACGACCCGCGTGCCGCCTACTTTGATCAAGTGCACAATGGCGTGTATATCCGCATGGCTATCATTCTGGCGTTGCTTGATATCCCTGATCCAGTTACCGGCAAAAAGGTGCTGGAAGCATGATATAAACCTCTTCCCCGAATCCTAAAAAGAAAGCCGGGCAGACCGCAGTCTGCCCGGCTTTCTGATATTACTTTAATCCACCACCGGAATGTTCAGCCCGAATTCCAGCGGGCGGAAGCGGGGGCAGACGTTCTCGGTGATGCAGATGACCGATGCGGCCAGTCGGCTGCCGATCTCGCAGGACTCGGCCAGCGTTTTGCCGTAGGTCAGGCCGATAGTGGTGCCGGCAAAGAAGGCATCGCCTGCGCCGGTGGTGTCGATCACATCCACCTTCTTGGCAGGCACCACGCCGCACTCGCCGTTGGCGCGGGCATATACGGCACCCTGACCGCCCATGGTGATCACCATACTGGGAATGTTGGCGCTGTGCACATTGGCGGCCAGAACCCTGCACATCTCGTCCGGGGCCAGATGGCCGTAATCATCGGAGAACAGCAGCCCGGCTTCCTGCTGGTTGCACACAAAGCAATCGATCTGCTGCAGAAAATCCCGGCGCTCCATGGCAATACTCATGTTGGAAATGGCCGCAAAAACCTTTTTGTTGTACTTTTTGGCGTAGTGCAGCACCTGTTTTACAGTATCTTTTTCCAGATCCAGCTCCAGCGCAATGGCATCGCAGTCGGCAAAGATCTCGTCGCCCTTTTCCTTTAAAAGGCCGGTGAGGGGAGTGGTATCCGGCCGTTTGGAAATGGCTGCATGCACATCGCCGTCGTTGTCAAAGATGGCCAGCCAGGTGCCCATGCCGTCCGGCACACGCTGGATGTACTTGGTGTTCACCTTGTGGTTCTCCAGCTTGTTGATCACATCCTGTCCCATGCCGGTGTCGTCCACCAGACTGACAAAGGTAGGGCGCAGCTCTACATTGGCGATATCCTCCACCACGTTGCGGCTCACTCCGCCGTGTACCTGCTCAATGCGGCCGGCATTGCGCCCGCCCGGAATATAGGCGGAAAGGGGATAGCCTTTGATATCCACAAAAACAGCACCGAGCACAACGATTCCCATAGCAAAAAACCTTTCTGAACAAGAAATATTTACGTCTATTATACCGTATTCTGACACAATGCGCCATCCCTTTTGCGCAAAAACTCCGCAAAGGTCAGGCAAGGGCTGTCTGCGCTGTGCGCACCAGATATTCCATGGCCTGCATCGGGTACTGTCCGGCAGCAGTCTCACCGGTCAGCATCACGCTGGCCGCGCCGTCCAGCACGGCGTTGTAAATGTCACTCACCTCGGCACGGGTGGGCACCGCGCGGGTGCACATGCTGTCCAGCATCTGGGTCACTACCATAAAGGGCACACCTGCAGCCCGGCAGGCGGCGGAAAGCTGCTTCTGGCAGCGGGGCAGCTCCCACAGCGGCATGGCATTGCCAAGGTCTCCGCGGGCGATCACCACCTCATCCACAAGGTGGATGAATTCCGGCAGGGCACGCACACCGATCATGTTTTCAATTTTGGCAAAGATACGGATATCCGCAGCCCCGGCTTCTTCCAGCGCATGGCGCAGGGCCAGAATATCTGCTTTGCCGCGCACAAAAGGCAGCATCACACCGGTAACACCGCACTGCTTTGCAATTTTCAGGTTCTGCAGGTCTTCCTCCGTCAGGGTAGGCGAGGGCACCGCAAGGCCCGGTGCAGCAATGCTTTTGCGGCTCTGCAGGGTGCCGCCGCGCACCACGGTGCACACAAGGGCTTCCGGCAATGCCTGTGTGACCTGCACCAGAAGCTTGCCGTCGTCCAGCAGAAGCTGCTGCCCGGGCGCAGCCGCCTGTACCAGAGCTGCCGGGCAAGGTACGCCGTCTGCGCCAAGGCGTACAGAGCTGCCCTCAACCAGAGCAACAGGCTCTGCCAGCGTGCCGATGCGCAGTTCTGGCCCCTGCAGGTCAATCAGCAGCTGACGGATGCCGGCTGCGCGGATCATAGCCAGCCAGTCGGTGTGCGCCGCCAGCGGCCCGTGGGAAAGATTCATGCGGATGCCGGTCATGCCGGCTTCCACCATGTGCTGCAAGATCGCCGGCTGTGCGCAGGCCGGGCCGATGGTACCATAAAAATCCAAGGTTCATTCCCTCGATTCATTTTTTATTTCTAATGTATATTGTAACATGAACTGTCCGGGTTGAAAAGAGCCGGACGCGGGCAGAATAAGGGGATTGAAAAAATGCGGTAGCAGCCTGCGCGGGGAAATTGCGAAAAATCAAAGACCCGGAACCTTTTGGAGCCGTTTTGGCCCTGAAAAAGTTCCGGGTTTCGTACAATGTTTTTGGAGAGCTGTCTTGCAACAGCTTTTTCGCATGTTCGGATGCTTTTATCGGCAAAGGCCGAGACGCTTTTTGAAGCCCTCCCACAGGCGCACCACCCGCTCCCGCGGCAGGAAATACCCGCAAGGACGGCGATTGCCGGGTGCACTGTGTGGCGCGGGTACCGGTACACCTGCCCGAATAACAAAAGAGGCTGTTGCACATCGTTTTAGCCGAAAGTGCAGCAGCCTCTTTTTGTTGTGGGCAATCAGCCCTCCGATGCAAAAAATTCTTTGGTCAGCCTGACCACCGTGCCGGAAAGCAGCAGCAGCGCGAGCAGGTTCGGAATGCTCATCAGACCGTTGAAGGTATCGGCGATGCTCCACAGCAGGCCCAGATCCATCGTTGCGCCCAGAATGGACACAAAGGAGTAGACCAGAAAGAAGGGCTTTGCCACCTTATCGCTGCGGCACAGGAACACCAGGAACCGGGAACCATACAGGCCCCAGCCGATGATGGTGGAAAAAGCAAAGCAGCACAGGGCCACGGCGGTAAAGATGGAAGCCCAGCCACCGTAGGTGGTGGTAAAGCCGCTGATGGTCAGCTCTGCACCGGCTGCGGTGCCGTAGTTCACGGTGGTGCCGCTGCACAGAATGACCATGGCAGTCAGGGTGCAGATGACGATGGTATCGGCAAACACTTCAAAGATGCCGAACATGCCCTGCTTGACCGGCTTTTTGGTGTCGGCGCAGGCGTGGGCAATGGAACCGGTGCCAAGGCCGGCCTCGTTGGAGAAAATGCCGCGGGACACACCCTTCTGCATACTGACGAACAGGCTGCCGATGGTGCCGCCGGTGAACGCTGCCGGGTTGAACGCACCCGCAATGATGGACTCGAATACATAGGGCAGGCGCTCAAAGTTCAGCACCATAACGCCCACGGACAGCACGATGTAGAACAGAGCCATAAAGGGCACCAGCTTTTCGCTCACGCTGCCAATGCGCTTGATGCCGCCCAGCAGCACCATGGCCACCAGCATGGCCACTGCGATGCCAACCACGAGGTTCAGGGTAGAAAGCGCACCGCCGCCCACCACGCCGTACTCCAGCAGAGCGGTATCGATAGCGGCAACGATGGTATTTACCTGTGTGGCATTGCCGGTGCCAAACACGGTCAGCACGCCAAACAGGGAATACAGCACAGCAAGAAACTGCCAATGCTTGCTCAGGCCGTTTTTAATGTAGTACATGGGGCCGCCTACCCATTCGCCCGCCTCGCTGCGCTCACGGTAGTGCACCGCCAGCGTGACCTCGGCAAACTTGGTGCACATGCCAAGCAGGGCAGAACACCACATCCAGAACACGGCACCCGGTCCGCCAATGGCAATCGCGCCTGCCACACCGGCAATATTGCCGGTGCCCACGGTGCCGGCCAGCGCGGTGCACACCGCCTGAAAGGGGGTCATGGCGCCATCGGAAGCGTCTTTTTTGCGGAACATGCGTCCAATGGTGATCTTGATGGCGTAGGGAAATTTGCGGATCTGCAAAAAGCCCGTGCGAACGCTCAGGAGCAGGCCTACGCCGATGATGCACACCATGGCGGGCACGCCCCAGATGAATTGGTTGACCGTCTGATTGACGGCCGTGATCGTCTCGATCATATTTTTCCCACATCCTCTGTTAAATTGCGCTTTTCCAGCCGAAATGCCGGAAAACAAACACCTTATTTTACCGCAGTTTTTGCGTACTGTCAAATAAAATGCACAAAAAAGAGGGAGGATTTTTGGCAAACTCTCCCTCAACTGCTTGAAACTATTTTATTTTACTTGTCCTTCGCCGTCCAGCGCTTTCAAGAAGGCTCAGCACTTTCCAACTGCCTTGCGGTACACCGGGTAAGCCACGATGGCGGACAGCACTTCGGTGATCCAGAATGCATGCCACACGCCGTTGGCACCAAGGAAATGGCACAGCACAGCGGCCAGCGGCATGATGAATACGATGTAGCGGCACAGCGAGATGACCAGCGATTCTGCGCCCTTGCCAAGGCCTTCCAGTGCACCGGAAGAGGTGGTGGATACGGCAGAAACCACAAAGCCCAGACAGATGATGCGCAGGGCAGTCTGGCCGATGGCGACGGTTTCGGGGTTGGAAGTGAACAGCTGCATCAGCGGGCGGGAAGCGAACAGGCAGATGACCGTGCCCGCAGCCATGATGGCAGCACTCATGATGAGGGTGAGTTCGTAGAGCTTTTTCACGCGGGCGTGCTGTTTGGCACCGTAATTGTAGCCAATGAGCGGGCGCATACCCTGCACGATGCCATTGGCGGGCAGATACAGGAAGGTCTGCAGCTTGTAGTAAATGCCCAGCACCACCACGTAGCTCTGGGAAAAGCCCGCCAGCAGGCCGTTCAGGAAGGTAACCAGCAGAGAGGGCAGGGCCAGATTGAGGATGGCCGGCACGCCGATGGCATACAGTTTGCCGTCCAGTGCAGCATCCGGGCGCAGGCAGCTGCGGCGCAGTCGGATAGGCAGCTCAGTACGGACGTAAACGAAAAGGTAAACGCACAGGCTCAGCAGCTGGCCGATGCCGGTGGCAAGGGCCGCACCCGCAATGCCCATGGCAGGCACCGGGCCAAGGCCGAAGATCAGGATGGGGTCCAGAAGGATATTGCACACACAGCCAAAGATCAGCGCCGCCATAGTCACCTTCATGCGGCCCACGGCCTGAAACATCTTTTCAAAGGCCAGTGCCGCCATGTTGATGGTGGCAAACAGGAATACGATGGTGGAGTAGGTGATGCCGGATGCGATCAGGCCTGCGTCGCTGGTGAACCGGCGCAAAAAGCCCGGCATGATGACAATGCTGACAATGGTGATGAGAATGCCGTGCATCAGGCTCAGCGCCATACCGTGGGTGGCGGCAGTCTCGGCCTTTTTGTGGTCGCCCGCGCCAAGGTACAGTGCGATCATGGCATTGATGCCGATACCGAAGCCGATGGCGATGGCGTTGGCAAAATTCTGGATCGGGAACACCAGCGACAACGCAGTCATGGCGTCTTCGCTGATGCGGGCCACGAACAGGCTGTCCACGATGTTGTACAGACTGTTCACCAGCATGGAAATAACATTGGGCAGCGCCATGGATACCAACAGCGGCAGCACCGGTTTTTCTTTCATAAAGGTCTCGTTCATAGTGTTTGCATTGCTCCTGTAGAGAAAAGGAATGAATTACTGCAGCCGCGGAATCGTCAGGGCGAGACTGCTCGAAGATAAAAGCAGACGCAAAAAAGCCACACAATGGCTTTTTTGAAGTCATTGTGTGGCGAAAAGTAGCATACTGCTGTAAAAATCCACACGAATTTTATTAACTGTAGGATAACACGGCTTCCGGCAGATGTCAAGAGGTCAAACAGATAAAGTATGACTTTTATAGACTTGACCATTTTTCACCGGGAGGCTAAAATAAAAATAGATACTTTATAAAATAAGGAGAATCCTGCCATGAAATGGATGATCGCATCCGACCTGCACGGGTCGGCGTTTTATTGCAAAAAAATGATCAAAGCGTTTGAGCGGGAGAGAGCAGATCGGCTGCTTTTGCTGGGGGATCTTTTGTATCACGGCCCCCGCAACGACCTGCCGGAGGGTTATGCCCCGAAGGAGGTCATCCCGCTCCTGAACGGGCTGAAGCCGGCGCTTTTGTGCGTGCGGGGCAACTGTGACGCTGAGGTGGATCAGATGGTGCTGGATTTTCCCATTCTGGCCGACTATGCGGTGCTGCCGGTGGGCAGGCGGCTCGTTTACGCTACCCACGGTCATGTGCACAACCTGAAAAACCTGCCGCCGCTGGCTCCGGGGGATGTCCTGCTGCATGGCCACACCCACATTCCGGCGTGGACAGAGTTCGGCGAAGGCAATCTCTACCTGAACCCCGGTTCTGTGAGCATCCCGAAGGAGGGGAGTGCACATAGCTATATGACACTGGAAGGGGAGACTTTCCTTTGGAAAACGCTGGAAGGCGAAGTGTACCGGGAGCTGGAGCTGTGATGGGGGCAATGGAGCTGGAAGAGAAAACGGTTCAGATCCGGGATGATTTCGACCCGGACAAAATTCTGGAAAGCGGCCAGTGCTTTCGCCCCCGGAAGCAGGCGGAGGGCTGGTATCGGTTTGTTTCCGGGAGACAGCTGCTTTACCTCAGACCACTGCGCAGCGGAACCTACACGGTGCGGTGTGAGCCGGGCACATGGGAAACCTTCTGGCACGGTTACTTCGACCTTGGCCGCAGCTATGCCGCCCTGCGCGGAAAGCTGGACAGCCGGGACGACTTTCTGCAGCGTGCCATGGAATATGGCCGGGGCATCCGGGTGCTGCGTCAGGATGAGTGGGAGATGCTGGTCAGCTTCATCATCTCGCAGCGAAAGAGCATCCCGGCTATCCGCAGGGCGGTAGAGCTGCTTTCGGAGCGGTTTGGCGAGCGGCTGGGCAGCGATAGCGAAGGGCCGGTGTATGCGTTCCCGACAGCAGAAGCGCTCTGCTGTGCCGGGGAGCAGGCGCTGCAGGAGTGCAGTCTTGGCTACCGCACCCGCTACGTGCTGCATGCGGCGCAGCAGGCGGCAGAGGGCACACTGGACCTGAAGAAGCTGGCTTCCCTGCCCGATGAAGCACTTTTTGCCCGTTTGATGGAACTGGACGGTGTGGGCAAAAAGGTGGCAAACTGCGTGTGTCTGTTCGGCTATGGCCGTGTGGGCCGTGTGCCGGTGGATGTCTGGATCGAACGGCTCATCCGGGACGAGTTTGCCGGGCAGGACCCGTTCCCGCAGTTCGGGCTGGAAGCAGGCATCGTGCAGCAGTACCTGTTCTTTTATAAAAGAAGCGTGGGATAAGAACCGCGGAGCCGCAGGCAGGAGCGTAGGATCATCCGCTAAGCAAAAAAGGCAACGGCCTCCTCTGTTTGAGGAAAACCGCTGCCTTTTTATCATTTTACCGCCTGCTTTAACCGTTCCAGATCTTCTGCATCCGGGTGAGAAAGGGCGTTGTCAAAATTCTCGATCAGCGCATCCAGATTGGGCAGATGAATCGGCTGCTTTTTCATGCCCTCATACCGCTGGCGTACCGAAAGCGGCATCTTGCCCTGACACATATAACGGCCGAAGACCGTGTTGCTCCTGTCCAGCGAACGCTCCACCTTTTTCAGGATCTTGTTGAAATACTCCTCACTGCCGCCAAAGCCGGCGGTGCCAAAAAGGAAGATGCTTCTGCCGTGCAGCTGCTTCAAAAAGTCCAAAGTGCTTTCGTCGGCGTTTCCCTTGTCTGTCCAGAAGCCCACATAGAGGTCGTCTGCTTCCATGGCAGCAGGGTCCGGGGTGCCAAAATAGCAGCAGTTTTCCTGTGGCAGACAGGCGTGCAGCGTGTCTGCCAATAATTTTGTGTTGCCTGTTTTACTGCTGAATACGATCGCGTAGCTCATAGTTTCTCCTTTGGTCGGTAATAACAAAAAACACCACACGTTTCCGTGCGGTGCTTTTCCTTCTGGTGGAGAATACCGGGATCGAACCGGTGACCTCTTGCATGCCATGCAAGCGCTC
>OWIA01000043.1_pt1 | contig 54687 bp, 92 predicted proteins | sample 1732881 | NCBI WGS metagenome assembly OWIA01 (sample SAMN05065764, study PRJEB22554) | human gut metagenome | biome: ENVO:2100002; feature: ENVO:00000062; material: ENVO:00002003 | host: Homo sapiens | place: USA
CAACCTGAGCAATGCCAACCTGCGCAATGCCAACCTGCGCGATGCCGACCTGCGCGGTGCCGACCTGAGCAATGCCAACCTGCGCAATGCCAACCTGCGCGATGCCGACCTGCGCTGTGCCAACCTGAGCAATGCCAACCTGAGCGGTGCCGACCTGAGCGGTGTCAACCTGCGCGGTGCCGACCTGAGCGGTGCCGACCTGAGCTTTGCCGACCTGCGCGGTGCCGACCTGAGCGGTGCCAACCTGAGCTGTGCCAACCTGAGCAATGCCAACCTGAGCGGTGCATCTATGGATCAAATGATATGGGATATTCATACAGTTTTTTACCCGCTGCAATGCCCAGATTCCGGTTCTTATATCGGCTATAAAAAGGCAAGTGGCCTTGTTGTGGAGTTGGAAATCCCCGCAGATGCACGCCGGTCCTCCGCTACTAGCCGAAAATGCCGCGCCAGTAAGGCCAAGGTATTGAGTATCACAGATATCAACGGAAATCCTGCTGGCGGCCAGGTAAAGAGCAATTATGATCCGAACTTTGTTTATGCCATAGGCGAAACCGTTGAGGTGACTGATTTCGACGATAACCGATGGAACGAGTGCTCCACTGGCATTCATCACTTTATTACACGGGCGGAGGCCGTTATTTACGAATAAAAAGCGCCGCTCCCCGGTGTGCGAGACCGGAGGGCGGCAAGAGAAAGAACATCTGCCCTTATTTTAGGGCACGAAGGAGGGAAAGTCAATGCTGAATACCACAAATATTTCCGCCCTGCTGCGCTGGGCAATGGAGAATATCGGCTATCCAATCGACGAGATTAACGCCCTGGACGGGACAGTACATATCCGTCTGTCAGATGGCCGACCCGGATTTCTTTATATGGGCGAGGATGGCTGCCCGCGGGCGGTGCTTCCGGCGATTGCCTGATATGGAGTGGTGGCTTCCGTTTTCACCATACCGGGATATGCAACAGGATCCAACCGCAGGGAATTGCCCAAATTGCGGAGCAGAACTTTACCAAAACGAAGAAATGTGCCAGAAATGTAAGGAGGAACAAAATGACACTGTATGAAATTGACCAGGCGATTCAAGGTCTGGTAGACCCGGAGACAGGGGAACTAATGGACTATGAGGCGTTTGCTGCGCTCCAGATGGATCGGGACGCTAAGATTGAGAATATGGCCCTTTGGTACAAGGATTTGATGGCCGACGCCAAGGCAATCAAGGAGGAGGCAGACACGCTCAATGAGCGCAGAAAGGCCCTGGAGAACAAGGCGGAACGGCTGAAATCCTATCTGTCCCTTGCATTAGACGGCGAGAAGTTCCAGACGGCCAGGTGCTCCGTCACTTTCCGCAAAACCTCGTCCATTCAGGTGTCCAATCCGGAGGCCCTGATCCGCTGGCTGGAGCAGAACGGCTATGATGCGGAGTGCGTCAAGTACAAGGAACCAGAGGTCAGCAAGACTGGCATTGGCAAGCTCATTAAGGAGGGCGTGCCCGTTCCATATGCCTCGATTGAGCAAGGCCGCAGTGTGGGGGTGAAGTGATGGACAAGTTCCGTCTGCTGGAGGCTTCCGACATTGAAGTGAAGGTCAAGCAGGTCAAAAAGAATGGGGCGGTTCTCCTGCTTTATAAGACGGCCAGGACGGATATGGATATCCTGGATGAGACGGTTGGCTCTGAAAACTGGACGAACGATTACCGGGAAATCAAAGGGAACCTGTATTGTGGGATTGCCATCCGTGAGGGAGACGCCTGGACGTGGAAGTGGGATTGTGGAATAGAGTCCAGGGAGGACGGCGAGGGCAACGAGAAAAAGGGGGAGGCAAGCGACGCATTCAAACGTGCTGGGTTCCGATGGGGCATTGGCAGAGAGCTTTATACCGCCCCGTTTATTTGGGTACCCTCTGAGAAAATGAACATCCTGGAATCCAATGGGAAGTTTCGTACCTTCGACACCTTCTCGGTTGAGAAAATTGCTTATGGTGACAACCGTAGGATTTCCGGTTTATCTATCCTGAACAACCGGACAGGAAAGCGGGCGTTTGTATGGGCTATGAGCTGATAAACGAGATCGGCGCAAAGTCCGCACTCCTGGATAAGGCAATCGGGCAGCTCGGAGCCCGCGGCAGAGCATATGCGCAGGCGGAACGCGATTACAGGGTAGCCCTCCGAAAAGCTGTTCTGGAGGCCAGGGCGGAGGGCACGCCTGTAACTATTATCTCTGATATTTGCCGTGGTGACGCGGAGATCGCCCGACTACGCTTGGAAAGAGATATTGCGCAGACAGTGTACGAATCCGCACGGGAGGCCATACAGGGCTACAAACTGCAAATTCGCATCCTGGACGCGCAGTTGGAAAGGGAGTGGGGGCGTGCATCGAGAGACTAAGGCCACCGCCATATCCGCGGCAACCAAAAAGGCCGTATGGGAGAGGGATTTTGGGCGGTGCGTACTCTGCGGCTCCATCAATGCGGGGCCACACTGTCATTACATACGGCGGAGTCAGGGCGGTCTTGGGATTCCAGAGAACATTTGGACAGGCTGCCAGCGGTGCCATGCGGCATTTGACAACGAGGGGGCGGATGGTCCGCTTCATAAGCAGATGCAGGACTACCTCCGCACTTTATACCCAGGATGGGATGAATCAAAATTGATATACAAGAAAGAAGGGCCAAAATGCTAAATAGGGTTGTGATCCAGGGCCGCATTGGAAAGGACATCGAACTGCGTCACACGCAGTCCGGTGTCTCGGTGGTCAGTTTCTCCATCGCGGTTGACCGGGATTTTAAAGACAAGGCCACTGGCGAAAAAACCACCGATTGGGTTAATGTGACCGCATGGCGCTCCACGGCGGAGTTTGTAAGCAAATATTTCTCCAAGGGCCGCATGGCTGTGGTAGACGGCAGATTGCAAACCAACATCTGGACAGACAAGGACGGGAACAAGCGGTCGAGCCTGGAGGTTGTGGCTGATAGTGTGTACTTTGGCGACAGCCGGAAGTCGGAGGGGAACGCACCAGAGTCTGAATTTCCAGAACAGAATGGGCAGGAGTTCTCGGAGGTGGACGACGACGGAGAGCTCCCGTTCTAGGGCGGTGATGGGTTGACTTACATTGATTACCTTAATGAGTTCAACCGTTGGATCGAAAACAACCACTTGACGCTTCCGGCGCAGGTCTTGTACTTCAGGCTGCTGAACGTATTTAACCGGGCTGGGTGGCCTGAGTGGGTTCCAGTAGACACCATTCGGTTGCAGGTAATGACAAATGGATTGTCAAAGCCATCCGCTTACAGAGCGAGGGACGAGCTTGTAAAGGCTGGATTTATCCGATACCAGCAAGGGAAAAAAGGGGCCCCGAGCCGCTATTCCCTATCGGAACAATCAAATTCTGGTATTGATTCTTTACAGGAAACGTTACATAAACCTTTACAGTTTCCTTTACAGAATCCTTTACAAGAAACTTTACCCATATATAAGACTAAGACTAAGACAAAAGAAAAGACTCCTACGGAGTCAAAAAGAAAAGTGTTTGTTCCTCCCACGGTGGACGAGGTGAGAGAATACTGCCTTGCACGCAAAAACGGCATAGACCCGCAGGAGTTTGTGGACTACTACGCGGCCAGAGGGTGGATGCTGGGGAAGGCCAAAATGAAAGACTGGAAAGCTGCTGTGCGGACGTGGGAGAAGCGCAGGAAGGGGGGGAACCATGACCAGCCAGAGCGATATTTCACTGCTGCTGACATTCCGGGCAGAAATGATTGACCCATCCCTGCCGACAGGACTTTGGTGGTGCGCTACGCCGGAGGACGCGGCGGCGGTTGGTATTAACGCCGTGTGCAAGAACAGATACGCGGCTTGGGAGGACTTAGCTGCCTGCACGGAGTTTATCACCCAGTTCTGCTATGTGTTCGTCGCAACACCAAACGATGCAGACCGGGAAGAGATTGTAGGCCAGCTCCAGAAGTGGGTGCCGGTCACTATCCTTGTGGCGGATAAGGCGGCGTTTCGCGGGAATGAATCAGTGGTCGAACTGCTGGACAATGCTGGCCCAAAGGCGGTAGAAAGCCTTTTGTTTGGCGCTTTGGATGTGCCGAGGCCGGGGCTGATTGACCTGTCGCAAGTGGAGATGGACGCGCCCATTTCGCAAAACCGCATGATGTCCGGGCTGGTGCCGCTGGACTACTGCACCGGCGGATTCCGGGGAGGCGAATTGTCAGTATGGACAGGCAGGCGCGGCGAAGGGAAATCGACGCTTCTCGGGCAGATGCTCGTGGAATCAATCAACCAGAACCGAACTGTATGTGCCTATTCCGGGGAGCTCCCGGCGAGGCAGTTCAAACGGTTTGTGCTGCCGCAGATCGCAGGGCCGAGGAATCTTGTAGAGCAGCCAGACCCCAGAACGGGGCGGATGGAGTACGCGCCGTCAAAAGAAGCTGTTCGGGCGATTGACCAATGGCTGGAAGGGAGCTTTCTCCTGACCGATTTGCGACAGTCAAATGCCCATGACGAGGACAACATACTGCGCCTGTTTGAGTATGCCTACCGCCGATACGGGTGTTCGGTGTACTTGGTGGACAACATCATGACCGCAAGTCTGAAGGGAGAAGTGGAGCTTGGTCATTATGGGGCCCAGAAAGCTTTTACGCAGAGACTCAGCGCCTTCGCAAAACGCCACGATGTACATGTGCATCTGGTGGCCCATCCCAGGAAGGCTGGAGAGGAGCGGGGACTGACAGCAGACGACGTTGCGGGGGCGGCGGAGATTACCAACCTCGCTGACAATGTTTTTTCTGTTGAGCGGGCAAAAGAATCTGACGAAGTTGACTCCAGGATCAGGATTATCAAGGCCAGAGAGACCGGCAGCCGCGAGGTAATCCCGTTGATGTTCGACACCAAATCACGGAGATACTACGACGCGGGAGGAAACCCGACAAAGAGATATAGTTGGGAGGCAGCCAGAGATGGACATGGATAAGGCGATAGGCATAGCGGCGGAAGAGGCCATGCGTCATATGAAAATCGGTATTTTTGCGTTGGACGGAGGCGGAGTAGAATTGGCGAAGGGGCATTTCGAGGTGGCCTATGCGCTGTTTGCCCTAGTGTTGGAGCGGAACGATGGAGAAAATCACGTTTAACATACCATACCCGCCCACGAAGAAGGGCAAGTCGGCCTTTTGCCGCCGGTTTGGGCTGAACGCCTACTACTCCGGCAAGCACTGGGCGCAGCGGAAGAAGGACGCCAACGAACTTCACGCGCTGACTCTGGCCGCCATGCGGCGGGCCCACGTCCGCCGAGCCGTGTTCCAGCGCCCCGTCAGCCTGACGTTCCTGTTTGACGATGGGCTAGACTGTTCCAATCACGCAGTCATAATAAAAGCCGTGGAGGACGCCATGAAGGGCTGGGTCATCGTAGACGATAACCCGCGCTATGTGAAGTCCATCACCACCGGGTTTCATGACGCCGGCTGCATCCAGGTGGAGGTGATGGAGCTTTGATAACCGCAGATCCCTACGGCATCAGCGGAGCGGTGGCACCCTGGCGCAGTCTGGACGCGATGGAACCGGTTGCAGAGCGCAAAGTTGACGAATGGGATGCCGAGAAGGCCAAAATCTGTGAGCGGTGCCCTCTGCCAGACTGCTACACGGAAAGAGCTGGCTGCCTCCTACGTACCAAAGTAAAAAAGCCCAGACCATCCCGTGATTTGCTGGAACGTATGTCGTTGGACGGGAATGGGCCGGAGGAGATAGCACAGGCAACCGGATACTCCATATCAACCACCAAAGAGTACATGAAACAGTTTTTTATGGCGGGGCCATGTGAACGCTGCTCGTCCAGGAGCATTTGTGATGCGGCTGGCGGGACGTGCAGCAGAAAAGAGCGGTGGAAAACTTGCAAGGAGGAACCGAACGATGGACGATAAGACGCGCGCCCTTCTGGGCGACCACGAGGCGACGAAACTGGCGCATCTCTCCCTCTTCTCCGGCATCGGGGGACTTGACCTTGCCGCCCAGTGGGCCGGATTTACCACCGTCGGACAGTGCGAGTGGGCGGACTACCCGACAAAGGTTCTGGAAAAACACTGGCCGGACGTGCCGCGCTGGCGGGATATTCGTACATTGACGGGAGAAAGTTTTTATGAAAAGACAGGACTACGAACAGTTGACGTTATTTCGGGCGGATTCCCCTGCCAGCCACACAGCGTTATCGGGAAACGGCTTGCAGAAAATGATGAACGGCACTTATGGCCAGAGTTCCTGCGAGTTATTGACGAATTGCGGCCGAGATATGTTGTTGGCGAAAATGTTAATGGCATCTTATCTACAATACATGAGTCCATTTGCACCGATTTGGAAAAAGAAGGATACGAAGTCTGGACGTTCAGTATTCCGGCTTGTGCTGTCGGAGCGCACCATGAAAGATACAGGGTTTGTATTCTTGGCATCTCCAAGGGCAAGTCAGGACTTCAAGCCGATCCGCAGGCAGACACCACAGGAGCACAGCGGAAAACACGGACAAACGCTGAGTGCCAGCCTTGGAATTATCTTCCCGGAACGTATTGGGCAGTACATCACCCCCCAGTTTGCGGAATGGATGATGGGATTCCCGATTGGATGGGGGGATATCCGCAGTACAAACAGTGGATGCAGTGTTACGGAAACGCCGTAGTCCCCCAACAGTTTTACCCGATCTTCCAGGCCATAGCGGACATAGAGAGGGGAATTATACATGGATGATATCAAATTAGCCCTTCTAGGCAATCAAGAGGCGGCCAAGCGGCTGACGGATGCGGGGGTGCTACTGCCATGCCCGGGTTGCAGGGGTGAAGACACAAAGCACAGGGCTGTAATGGCATGCGTAATGATTGAATGCCTGTGTGGGTTTATGGCGGCGGGCTACGACTTGGAAGAAGCACGGCAGATATGGAACACCCGCGCGCCGATTCTGAGCGCGGAGGAATTGCAGAGATTGGAGGTCAAGCCATGACGCGGGAAGAAGCGATTGAGTGCCTGAAAACTATACAGCGGTGGACTCCGGACTGGGATGACCGGGAAGATGGGCTGTCTTATTGGGATGCTATTGATATGGCCCTCTCCGCCCTCCGCCCCGTCAGCCGGGAGCAGGTGGAGCGGGTGCGGGGAGAATGGATAAACACCAACAAAGAGGTGGAGCAAATGTGTAAATGCTCAAAGTGTGGGTATCCAATAAGCTATTTTTGGAGTAGAACACCATTTTGTCCTAACTGCGGCGCTCCCATGACGGACGAGGCCGTGGACATCAGATTGAAGGAATTGGAGGCGCTGAAAGATGACCAGACCTGAATTTATTGCCCTGATTGGTCAGGATATCGTGGTAGATTATCCATTTGGTCGAGAACTCCAGCGGTGGAGCATGAAAAACTTTTATATCGATGGAAATGGCGAAGTCAAACATAATCGTCTCACGCTTATTATGGATGCTTTTATTGCCAACGCAAGAAATCCCCACAAAGGGAAGCCCACGCATGGTTAAGGAGGCGCTGAAAGATGAGGGCGATTGATTCGGATGCGCTAAAGGAGTATATCAAGAAAACAGATTTAACCGCTGTTGAACGGGGTGCGCTTTTGCAGGCGATCTCTAATATGCCCACCCTCACCCCGCCGAACGAGCCGCTGACATGGAATGAGCTGGGCAATATGGTGGGGAAGCCTGTATATATCGTCGAGCTGGAAGATGGGGAAAGTTGCTGGGTGTTAGTGCATACCGTTGACGATATTAAGGCTTTGTTTGTGTCGGCGTTTGACCAGTACGATTACGGGAATAGAGAACTATACGGCCAAACATGGCTTGTCTACCGCCGCCCGCCGGAGGGAGAGGCCGATGACTGAGCACATCTTGTCCCTGAGCTACGGAAAGGACTCACTGGCGTGCCTGGGCGCTATCGAGCAGCTTGGATGGCCGCTTGACCGCATCGTCCATGCGGAGGTTTGGGCTACCGACACCATCCCTGCTGACCTGCCGCCGATGGTGGAGTTTAAGGCGCATGCGGACAGGATCATCAAGGAGAGGTGGGGCATCGAGGTGGAGCGCATCAGGAGCAAAAACACTTACGAAAATGTGTTTTATCGCATCCGACTTGAAACAACCAAGACCGCACCAGGAAAAATCAGAGGGTGGCCGAGAACCCTAGGCGCGTGGTGCAACAGCTCTGTGAAGATGCCACCGCTTAGAGCAATAGAAACGGGTGACAAAATTATTTATATCGGCATCTCAGCAGACGAGCCGAACCGCTTTCACAATCTGACCGACACAAAGAAAAGTCCGCTTGTAGAGGCAGGATGGACGGAGACTGACTGTAGACGCTGGTGCGAGGGAAACGACCTGTTGTCTCCTATATACACCACAGCAACAAGGAGTGGCTGCTGGTTCTGCCATAACCAGGGAGTCGGTCAGCTTCGTCTCCTGCGGAAAAAATACCCGGAGCTGTGGGCACTGATGCTCAAATGGGACACTGATAGTCCGGTAACATTCAAAGCAGATGGCCACACTGTACATGATTTTGAGCAGCGATTTGTTCTGGAGGACGATGGGCTGATCTCTGCGGATGACAAGGTTTTTCGGTGGTCAATGTTGAACGAGGAGCTGAATTACAGATGGTTTTGAGACACAAATACACCCGTGCAGAGCTGGAATCCATCACCCAGGAGACCGCAATCTACATTGAGGGAGCAGGGATAGCCCAGCTCCAATGGGGCGGCCTGGAGATTGCAGAAGGGTGCAGGGATGGATACTTGTACTGCAAGCACATCAAGCCGTTTTCTATGGATCTGTACGGACAATACTGGACGGCCTGGGATGGGCCGCCGGAGGAGGGAAAGTGATGGACATTGAGAAGCTGATTGAGCAATTAAACGGATATTTTGAAGGGAATGACCTGAAAAGAGGCGTTGCCCTTGATGCCGCCACTGCTCTCTCCGCACTCCAGGCCGAAAACGAGAGGTTGCGGGACGAAGTAGAGCGGCAAAGGAGGAGCGCAGACAATAGGCAACACCTCTATGAAAATGCAGAACGGGCATACATAAAAGTTCTGACCGAGTTGGAGCAGACCAGGGCAGAAATCACCCGTCTGAAACACTATGAGGACAAGTGCCACGACTGCCCTATCGTTTGCGCCAAAACGGAAATTGTCAAGGCGCACGAGGAGTTGGAAGCCGTACAAGCTGAGCTGGAACGGGTAAAACGGGAAAGGGATGCGGCAGTAGAGGACCTGCACAAACTTTGCCCCGCATGGAAGTGGGACGGCCAAAAGGAGGACTGACATGGAACGGTTGACCAGAAGATCAGCCGATGGCAGGGCGTGTTTCAAGCCCCACCTATATGGACAAATGAATAAAGATGTCTGTGACCGCCTCGCAGCCTATGAGGAGACTGGCTTGGAGCCAGGGGAAATCGAACAACTCAAGGGTGAGGCTTTCGGACTGAGAGTGGACAAGCAAGAGCTGGAGCAATATCGTGCTCTCGGCCCCATTGACCGCCTCCGCGAACTCAAGCAGGCCGACGATGAAGGGCGGTGCGTGGTGCTGCCATTCAAGCCTCCGAGATGGGTGTATATGTGCAGTGCGCGCTTCCCCAAACCGGCAAAAGCCCATTATGCAAGCGCCATCAATGTTTTACATGATATGGACAACGGGTGTGTATTTGGGGATACCCCAAAGGAAGCCGAGGCCGCACTACGGAGGGAGCAGGATGGCTGATATTCTGACGATCATAGCTGCTGTGGAGTGGATGGCGCTTGGCCTGCTTGTCCTGTGGAAGCTCAAGGGGTGGGATCGAAAGATGGAAGAGTTATACGAAGACATGAAGAAACAGTGGGAGGCCGAGCATGAGACTAGTTGATGCGGATAATGCACGAGAGTGCTTTGGTGGTGATGGGGTGACTGGAGCCGTCATGAAGCGTATGTTTGATAGCCTACCCACCATCGACGCCGTGCCTGTGGTCAGGTGCCGGGAGTGCAAGTTTTACCGAGAGTTACGTACAAAACGGCACAACCAGCTCATGCGACTGTGCTACCGGATGGGCAAGCACGATATGGAGTACCCGGTCAAGCCGGATGATTTCTGCTCCTACGGCCAGCGAAAGGAGGACAACCTGGACGGAGCCATCGAAAAGTACCTGAAAATCAAGGAGGAGGCCAACATGGACAAGCCGAGAATTTGCGAGGTGCTTGGGGTTGAACCAGAAGAAAAGTTTGAAATTAGAGGAAACACGTTAGGGCGATTTCGTATCAATAAATATGGGACATTCCAGATTGAAATATCAAATGACTGCTGGGGATTCTCCACTGTGGAATGTCTTAACAATCTCATAAATCATCCAGAAAACATCGCCCGCAAGCCACGCTGGACGGAGCAGGAGGTGGAGAGGGCGAAGGCTATCAAAGTGCTATATCCAGTTGTTAAAACATTGGCATACGTTGATATAGTGGGACAGACATTTTACATGTATGATGACGAAGACAACTATAAGGGCAGTCTTGATAACCTTGATGAAACGTTTCCTACGCTGAGGAGCATAAGGCGGGCCACATTGGACGAGATCATCGGAGGTGCCCAATGACCAGAGAAATCCTTTTCAAAGCCAAGCGGCTGGATAATGGAGAGTGGGTGGAGGGAAACATTGTGGCTGTCCCGGAAGATGCCGACTTTATGCCTGGAGCGTACATTCTACCGCGGTTGGTATCGGCCAGGGCAGACCCGCCCACAAAAGGGAGGATCATGCTAGGCGGATTCTTTGAAGTTGACCCCGCCACGGTCTGCCAGTACACCAACATCGACATACAGCGAGAAGCGTGGCCGTCCTCCGAAGTACACAAGATTTTTACTGGCGATATGCTGGGCGAATGGGGCGAGGACGAGGAAGGCAACGAGTGTGTTTGCATCCTCGGCGTCGTGACCTATTGGGAAGATGAAGGACGCTATGTATTGGCAGACGAGGACGGGTTGTGCAACGACTGGACGCTGGAGGACGAAGCGAAGCCAGAGAATTGGCCCAACCTCATACACTGCGGCTCCATCCACGACGGGGAGGGCGGACAGTGTGAGTGAGTGGATCAGCGTCAAGGACAGGCTGCCGGAAAGTCAAGCGGATGTCCTTGTGGTGGCGTTTTGGCATGAACGCTGGCAGACCATGATGGGCTGGCATAGTGACATGGGAAAGAAGTGGCGTGTCATTACACCACACGGAGAAAGAGAGCCGGGCGGTGTCACCCACTGGATGCCCCTCCCAGACCCGCCGAAGGAGGGATTTGAAACGGACAGGGGAGCAAGAAAGTATACGGCGGGAGAAATTAAGGAATTAGCAAAGAAAGCATTTGAGGCTTGACAGAACGATTATTTTACATTATGATATAAAGGGGGATTATAAATAAAAATGAAATAAGATATTTCAAGTCTACTTAATGCAGTAGGATCCATGTCCGAAATGCTCAAAGTATTCTATGACAATCTGATAAAACAGGGGTTCTCCCAGAAAGAGGCTCTTTACCTGACCAGCGACTATATGAAGGCGGTGTTTGGGAAATGAAATATAGCAATCCCGCTTGGGAGCCTTACTTTGAGGACATTTCCCCAATCCTATCAAAACTCTACTTCCTGACCAACTCAGGGACTATCAGATACATCATGGCGACTATGATTTTCAAGAAGATGTCCTTTCTCGAATGGAGGAACGAACATTGGACTTAACAAAATACGAAATGGAAACTATCTACAACTACAACCAGGAAGAGCCTCTTGCATCCTGCTATACGATGGATCGTGCCCTGATTCGCCGATTAGATGTACTTGCCGGAAAACACAAAGAAATTACTGTAGTTCGAACAGGTGAAGGTGTGAGGGAATATACTTTCCCCAAGAAGTGGATTAAAGTCCGCGCTCCGAAGGAACTATCGGACGAACAGCGGGAAAACATGGCAAAGAGAGCAAGAGAGAGGTTTGGGTTTGCGAAAGAAGGTGACAACTCTGAACAAGAATGATGTGACTATGGAGCAGGTCGTAAAACGGAAAAGAAACCGTCCAGACCTACAGCAGTTCGGGTATGAACTTGCGGAGCCGGGAGATAACAGCAAAGCGACTATGTTTATCCAAGCCCTCAACAAATTTGATAGAGTTGACCTCTCTGACGAGAATGCTGTAAAGCAGAGAATTGACGAGTTCTGGCAACTCTGCATCGACTTTGACACAAAGCCACAGGTATCTGGTATGGCTGATGTGCTTGGACTTGATAGGCGGCGACTATGGGAAATTACTCATGATGTTGTCGGGAGAAACCTTGAATGCAGCTCTGCGACAAGGGACTTGATAAAAAAAGAGTACAGAAAACTTGAGGTTTTATGGGAGTATTACATCCTGAATGGTAAGGTAAACCCGGTTTCTGCAATCTTTTTGGGGAAGAACAACTTTGATTACGCAGACCGCCAAGAAATCACTCTCACGCCTGGAACACCTCTCGGCGACTCTCCCGACCAAAAGCAGCTTGAGGAACGGATCGCTAGGTCTGTAGTGGTGGATGAGTAAACGACTATCGACTATAGTAGCGACTATGGCTGAAGATTCGCCAGGGACTAGCGACTATGACAGCCTCACGCGCGGGAGGTTGTGCCCACTAAAGGCTGCACAATCTCCAGGGCTGGCACTTTGGAGCCTAGACCCCGTGCCCGATTTGGCCGCAACGCTGAAAACTAGCGTGATTAAGTTCCAGGCCGACGGCAAGCTGCCCCGCGTGGAGTATATCGGCGGGCGTTGTGACGGCCCCCGCTGCGCCTGGTGGGACGCAGACAAAGAGCGCTGCGCCGTCCTATCGCTGGCCCGTAACAAATGACAATACCCCGGCTCTCTCCTGATGGAGTGGGCCGGGGTTGCTTTATGCCTTGTGTGGCGCTGTGCGGTCCTCTGTACGGAGTTTTGTGGCATTGGAATATAGAGACACCGCCAGACATTAAAACTGATCTACGGGCCTGTAAATGGCCTTTGCGGCGGTTCTGCTTTTTGGGGCGTGATCTCTTTGTTGGTCACGGGCGCAAAAATGCCGCTTGCTGACCGTAGGAGGCCACGCAAGCAGCGGGAAGTTGCTGGGGAGTGTAGGGATATGGGCGGACACGCTGGAGGGACTGGAGGGCAAAAAAACCGCCCCATAGCGGGGCGGGTGGTATCTAAGTTAGCATCCGACGCGGCAGATGCCTCCATCGGAAAAGAAAAGAGAGCCTACTTAGTAAGCCCTCTCTTCTTGCCGTATTAATATACATATCTATATTTCAATCCGTGGGGCCAGGGTCGAGGCCCACCAGAAAGCTGCGCCTCAGCCTCCCGACGCTTTTATATTACACTTCGCGGCGGCCTTTGTCAACTCCCAGGTCAATAGCGGATTTGAGCAGAGACATAACCTTCCCGATATGCTGGGCAGGGTACTTGCTCCACCAATCATCCGGGATAAGGTCCACCAGCTCGGCACAAGTGTCAGGGTAGGCTCTCCAGCCGCTACACTCTTTTGCTTGTTCAACTTTTAGCGCCGACCGGCGTTCTTCTGCTGTCAGCCCCTCATAGGCTTCGCGGGTGAATACCTCTTTAGCAGTCAGCTTTTTCATGGTTTGCTCTCCCTTCTCCCCTGCGCGGGGCCTCCATTGTGTTGATTGTATCGCGCCCGATCGGGGCAGTCAAGATTTTTTCGCCGTCTCCCAGATCACCACAAACGGGAGAAGGATAATAAATAGGATAATCAAGCGGGGTCCACCTCCTTTAAAACGCCGGGGAATCAAACAGATATTCCCCGTTTGCTTTATATCCAGCGTTCCAGGTTTCCACAAGCTCCGCCGCCTCTTTCTTTGTGCTGCAAAGGTGGGCAACACGTAAACCGCCGATGCAGTCAAGCGCAAATTTGAGGTTGTCCCCGGCCTTGCAAGGCAAAACATAGGAGTAATAACCGGGGCTATATTCTGCGTTTTCACGGGGCTTAAAAATGCTTTCGTTGCGATCCTGGCAGACCGTGACGGCCATATAAAATTTCTTCATGCGTTTATTTCCTCCCGTCCGGCATACCAAGCGGCGAGTATTTTATCTAACCGCTTTTTTCCGTTGTTGCTTCGAGGCTCAAAAACAATGGATTGCATCACCGGGTCATAACACGGTGCGTTATACCCGTTACTGATGGACAGCTTACCGGCGTCATATGCAATTTGTTCTGCGGATGTCATGTTCATTTCCTCCATTCTCCCAGCGGGCGGGTCAAGCCTCGTCTGCATCGTCCTCGTCCTCGTCGTCCTCGTCAAACGTTCCTGATTCTTCCAGTTCGTCCAGCACAGCGGAAAGGCATTCTCCCAGAAGATAGCAGCGAATTGTTACGTCGCAGGCCTCGGGGCCCTGACGGAGTACGTCGCGGTCCCCTCCAAACTCGTCCAGTGCATCGGCCAGCAAGTCCCAGTTGTGGCACATGGCCTCTTCCGCCTTGTATGCGTTGCAGTAGTAGCTACCGCTGGCATTGCCGGTGACGCTGTCTTCTATCCATAGGTCCTCGTTAAGCTGTTCTTCCAGCTCGTCCCGGCGGCCTTTCCACTCGTCCAGATCCACGTTATCGTCGATATACTGGCGGATGTCCGCCATGATCTCACTTCTGTAGTCGTACATTTTTATTTCCTCCTTGTAATGGAGGGCCCGCCCTGGTATAATGGGCTTGCCCTGGTGGTTGGTGGTTCTTCTATCGGGGTTCTCTGCCCTGGTCACTATTGCGAGTAGTGGCCGGGGCTTTTATTTTTTGTATTTGATATATACATCTTCACCATAGATATAGCCGTATTCACTGCGGATATAGTGCGTTTCCCGCTCCTGCTGGCGGCGGATGTAGTCTATTGCCTCTTCCTTGGTAGGCATGGCGGCTATTAACTGACCATCCCTTATAATATGATAGCGCTTCATTTTCTTTCCCTCCCGGCCTGTGGCCTGTCGTGTGGCCCTGTGTGGGGCCTGTATCGTGTTTGCTCTTGATGGTGATAATATATCATGTTTAATCTCGATTGTCAATAGTGTTTTTGATATTTTTTCATGTTTTTTCTCGATGGTTAATTTTGTGTATATAAGTGTGCTTTTTTGCACAATACGGGGAATATGTTGGGGCACCCCTGGGGGATTGTTGGGGCGTTATATGTATAGGGTGAGTGCCGCGGATACCGCGCAACAAGAAAAAGACGAAAATATTTTATGTTTTATCTTGACATGAATAAACACGATATGCTATAATGCAGACAAGGAGGCGATAGTAATGGCAGAAGCAAAAGGCGCAACTGAGGTTGTGATTGATTTGATGAATAAGAATGGGTTTACTCCTGCTGTGCTTGGAAAGCGGATTGGAGTGAAGAATACAGCAATTTGGGACAGGCTGTATAATTCTAAGAGGAAGGAGCGGGGTACTGACGACATGAAGGTTGGAACGATGACACAAATGCTTAGAGGAATGGATTATAAGTTAGTCGCCGTTCCGATGAATAAGAAAGTCATGTCGGATGAGTACGAATTGAAATGAGATACTTTTTAACAAGGGTGTCGAGCAGAGATCAGAACCTTGCGCGGCAGCTTGCGGTTGCGAGAGGGTATTTTGATATACCGGATGAAAATGTGTTCTGCGATAAGGCAAGCGGAAAGGATTTTGATAGACCGGAGTATAAGAGGCTAAAGTCTATTGTTCGTCCTGGCGATGAAGTTATTGTGAAAGAATTTGACCGCTTCGGAAGAAACAAGAAAGAGATGAAGCGGGAACTGGAGTGGTTCAGGGAGCACGGTGTAGCGGTAAGGATTTTGGATATACCAACAACGCTGATAGACTTCAAAGACCAGACCTGGGTTCTGGATATGGTGAACAACATTCTGATTGAAGTGCTGGGAACCATAGCAGAGCAAGAGCGAAAAAAGACGAGGCAGAGGCAAGCAGAAGGAATAGCTGCCATGCCGGTAGTTGATGGGAAACGGGTTTCTGGAAAGACGGGCAGACCAATGGGTAGGCCACTGGGAGAATATCCCGACTTCCAAAAATTTTTCAAAATGCAAAAAGACAGCTCCACCACAGTGGAAGCCGCCTGTAAAGAGATGGGGATTAGTAGAAGTCAGTGGTATAATTTGAGTAGAAAAAAGAAGACCGGCTTGCCCTCTGCTAAAAGCACAAGCCGATCTGATGGTCAAACACCAAAGGATGGTGCTGATACAGAAATTGTATCATGTGCCTCCTAAGATTGCAAGGAGGATTTTATGGTTAGCGAAGAAAGAAAGGAATTTGCAAAAATGCGCAGAAAAATGCTGTGCAGAACCGGGAGCAAACAGTTTATTTGTGCGAGATGTGGCCTTGCGAGCAAGTCAGTAAATATACACCACATTGAAGAATTACATCAAGGTGGAGAAAACAAGACCGAAAACATGATCCCACTTTGCGGAGACTGCCATAGAGAATGGGATTTGTGCCACGATGTTGGGATGACATTTGGAGAGTTCCTTGTTTCGCTTCCATCAAAGGCGTGGCAAATTGCAACGAAACTTGGGTTCTTTAAAAGTCCACATCCGACCGGGAGAGCGATTGAGGCGGTATACCAAGTCCAATTTTCTGGACACGCAGTAAAATATCCGGGTGTAGAAGAAGATCCGCTTGCATATTTCAAAGAATTAAAAAAGCAAAACGAATTGTTTAGTGCGTATCCATACAGCGACCACAAGAAGATGTTGGCGCTATACGGAGGGTTTTACGAAACAATAGAGGACGGAGAAGAATTTAACAAATATTCAAAAAACATTCTCGATAAAGTCCTTTCACAAAAGCCCATTTCCTAAAATCGCCCCGCAAAACAAAAAAGGCGGTGACACTTATGGTAGACGAAACTGCGTTGCAGAACTATTTGTTGAAGTGTGAGTTGCAGTATCGGGCGGAGCACGCTGATGGTGTGGATTGCCTCAAATGGATGGGTAAATTCTGCGATACTTGTGAGAATGCAGCACAGTTCCTGCGAGATATTGGGTTTCGGGTGAAAAAGACGGTGGACGATGTGGACTGCGCCGGAGACCGTCACGCTTGGGTGGTCACAACGTCTGGTGTGGTGGTGTATGCTGATGGGAGCGGGCTAATAGGATGGGAGGCGAAATGATGGCCTGGATCAAATGCACCGATAGGATGCCGCCGGATATGGAGCCGGTAATGGTGACGGTAAGAGTCAATGATGGAGGAAAGCAGACCTGGGTTGATGTCTGATACAATCCAGAGTACAAAGAATGGGAACAGCTTGCGGATGCTGTTGGAGATTACTGGGAAGGGCTTGGAAAGGATTATGAAGTAACTCATTGGATTCCGTACCCGGAACCGGCGGAAGATTGAATAATTGTAGTGCCAAGTGCCTCTCCAGATGGAGCGAACAGTGCCAAGTGCCTTTTATCTGAAAGGATAGGAGGCACTTTATTTTTATGGAAATTCGGGAGCTGGTGAAGAGGGCGTTCAAGCGTGACCTCTCCGACCCGTCTGCGTTATCTGATGCCTTTGATACGTTGCGGCTGCTAGAACCAGAAGATTTTACCTTGGCCCATGAGCGAAACAAGGAAGTACGTCGGCTGTCCGCAAGATTCGCCGCAGAACAAAAAAGCCTCCGTATGTTCGAGCTGAACAAGCGGAGTCTGCTGTTTGATGCGCCGTATGATTTTGATGCGGCGATAAGATATGCTGAGTGGGATAGAGAGCCGAAAAAGAAGTTTTATATGCCACGCAGAAAGCAGTTACTTCCGGTTGTTCAAGCTATGCAGCGGCTATCTGAACGGAAGATACGCATTTTGGGTGTTATGGCTCCCCCGGGCGTCGGGAAGACCACCATTGAATTGATGTTCATGGTGATGGAGGGGTTAAAGAATCCAGATTTAAGCATTCTGATGGGTTCGCACTCAAACTCATTCCTACGTGGGGCTTATGAAGAAGTTGGGCGGATGTTAGACCCCAAAGGGGAGTATTTGTGGAAAGATATTTTCCTATCTGTTCAAGTTTGCAAAACAAATGCCCAAGATATGCGAATTGATCTTGGGAAACGAAAGCGGTTTGAGACCTTTGAGTTTTCGTCCATTGGATCTGGTAACGCGGGCAAAGTACGCGCTTCGAATCTTCTGGTAGCAGATGACCTTGTACCTGATATTGAGTCCGCAATGAGTAAAGAGCGCATGGACAAGCTCTGGCAGCAGTATTATACAGACCTCATGCAGCGTATGATCGGAGATTGTGTCCAGCTTCTTGTCCAAACACCTTGGACGTTACATGACCCCATTGACCGACTTGAACTAGCCCATGCAGAAGACCCAATGGCAGAGTTTATCCACCTACCTGCTCTGGATGAAAATGATGAGAGTAATTTTGATTATCCGTATGGACTTGGGTTTACCACGGCATTCTATCACAATCAGAGAGATGTTATGGACGATGCTTCCTGGAGGGCACTATACATGACTCAGCCCATTGAGCGTGAAGGACAGCTATACAATGAAGATGAGCTGCGCAGGTATTTTGAGCTTCCTGACGGGAAACCAGATGCAATCCTGTTTGTGTGCGATACGAAGGACAAGGGCACTGATTATTGCGTCATGCCAATTTGTTACCAGTACGGGAATGACTTCTATTGTGAAGACGTAGTATGCGACAACAGCAATCCAGAGGTTGTAGAGGCGCGGCTGGTGTCAAAGCTCCTTCAGCATAAGGCTCAAATGGGCCAGTTTGAAAGCAACAGCGCTGGTGGGAAAGTAGCAGAAAAAGTTCAGAAAGAAGTTAAAGAAGCTGGCGGTATAGCGAAAATCACCACAAAATATACGACACAGCAAAAGGAAACAAAAATCATAGTGAACTCGCCGTGGGTGAAAGACCATGTGCTGTTCAAAGACAACTCTGTCATAAAGAAGGACAAGGAATATCGAAGGATGCTCAACTTCCTTTGCGGGTATACGATGGCAGGTAAAAATAAGCATGATGATGTTCCTGATGCTTGGGCAATGTTTGCTGAGTATGTTCAGCAACTCGAAGGGAACAAAGTAGAGGTGTTCCGCCGTCCATTTTAAAACACAAAATATTGTGTATAATGCCTTGATTAAATCGTATATATTGTGGTATAATAAAGGAGGATAGATATTTGCCCATATCCGCCAGGTTTCTTTTCCAGCCTCCTTCACACGGGCGGGGTGGCGGCGGTGCAGCCGCTGCCCCTACTGTGTGCAATATGCCCTTGTAGCTCAATGGTGAGAGCGATACCCTGATTTGGCATAGTGGACGCCGGTTCGATTCCGGCCGAGGGCTTGGTGACCCGCACTTTTTGCGGTAGCCAACTTATTAAACCGCTCCAAAGGCCACGGAGCTGACGGTGGAAAGACACTACACCAGACTGCCGGAGCGTCTAGGCGCTGGGAAGAGTAAGACGCGAGCCGCCTGTCATGGGGGCGGAGCTAAAAAAGCGGTGGCAGCTATGACCTGCCCCGGTGTGCCGACACATAGAAAGCGGCTGCGCCCGGCGGAGCGTGTAGAGACGGAATCCGCCGATATGCAGGAGCCAGAGGCAGGGTGATCTCCAGGCTGTGCAACTCAGTCCGCCTGCTATATTGGGTCGCTCCCATCCGTGGAAGCCGGACGCTTGTGTAGGGCGATAGCTACCAGCGCTATCCCGCTGAAAACTGCCCTGCGAGTGGCTAATCATGATGTCGCCGCCGAGACCAGGGTGTGTCAATCTAAGCGAGACGGCGCAAATATGCCATCTTAGCTCAACTGGTAGAGCAACCGTCTTGTAATCGGTAGGTTGGAGGTTCGATTCCTCCCGGTGGCTCCAGAGATGCCCGGTGTATGCCGGACAAAGCATCATCTTGTGGTGGTGCTTTATATGCCGAGTGCAGCAGCAGAAGCGAAAGCGGCGGCCATGGACAACGCCGTGGACGTGTGGCGGCTCAATGCCGCCTCTCGGCTCCAAACGCAGATGGAAAGCAAAAGAGGCACTGCGCGATTAAATTAAATGCCAATGGGCGGCTGGACAACCTACTGTCCGCCATATGACGCTCCTCGCCGCATGAGGCGGGCGGTGGCACCAGATGTATGGCACCACAGGTTAAAAGCAGACGGGCCTTCCTTGTGCGCTGTGCGAAAGCGGCAAGGTGAAAAAATTATTTTTGGCTGACCCCGGCCCTATAAAGATGAACGGTTCCGACTGACGACACCAGCGGAGGGGTTGAGATGTACCGTGATTATCAAGGCTGTTCCTATGGATGGAGTATGTGAGGTGAGGATGGAAAGGTGTGGCAACGTAGACCGACCAGCGGTGTCTAAGCGTCAGTAGCAGAAACGGAAATAGGTTGCTGATTGTAATACAGCCTTGATGATTGTGATGTGATACCGCACAGCGGATTACATACAGGCCCACGGCAAGCCTGACCAACCCCGCAGCATACCCCGAAAGGGGTATATCTGGACCATTGGCCCGATGGTCGGGCGGGCCCCTCATAAGGGCTTGGTCTTGGTTCGATTCCAAGATGGTCCACCAGAATTAGAAAGGAGTCGCCCAACTGAATGAAGATTGACATTTATTGTCCGGTCTGTGCCGCTGCTGGCATCAATCATGGAAAAGGGCGGCTTTTGATGCAGGTGGATAGCAAAACAACTGGTATAGTTTATCCATACTGTAAGGCTTGCAAGAAAAACATCAAGATTGAGTTAAAAGGCGATAAAAGCGCCTGAGAATATATAGTTTAGTGCCAAGTGCCTCCGGGCAATGCCTGGACGAAGCGTGCCGAGTGCCGAGAGTAGACCTTATACGGGTCTGTTCTTGGCACTTTTTTGTTTGTCTGGAGGTGACAGAGTGACTGAAAACAATACTGTTCGAGCTATATCCGAGTGGCCGGTCAATGGGCTGACTGGGCGTAGAAAAATTTACACCGCCAAAAAGAAAGTTACCCCGGAAAATGTGGTGGAGGTGCTGGGCAAGGCACTGGCCGTGCATCGCATCAACAGTGCGGAAATGTCCTATTTGTATGACTATTACAGAGGCAAACAGGACATCCGGCTGAAAGATAAAATCGTCCGCCCGGAGATCAACAACAAGGTGATGATTAACCGGGCGAACGAAATCGTGGTATTCAAGTCTGCTTACCTTCTGGATGGCCCAATCCGTTATGTGTCCAACGGCGGAGAAGATGATATTTCTTCTAATGTGAATACATTGAATGAATATATGCGAGCCGAGAGCAAAGACACTCTCGACAAAGAGCTGGCAGACTGGATGCACATCTGCGGTGTTGCGGTCCGCATGGTCCTCACTGACGAAGTCGGAGAAGAAGACGGGTCCCCGGCATCCATATATACCCTTGACCCAAGAGCGGCGTTTTGCATCTACCATAGCGGAGTAGGGCAGAAAAAGGTCGCTGGTGTGCTGGAACAGGTAGATGATGAGGGACAGCCCTACTTCTGCGTGTACACCCCAGAATGGTATTTCGAGGTGCAGAACGGTCAGATCACTAAGCAGGAGGGCCGTACCATCCCCTACATCCCTATTGTGGAGTATGTGAACAATGACGCCCGCATGGGTGCGTTTGAGCCGGTCATCCCAATCCTGAACGCAATCAACATGATTGAATCCAACCGGCTTGACAGTATTCAGGATTTCGTCAACGCCTTTGATGTGTTCCAAAACTGTGAGTTAGAGGACGGTCAATATAAGGAACTGGCAAAGGGCGGGATGGCAATTACTATCAAAAGCGTTCAGGCTGGTATGGAGGCCAAAGTATACCGCATCGCCTCTGAACTGAACCAGACCAACACGCAGACCATTGTGGACGATTTGGAGGACGCATACCTGACCATCTGCGGGATGCCGAACCGGAACGGAGGTTCCTCTACCAGCGACACTGGGCAGGCGGTCATTTACCGAGATGGATGGTCTGCCGCTGAGAGCCGGGCCAAGGACACGGAAAAGACATGGGAGCGGTCGGAACGGGAGTTCCTGCGGCTGGTGCTGTATATCTGCCGTGAGACTGGCGATTTGGATTTGCAGTTGGCAGACATCAAGCCGGAGTTCACCCGCAAGAACCTGTCCAATATCCAGTCCAAGGCGCAAGTTCTGGCGGAGATGCTGAACAATAGCAAAATTCATCCGAAGTTGGCGTTCCAGTACAGTGGGCTATTCAGCGACCCCGAATCTGCATACCGTGTGAGTATGGATTGGTACGAGGAACAGAAACGCAAGATGGAGCGGAGTTTGAGAGATGAACTGAATACCAACAGGGACACAAATATAACTGCGGAGGAAAGAAACAATGATGTCTCCGTTTCGGAATGACCCGTTCAGCATGGTATATCAAGCATTTCAGAGCCTTTATCCTGGAAAAGAGTGCGAGTGCTACTTTGAGCCTGACTTGAAAGCAGACGATGGAGACAAGGCGTATGGTCTCACAAATTTCTGCGATGATGGAGAAATTCAAATTTTAGTAGACCCGAATGTGGACATTGAAAACGCAACAGAAATTTTTGCACACGAACTTGCACATGTAGCCGTTGGATATGACGCTAAACATGGCCCGGAATGGGATGCCGCTTTTGATGCAATTCTCGATGAATACAACCGCATAGGGGATGAACTGTTTGGAAAACAAAAACCCTTATGACCTCACCGATAAAGCCATCGACCTTTTGAATAGGAGGGCGGTCAAGCGGTTTGAGGACGCCAAAGACGAAGCGGCGCTGGCGAAATTTGATGAACTCAATGTGCTGGAAGTCACCCGGACGCTATATGACCAGCTACGTAAGGACAACCAAGATGTCTTTCTTGAACTGGCGCAGGAGCGGTATCAGGAGGCCGAGCCGCACGGAAAGGAACCACCTGATTTAGCGTGGTTACTGGCATTGCTGGCGGCGTACAACGCTGTTACGAAATACCAGTATTCCCACGAATGGGAGCGCAAGCGTGACCGCACAGCGGAGGCTATTAACTCGACCACCGCAAAGGTCACAGAGTTTCGACGGGGCCTTTCCTACTGGGCGCAGATGACGGAATGGTATGCGGTGGAAGTCACAGACCAATCCACACTGAAAGCATTTCAAGACAGCGGTGTTCGCTATGTGAAATGGAACACCATGAATGACGGGCGTGAGTGCTCCACTTGTAAGGAACGAGACGGGAAAATTTATCCCATCCGTAGCATACCGCCAAAGCCCCACCCCGGTTGTCGTTGCTGGTATACACCGGCGAAGAAAAAGTAAATTTAAGCGGCCCGGCCGTTTGAATACGGCGCAGAGAAGTGCCTTACCAAACGCAAAACTGAGAGAACAGTAAACGCAAAAACGGGGCGGAGATGCCCGACATAAAAAGCGCAAAGGAGAATTTTTATGAACATCGATACCAGCACCATTGAGAATTTTGACTCCCTGTCCGCCGAGGAGAAGGTTGACGCGCTGCTGAAACTTGACCTCCCTGACAGTTCTGCGGAACTTGCCAAAATGAAATCTGCACTGGACAAGGCTACGTCTGAGGCTGCCGATTACAAGAAGCAACTCAAAGGGAAACTGACCGAGGACGAAGCCGCCGCCGCTGAGCGTGAAGCCAAGTGGGCGGAGATGGAAGCCAAGTTGAAAGAACTTGAGACCGAGAAGACTATCTCCACCTACAAGGCCAGCTATCTTTCCATGCCGGGATTTGACGAAAAACTGGCGGAGGAAACCGCGAAGGCACTGGCCGCTGGTGATATGGAGAAGGTCTTTGCCAACCAGCAGAAAGCCAATGCCGCCTATGAGAAGAAGCTGCGGGCCGATTTGGTTAAGCAGGACCCCAAGCCTGATGGCGCTGGTGGAGATGACCAGAAGAAAGACACCGCTGTTGAGTTTGCCAAGAAGTTGGGCAAGCAGAGAGCGGATGCCCTCAAGAGCGCGAACGAGGGCCTAAAAAACTATTTTTAAGAAGGAGAGATAACGGATGATTTTTTCCAAGACTTCTGTCAGCGGAACTGTTGAGATTCTGGCCGCTGACGAGTTCACCGCGATTCCTATTACGGTGGACGAGACTTCCGCTGTAAAAGCAGGCACACCCATGACTTCCGCCGGGAAAAAGATTGCCGCGACCAGCTTTGCTACTGCTGCGGGGATGCTACTGTACGATGTTGACCCTACCGTGAATCCCAATGGCGCTCTGCTGGTACAGGGCGTTGTGGACAAGAAGAAGGCGCAGGCGCACTCCGGTGTGACGCTGGACACTACCTTTGCCGTCCCCGGCATCATCCTGCGGGACAACATCGGCGTGAACGAGTAAGGAGGGATACATAGATGGACCTGAGAGAAATTTTTACTCCCGCTGCGATTGCGGCCAACTGGATTGAGGTTGCCTCCAATCAGATTCCTTATCTGGGCGCGACCTTGTTCCCTGCCCGCAAGAAGGCCGGCCTTGACCTGTCCTGGCTGAAAGGCTCCCGTGGGCTACCTGTCTCTCTGATGCCCTCCGCATTCGACGCGAAGGCCACCTTCCGTGATCGGATTGGATTTGAGAAGCTGGAGACCGAGATGCCTTTCTTCCGTGAGGGATACAAGATCAAAGAGAAGGACCGGCAGGAGATGCTGCGGGTGCAGGAGTCTACCGACCCCTACGCTGCCGAAGTGATTGCTCGTGTATTTGACGATACCCGAGATCTGGTTGACGGTGCAAATGTCGTGCCCGAGCGGATGATTATGCAGCTCCTGTTCCCCGAGGGTGGAGACGTTGGTATTGCCATTAAAGCAAACGGTGTGAATTACACGTACAAGTATGATACAGACGGTTCTTGGAAGACCTCCAACTACACCGCACTGACTGATACTGCAACTTGGGACAAGCCCTCTACGGCTGACCCCTTTGCGGCGTTCAAGACAGTCAAAGACGCTATCCGATCTAAGACTGGAACTGAACTGACGGTCGCCATTATGAACTCTTACACGTTCAATCTGCTTTCCAAGACGGATGCAGTAAAGAATCGTTATTTGACCACTAATGGCCTGTCTCTTGGCTATCTGACAGACGCCGAAGTAAAGGCGGTTGTGGAGTCTACTTCTGGTCTGCGGATTGCCATTTACGACAAGCAGTACCGGGACGAGAGCAAGGTAGCCCATGCATTTGTGCCCAATGGGTATGTCTGCCTGATTCCTGACGGCGCACTCGGTGGCACTTGGTATGGAACAACTCCGGAAGAGGCGGATCTGCGTGGAGCGTCCAGCGCAGAGGTTTCCATTGTGAATACAGGTGTTGCGATTACCCGTATTCTCCAGGAGCATCCTGTAAACATCAACACCTTCGCGTCTGAAATCGTCCTGCCCTCCTTCGAGCGTATGGACGAGGTGGCTGTGCTCAACGTCCTGGGGGGATGATCGGGTCTGACACTCTAAGCCTTTTCCCCGGCAGTCAGACCCTATTGTGGAAGCAGGTGTCCGAGCTGGTAGGAGATGACCTGGCGGTCAAGGCTGATGGATCTGTAGTCGGTACATTCCATCATGTGACGGATACACCGAGTTCAGTTCTGAGCCGGACGAGCAAGAAGGTTATTACTTTCCGTTTCACCTGACTAAGACCGGAAGCAAAATGACCTTCAAGAAAAATGGTTCACCTACTAAGCAGGACATTGCATTTGACCCGGATATTATTTTCCGGGTTACGAAGACCGATGCTTTCGAAGTGTTGGTAGATAACCAAAGCGTTGTGACGTTCAATTTCTCTGGAGCTACATTCGAGAGTTAAGAAAAGCGGGAGGCAGCATGAAGTTTATTCCAAATTACCGCGTGTGTTATGGTGGCCGGTTTTATGAAGTTGGTGCCCAGGTCTCTATCAAGGCCGAAGACGCGGATATGATGAAGCGGCACGGGACGGTGTTGGATGAACCGACGCCGCCTCCCGCCGCACCTAAAAAGCCGGGTAGACCTAGGAGGGCGGACAATGGACAATCTGGCGAGGTTGAAACTCCGCACGAATGAGCCGGACGAGGCCATCCTGGAGGACTGCCTGGAGAGCGCAAAAGCGGCGATCATGGCGAGACGGTATCCGTTCCAGGAATGGCCGGAGGAACTGGAGAGCCGGTATCTTGATTTGCAGTTCAGGTGTGCGCTTGACCTCTACAACAGAATCGGAGCAGAGGGACAGCTTAGTCATGGGGAAAACTCCATCAGTCGGGCTTGGGAGTCCTCTTGGATTTCTGAACCGCTCTTGCAGGAAGTGACGCCAGTTGCAAAGGTGGTGGGATGATGGTTCATCCGAATGGACACAAAACCGTTATTGAATATTCCGGTGTGAATATTTGTGATATTTCTATTGATGGATTCCATTTAAAAAGCGTATCAAAGTTAGATGTACATGATGGTGCGCCGGACGAATTTGCAGAAGTGACACTCACTTTTTCCCCTGGAGAAATCATCATCAAGCGAAAGGATGATGAGCTATGAGATCGTTGCTCCGGAATCAACAGCCTGTTTTCTTCAAACTATACAAGGGTCAAGAGGAAATCGTAGATGAATATGGAAACCCGACCGGCTCATATGTCCCTATTTACAGCGAATTGAAATCCGCTATGCTGTGTGTTTCCCCGAACAAGGGCAATTCCGAGGTGGAGCAGTTCGGCTCACTGGAGGATTACGATCGAACGGCAACTACCGCAGATACGGCCTGCCAAATTGATGAGGATTCCGTTTTGTGGGTAGATGGGGCTGATACTGACGGCCCGTATAACTACATTGTGAAGCGGAAAGCTCCATGGAAGAATAGTATTCAATACGCTATCAAAAAGGTTTCTGTATCTGAGTACGAAGCGGAACAAAAATTGTTTGATAGAAAAGCAGAGATTGAGGCGGCGATGCTAAGTGCCAAAAATAAAACTGAAGCTGAGCACGGACTCGATCAACCAAGCATTGAAGGAAGTCAAGGCGTATCAGAAGAAGGTTGAGGGGGCTGGCGAGGAAATCGCAAAGCAGCTTAGCGAGATTGGCTACTCTGTCGCCTACAGCGTCATGCAGGGACATGTGTTTTCTGGTGAGACGATTGAAAGTTTGACACTGGATAAAAAAGGCGAAGGGCGGTATGTCCTATACGCAGAATCGCAAGCAATATTGTTCTTTGAGTTTGGCGCTGGCGTACGCTATGGTGGTGGGCATCCATGGGATGATGATTTTGGGTTTGGCCCAGGAACATATCCGGGGAATGGGCATTGGGATGATCCTAATGGCTGGTGGTTCCCGACAGATGATCCAAGGCTTGTTATAAGAAGAGACAAAAATGGTCAGGGGTGGGGGCACTCCTACGGCAATAAGCCGCATATGCCATTCTATAATGCGGACAGGGCCATGAGAGACAGTCTCTTGACAGTTGCCAAAGCGGTTTTGAGATAAGGTTGGGATTTTGTGCAGTGGAGAAAGAACCCGTTTGGATTAAGCGAAACAGATTACAAGAAAATTTATAACTCTTGGTGGAACATGAAGAACAGGTGTTCAAACCCAAAGTCGCAACGGTTCTATTCTTACGGAGAACGAGGAATAACCTTGTGCGAAGAATGGATGGACTCCCAGGTGTTTATCGGATGGGCAGTAAAAAACGGGTGGAGACCCGGATTGACTATTGAACGAATCGATGTAAATAAGGGATATTCTCCTGAAAACTGCACTATTATTCCGTATGCGTTACAAGCGCAAAACAAAACGACAAACATCAGAATCAAAATAAATGGGGAAGAAAAATGTTTGTCTGAGTGGTGCAGAATATTTAATTTCCCGTTCAAAAGAGCATGGAAAAGATACCACATGTTTGGGTATCGAGATGTCGAAACCATTTTCTATGAAGGGGATTTGAGGAGGCGGTCGGTATCATAGACATTGAATCGTTCCTTTTCAGTCAAATTGCAGGAGCGCTTCGAGCGTCCTATGAAGGAATTTTTGTGTCTGGCGAATATGTAGACAGCCCCGCAAAATTTCCGGCCGTCACCATCGTTGAAAGCGACAACAGTGTACTTCAAAAAATGAGAACGGTAGCGCCAAATCTAGAAAATGCTGTATCTCTGATGTATGAAGTAAACGTTTATACCAACAGTGTCGGTTACAAGAAATCCGAGGCAAAGGATATCATTGAAACCATCGACAATGAGTTTTCCAAGATGGGATTCACTCGTACCATGTGCAATCCGGTGTCCAATTTGCAGGACGCCACCATTTACCGCATTGTCGCCCGGTATGAGGGCATAGCGGACAAGGATTTTAGAATCTACACAAACTAAAAGGGCTGACAGTGCCGAGTGCCTTTGTGCCAAGTGCCTCCCTAAAAAATTAGGAGGTACTATTTTTATGGCAGGAATCCAACTTAGCACAGCGGGTGTCACCCTGTTGTACGCCGCAGAAGCCACCGCTGGCACTCGCCCGACTACTGGGTACGAAAAAATCTCCGAAATCAAAAGCATTCCTGAGTTGAACCCTGAGCCCGACAACCTGGAAACAACGACCTTGGAAGAGACGGAGTGGAAGACCTATGTCCCAGGCTTGAAGGACATCGGCGGCGCACTGTCTTTTACGGCAAACCTGACCGAGGCATCTATGACCGAGTGGGAGGGCGTTGTCGATGCCTATGATACGGCAGCCGCCGGAAATAAGGCTACTTGGTTCTGTATCGTGATTCCTGGGCTGACCAAGGCACTGTATTTCACGGGTCAGCCCTCCCCGATGGGTATGCCCGCTATGGAGGTCTCTGCTGTTCTGGAAACAACTCTCTACATCACCCCGACCGGTGCGCCTCAGTGGGCAGCAAAGCCTACTGATCTGGAAAGTATGAGTCTGAGATCTTCTACCAAGAAAAACGTTGAGGTTTGAGGAGGAAATACCATATGAGTGATAATGTCGTGAGCATTCAGGATAGAGTGATGCCCGTTCGCGTCATTGACAATAAGACTGGGACGGCGTATGAGCTTGATTTTAACAGAGAGAGCGTTAAGTTTGCTGAGAATCGTGGCTTTAAGGTGGACGAGCTGACAGTGTTTCCGGTGACTAGAATCCCGGAGCTGTTCTACTATGCTTTCCGGAAAAATCACAAGAATGTAGCCCGGTCTCAGACTGATGCCCTGCTGGATGGTATGGGCGGGATGACAAGTGCTCTTCTGGAACGTCTGATTCAGCTCTACAATCAGGCAGCCCTTACCCACCTGATTGCAACTGACGAGGATGCGGCAAAAAACGCAGAGGTGACTGTGGAGCTGTAAATAGCCCACGGTCTTATACGGAACTATTTGAGGCGGAGTGCCCCTACTATCTGTCCATCGGCATGACTTGGGAACAGTATTGGTATGGTGATGTATGGATGGTAGAGGCATACCGCCAAGCTGATAAGCAAAGGCTTGAGCGGGAAAACATGATGCTCTGGCTACAGGGCCTTTATAACTACGAAGCCCTTTGTGACGCATCTCCGATATTCCGGGATTTTGCCAAAAATGGGACAAAACCAGTTCCATACCGAACGGAACCATACCCACTAGGCAAGAAAAAAGATGTACCAACCGAGCAGGAAGTTAAAAACGAGCGTTTGAAAGCCACCCTGTTCTTTAAGAATTGGGCAAGGGCTGCTGAGAAAAAGTTCCGGTAGGCCCTGGTTTGCACCTTGCCAACTTCATATGAGATAGCGGAGATTTTGATTGCCTCCTTCCCCAAGTTGTGGTAAGATTTGGGGGAGGAGGGATGAAATGTGACAAGACGAAAGACAAGAACGGATGCAGATAAAGGCGTCATTGAATTGCTATGTTTCATTTTGTTGCTTATCCCGTTTGGGATATATCAGTTATGCAAGGGAATTGCTTTGATAATATCTGAAATTTCTGGACGGAGGTAGAAAAATGAAAAAGCTAGTTTCTTTTATTTTGGCTGGATTGATGGTTGGTTTGATGATTTCCGGGTGTCAAGGTGAGGATATGGACCAAGAAACCCATGAGTTGCTTGAAGACAATGAATTTACATCTCTTGTCACACAAACTTTTAATAAAATCGGGATAGATATTGGGGAAGAAAACATAAAAATTGAGTCTGACATGGAAAACCATGGTGTGCGAAGCGTGAGCGTAGAGGTTATGTGTGATGACATAGAAATGCGTTTTTCTTGTTTCTATACAAGCGAAACCTGGAGCCCTGTTAGTATTTCAGACGTAGAAACAGACCAATATTATTGGATTACTCCTTCAGCAGAAACATATGAAGATGTGTATGATTGGAAAACCGGAGAGATAATTAGCGAAAAAACAGAGGAATTTCCAGAATTCACAACTCAGAAAAGCCAACAGGCCGACGATTCTAAAGCAGTGTATCAAGATTATCAATCAATTTTGGATGATTATTCAGAAAGAATTAGGGATGCTGTTCCGGAATTGATAGAGGAATACAAAATAGAAGCCGCAAATAACACAGAGGGGCTTCAAGGGCTTGCCACATTAAGTAACGAAAAGATAAGCGAACTGGCCGAAATATCAAATGAGGGAATTTCCAAAATGGCTGAATATTATTATCATGCCGGAAGCGGATCATATGATGAGTATGAAGAATGGGCCGGGAAACTGATGGATGTTTATATGGAAGAAGCTACAAAAATTCAAGACGCATATATGGATTCAGCAATGTAATCAAAGATATAATACCGGGCTTGTAAATCGAAGTCCCCGCTATCTTATATGAGGTGGCGGGGGCTTTTTATATCTTTAGTGCCAAGTGCTTCATTGCCAAGTGCCGTATTTCAGAAGGTGGTAGCATCATGGCCGTTGATATTGATAGTCTGCAAATTGAAATAGAGGCAACTTCGAGTGATGCGGCGGCAAAAATCGACGCATTGGCTACCGCGCTGACTAACCTGAAAACAGCGGCAAAGGGTGGAGCGGGGCTTACTACAGTTTCTAAGCAGATGCAGGCACTTGCAAATGCGGCAAAGCTGATAAATAGCAGCAGCATTAATACAGTAAAGTTAAAGGAAATGACAAGTGCACTTAACGGATTGTCTTCTATCCAGAAGTCCAGCGGCTTGTCCTCCGCAATCAACGCCCTTAAAAAGTTGCCTCAGATTAGCGAGTCCTTAGAAAAAGCAGATTTAGGAAAGTTTGCTGTTCAGATGAATCAGGTGGCGGACGCAATGCGCCCCCTGGCTACGGAGATGCAGAAAGTTTCCAGCGGGTTCTCAGCTTTCCCGATAAGGATTCAGAAGATCATCCAGAGCAATACCGGACTCGCCGCCTCGAACAATAAAGCAGCAAAAAGCTTCGGCGTTCTTGGAACTGGGATTAGTTCCGCACAGGCGAAGTTCGGAATCTATTCAGTGGTATTTCGCCAAATTGCGCGTACTGCATCTGATTGGGTAAAAGAGAGCAATGATTATGTCGAGAATCTGAATCTGTTTACTGTTGCAATGGGCGATGCTGCGGAGAGCGCATTAGAATATGCGGAAGCAGTAAAAGAAGCTGTTGGGATTGACCCGTCTGAATGGATCAGAAACCAGGGCGTCTTTAAGCAAATAACTGGTGGATTTGGAGTCATGGAAGAAAAAGCAAATCTTATGTCAAAAAACCTGACACAGTTAGGTTATGACATTTCTTCCTTCTATAACATTTCCATTGAAGAGGCCATGGAAAAATTGCAATCCGGCATTGCAGGCGAAATTGAGCCACTGCGACGCTTGGGCTATGCAATTGACGTAGCTACCCTGCAAGAAGTGGCATACGCACATGGAATTGAGCAGAGTGTAAATACGATGAACCAAGCGCAAAAATCCCAGCTTCGTTATTTAGCGATTATGGAGCAGAGTGGGAACGTAATGGGGGATATGGCCCGGACGGTGCAGACCCCGGCTAATGCTTTGCGCATTCTAAATCAACAAATAAATCAGTTAACCAGAGCCTTAGGGAATTTATTGATTCCATTTTTACAGCAGATTATTCCGTATGTTCAGGCATTTGTGGAAGTCATTACTGATGCGATACAGGCATTGGCGCTTCTGGTTGGATTTGAATTGCCTGAGATTGATTATTCCGGGCTGGATGGTGTGACATCTGGTGCCACAGATGCGGAAGATGCCATTGAAGGGGCTACTGGAGCGGCCAAAGAAATGAAAAAGGCGTTGCTCGGGATTGATGAATTGACCATTCTGGAGCCGACTGCTTCTGGAGGCGGTGGTGGATCTGGTGGCGGAATTGGAGGCGATTTGGGTCTCGACCTTCCCGAGTATGACTTCTTAGCCGGGTTGGAAGAACAGGCATCTAAGATAAAAGAGCAGATGGAATCTATTTTGGGGCCAATCCTTTCTATTGGAGCTGGATTTGCTGCATGGAAAATTACTCCTAAAGTATTGAATTGGTTTAAGGATCTTAAGAATGGAAAGTTTAGCAAGATCGATAAACTCGCAGCGGGTATCGGGCTTGTAATTACGGGATTTACGCTTGAATGGCAAGGCGGATACGACATTGGTTACAATGGGCTGAACCTTGAGAACGCCATAAAAACAGCTATCGGAGCCGGACTAGGAATCGCTGGATCGCTCCTTATCTTTGGGACTGGGCCTCTTGGGTGGACAATTGGTATCGTAGCCGCGTTATCTGTTGCCATTGCAAGTATTACCATAGGGTATAACCGGAGACAAATAGATGACGAGATAAAAGAGCGGTTTGGAGAAATTGAACTGACAGTGGAAGAAGCCAAAGAACTGGCAGAAAGGATTATGTCATCTCCGCTTTCTATCCAACTGGACATGTACGTGGAGGCAAAGACTGGTGCAAAAGAAGCAATCGAAAAGTATCTTGCATCTTCCGAAGAGTTTTCTTATCTGATTTGGAAGGTATCCGTTGGCTTTGAAGTAGATGATGCTGAATTGAGCAACAGTATTGATTCTATGATCGCTGACGCACAATCCTTCTTAAATGCACAGAGAGAAACGTATGCGCTTGCTGTCAACATCGGCTTTAGTGATGAAGGAATCAAAACTGAAATGGCGGCATTCGTAAACACGTATTTTTCTGAATCCTCCAGCGAAATGCAGCGTCTTGGGACGGAATTAAAGCAAACGATGCTAGATGCACTTGCCGATGGAGTCATTGATGAACAGGAAATGAAGACGATCAATGATTTGCAGTCTGAGGTAAACCAGATGCTTTCTATGGTTGCTGACGCTGAGTATAGAGCAAAGCTCAACAATGCAGTATATGAGCTTGGTGGAGACTTATCATATGAGAGTGTAAAGGACGTCAGTGAGAAATTGGGCAATATAGCGCAAGAGCAGCTTGATAGTTTAAAACAGACACATTTGGACGCACTGGCGGTTATCGAGCTAAAATATCAAACTGATGGTAATTATGAAGGATATACTGCGGCAATAGAAAACGAAATGCAGACTTATTTTGCAAATCAAGCACAGGTATCTGCAACCGCTTTTGAGCCTCTCATTGGAAAATTTAATGCGGCATTTTCTGACGCGCTTACAGAGGCGCAACCTGCGTTTGATCGGCCGGTAGAAGACCTCCTTGACAGGACGTTCCATCAATTCACTACCGATGAAACCGGAGTGCTTGTCGGAGATAGTATAAGCGATTTTATGAGGAGCGTTGACCAACAATGGAAACTTGGGTTCCAAACGCTTGATATTACTCCAGAAGTGAGAGCTGCTTTGTCTGAAACGCTTGCCGCGTTGGAGCCTAGAGCAGAACAACTCCAAAAGATCGCTGATGATTCTAGAGCCGCAGGTATTGCTGTCCCGCAGTATGTTTCTGAGGGCCTGCATGACTACAACATGCTTGCAGCCATTTCCGGTGATATGGATGCTATCAACTATTTGCTTGGAGAAAAACTGTCTACAGACCCCAATTTCCTACAGGCACTTCAAACTGCGACAGATGCTGGCATGAACATCAATGAGGCTGTTGCAAATGGATTGTTAGACAATCTCGAAGTGAAAGAAAACGCTGATGGAACAATTTCGTTGATTAACGATACAATCGGCGAAAAAGTTCTAGAGGTTACACCAGCGTTAAAAGAAACCTTAAAAACTCTCGGTATAAATATGAGCAATGGGCTCATTGAGGGAGTTGAATCAAAGGACACAGAAGTATTTAACTCTGCAAATGGGATAGGTAAGCAGGTCGGGAACGGAATTGCGGATGGACTTGATGATAGCACACGGGCAGTTAAGAACGCGGCAGATAGGCTTGTTGATATTGCACTATCGGCAACAAAGACCGCAGCAAAAATTCATTCACCATCTCGCTTGTTCCGTGATGAAGTTGGATTGAATATTGGCCTAGGTATTTCCGAAGGAATCGGTAATAGTAGAGATGCTATACTTTCGGAAATTGAACTTACAAATCAGCGTATGGTGAGTGCTTTTTCAACTGGTTCGATTGGTAGTCTCTCTAGATCTTTTTCTGTGGAAGAAGTAAAGAGCATAAATACACATACATCTGGAACCGTTACAGTAACAGACGGAAGAGAAGGCCAGCGGGAGATAAATCAAGAAATGATAAGCACATTGTTTGCCATAAGCCAGCAAATCATTTCCGCAATTGAAGAGAACAGCGGAGACGTTTATCTGGATGGGGATAAGGTCGGAGAACGAGTAACGGAATACCAAAATAGGAAGAATCGCATTTTTGGCAGATAAATTTTAAATTGGAAGAAAGGGTGACAATATTGGTTCTTGAAATTGATGGGTTTAATATTGTCCCTTACATTTCATTTGGAGGAGTTAAGTGGCAACGGTCTGACGTGGACGGGGAGGGAGCTGGTCGTACTTTGGATGGCAAGCTCAGAAGGAATCGGGTGGCAACAAAGCGGCGGCTGGATATTACCTGCCGTCCGCTCAATGCCGCCGAAACAAGTAAAGTCTTAACGGCAATTATGCCGGAATGGGTATCGGTTCGATATACAGATCCTCAAACAAACAGCATTGCAACAAGAAAAATGTATTCCAATAACAACCCGGCTACGTTTCAAATGAAGCAGAGGAACGGAGATGAACTATGGGGAGGGATCACATTCCCACTGATTGAGGAGTAATATATGCCATACGAGTATCAAGTAGAAATTGGCGGAATAATGTACGGAATGGATAGCATTAAAAGCGCAAATATAAAGCAGCCGTTATTCGAGTATTTTGGAGCGGGGAATGCAATGCCTGCTGAGTTCCACATTACATTTATTCCTAAAGAGGAACCTCCCAGAATGGCAAAAATTGTACCATTCTGTAGAGAAGAAGGAGAAAAAGATTGGCATAAGCTAGGTATATTTTTTGTTGATGTAAGGAGTGAAGATAGACAGTGGAAAAATCTCATTGCCTATGACTCCATGCTGAAAACCGAACAAACTTACTTGATTAGTGAAGATGTGGGTGAATGGCCAAGGGGGATGAAAGCGCTTGTTGCGGATATAGCAAGCCGTATAGATGTAGAAGTTGATAGTAGAACAGTTATCAATGAAAGTTATGTGGTTGAATATCCAAACGATTATACAATGCGAGAAATTTTATGCCATATAGCAGCGGCCCATGCAGGGAATTGGATTATTACGGCGGACGGGAAATTGTTGCTGGTTCCGCTTTTTACTGCAATGCCTCCAGAGACATATTACTTAATAGAAGACAGCGGAAGTGCCATAGTGTTTGGAGAGGATAGAATTGTGGTATGAATAACAAGTATTATGTAGGCCAAAAAGCATCTTCTTTTTTAAAATATGAAAAAACTCCTCCAGTTAGTAAAATCCGGCTGTTTTGGGATGATGAAAATGCATTCGAAGCTGGAGATGATACAGGATACACAATAGAATTGTTTTGCCCATCAGCTACGCAGAAGATGGCAGATAATATTTTGAATGCAGCAAAAGGATTTGTGTATCAAGGATTTTCGGCCCCTGGCTCAAGCCTAGTTCCAGAAGCGGAACTGGGGGATGGAGTAACGGTTGACGGTTTTTACGGAATGATAGCAAATCGGGATATAGAATTTGGCCCAGGGAATTTATCCGACATCTCTGCTCCAGGGGAAAAGGAAATTAACCATGAATATCCTTATTTGAGCTCAGAAAGTAGAGAGCTAAAACGAAAAGTTACACTAGGGACTTCTTACTATGGCACTAAAATTACTCGAAAAAACGGATTAGAAATTACCAAAACAGATAATAGCGGTGCAGAGAAAAGCCGGGTTATTTTAAACAGCGATATTTTGGCCTTTTATAATGACGATGGACAGGCAGCACTCTATTTTGATGCGGCCAGTGGAAGATACATTTTTCGCGGGGACATCAACATGCAAGGGGGATCTATTTATTGGGGAGATTCCTTCCCTTACAAGTCCCAGTTTTCAACATCTCCGGATGGACCATGGCATGATAAGCAGCAAGAAGGAGATAAATACAGACGAGATACATATGATGGGGGAAAAACTTGGGAAGAGCCTTACCAATTTGTCGGAACAGACGGACGAGACGGTATAGACGGTTCGGATGCAAGTGTTACATTCAACAATGTACTTCGAGCATTACAAAGAGCAGAGGCGACACAAACAACATTTATTACAGCGGATGAGCTAGGGGCTCCCACCATTTATGGTGCCAAAATTTATGGTGCAGAGATATATGCTGGCGGTGTAGATGATATGGGTGGACAAATTATTGGGCTCTTGGACACTGGGATGGTGGTATGGAACGGAGATGGAGAACGAGTATTAACTATTTCTGGAAATGCAGATACTGCGAGCCTTGTCACGGGCTATAACATATTACGCTTTAACTGTCCGTATATGTCGGTAGAAGCCACATCATCAGTTTCCTTTCATGGACGATTAGTTTCTTTTGATGACGTAAATGAGGTTTCAGGACTTTATCTGAGGTTTTCTTAATGCTTCCTAAAATATATTCAGCGTTTCTCAACTTGACAAATGCATGTAACTTGGCGTGTCGCTATTGTTTTGTGGAACAGCATCCAGATATGATTTCCCTTCAGGTAGCGAAAGATGCAGCGGATTTTTTGGCCGCCAACGCGGGAGACGGGGTTCCGTCTATCAACTTTTTCGGCGGGGAACCACTACTGATGTGGGACGCTATTATAGTCCCGCTGACCGAGTATGTCCGGGATCGGTATCCAGCATATAACCTTTCTATGACAAGCAATGGAACTCTGCTGAACCAGGAGCGGGCGGAGTATATGAGGAAGAAAGGAATAGGGCTCTTGCTTTCCATGGACGGAGACAGACGGACTCAGGAGCGCAATCGACCGCTTCAGGATGGCGGCTCCAGTTTCGACATTCTGGGGAAAAAGCTTCCTTTAATTTTGAAATACTTTCCTGATGTGATGTTCCGCTCTACGGTAACACCGGAGACCGCAGTTGACTTGTTTCACGATATGATATTTGCAGAACAAGCTGGTTTCCGCACATTTTTTACTATGCCGGATAGTTTTGCAAATTGGGACGGCACTGAGCCACTGGAGGAGGAACTTCGGCGCTATTCAGAGCATTATGTCGAGTGCTTAGAAAATGGATGGGAACCAATCTACTTCACACAGATTGAAAAGTTTTTCCCCAAAATACTCTTGCACAACCAGGCGATCCAAGAGGGGGCAAACCGCGCCTATACCTCATGTATGGCCTGCGGCAAGTGCGGGCTGGGTTCTGGGCGCTATGCGGGGATTAACCTGAATGGAGATATCCTAGCTTGTCAGGAGTTCTTTTCACGAGGAGATAATCCATTCGTGATTGGAAATATCTATACTGGGGTGGTAGATGAGACGCGGAGACGACTTATGCAAAAATACGATAGCGCACAGGTTGAAGGGGATGGGTGCGATGAATGCCCCCTGAACCGCATCTGTGATGGAGGGTGCGTGGCCAACAACTATATTCGATCGGGGAGTTTCCACCATATGCCCCCCATCTGCTGTCGGTGGAACCGTCTGCTATTCCGAGAGGCAATCTATCTAATGGAGCGGCTGGGCAAGGCAAGAAACAAACGCTTTTTAGAGAGGTGGCATATCTATGTTGCCAGATGAGCTGATCGAAGTACCGGAATACCTGAAGGGGGAACTTACCGGTGCAAACGTCATGCCCATGTGCGACTTCTGTACGGAGATTGCCTGTGAGACAGATGGAATGGCCTGTGGTGAGACTTGCAGCCAAGGATGCCACGGGCAATGTACTGTGGTACAGTGCGGACAGTGTAGCGGCTGCCTGGGTGGATGCCAGATATGCGAATCATCCTGCCAAAATTCCTGTCAGTCCTGTCAGTCATCCTGCGAGTCGGCAGCGCAAAACCCTACCAGCTATGGTTCCATCACGGTGGGCGAAGTTACCAGCCATACTATTGAAGTAACGCTGAGAGCCATTTCAAAAGCAACATCTTATGTAATCGCCTATCGGCCAGACAGCACGACTACTGCCCGAAATGTGGAAACTACGTCGAGAAATTACACGCTAACAAGCCTCGAGCCTAACCAGAGGTATGTAATTAACTACTATGGCAAGAACAGCTACGGAACCGGCCCTTATATGCCTTCTCCGGTCTATGCCACCACAAGGCCAGAGATTGTAGTTGAACCGTGGTCATGGACATCATCCAATGGGGCAGCGACGGACACACAGACCCGTAACGCCTACCAAGTTTTACAGGGTAACCGGGCAGCGGATGACTTCCATCACAATGTATGGAACGACTTCATAGACAAGATTGTGGAGATGCGAGAGGCATACGGATTGTTTTGGACGACGGACAGTGGGCGCTTTCCCTCCGCCTCCGGGTGCAAGGTGTCCGCCGGGGACACACTGACCGCCGAGATTTACAACGCGGCCAAGACCAATATAGGTTCCATACAATCTACCGGGATACAGGATGTAGATCCGGGGGACGAGATAACCGGATACCACGTTCTTCACATCTCGGATGTTCTGAATGATATCATTGGAGGTCTGTAATGGATAGTCAAAAAATTATTCAAATGGCGGTAGCAATTAGAGAAGCAGCCTCTAGGATCACAGTATCTGGGCCAAACAATTGGACACAGTTGCTTGGTATTATCCACACAGCGGAATCTATAGTTACAGAGGCGGGGAAGGAGGGAGAACATGGCGGATAAACGGATTGGGGAATTGCCTCTTATCGAAGACCTTGATGATGAGTCTTTTTTTGTGGCTGAACAACAAGGTGCAGCAGGACATATTACCGGCGCACAGATAAAGGGATTCGCCCGGAAGTCCGTGGAGGATATTGCAAACGCTTCCCAGAAATCGGCTGAAGCGGCGGCGAAGAGTGCGTCTGCGGCCCAGGAGAGCGCTACTCAGGCGGAGGAAGCGCAGGAAGCAGCAGAGAGTGCCAAGAGTGGGGCAGAGGTTGCACAAAAAGCGGCGGAAACGGCACAAGGCGCCGCCGCGGACGCGCAGGCCGGGGCGGAGAGCGCCAAGACGGCAGCGGAGGCAGCGGCGGACGTTGCAGCGAAAGACGCCGCCGAAGGTGTGCGGGAAGAGCTCTCCGTCTATGTGGAGCAGACTGAGGCAAACGCCCAGGCGGCAGCAGATTCGGCTTCGGAGGCCGCAGTGTCCCAAGAGGCCGCAGCACAGAGCGCCCAGGGGGCGGCAGGCAGTGCAACCGCGGCGGCGCAGGACGCGGTGGATGCGGCGGATGCCAGGACGGCTGCCGAAGCGGCACAGGGCAAAGCGGAGGCCGCCCAGGGGGCTGCGGAAGCGGCCAAGAGCGGGGCGGAGACAGCGGCGGGCACGGCCACTACAAAGGCCGAAGAAGCAAGCGCGAGCGCCGAGACCGCCAAGCAGTACAGCGGAAAACCGCCGAAGCCGCAGAATGGAACCTGGTGGGTATGGAACGCAGAGACCCAGGCGTATACCGATACCGGGATTAAGTCTGTTCTCTCCATTGTGAAATCCTATCCCTCTGTGGAGGCTATGGAGGCGGACAAGCTCAATATGCATGAGGGCGACCTGGTTATCATCGCCTCCACTGTAGATGACCCGGATAACTCCAAGCTCTATGTGCATGATGGCGTTGGCTGGGTGTATCTCTCCGACCTTTCCGGCGTGGAGGGCGTGGGGATTGCGGGCATCTCTCAGACTGACGGCAACCATGCGCCGGGCACCACGGACACCTACACAATTGAGCTGACCAATGGGAGCTCATACGAGTTCACTGTCTACAATGGTGCGGATGGCGACGGAAGCGGAGACATGCAGTCTTCTACATATGACCCACAGGGCAAGGCGCAAGACATCTTCGGATATGCGGACAATGCAGCAAAAGGCAAGCAAGACAAGCTGAAAGGTACCGCTGGCCAAGTGGTAGGCTTTGACTCCGAAGGCAACGCAATCCCCCAGGCGGCCCCAAGCGGATTGCCGGATGGCGGAACTGTGGGGCAGTTGCTGGAAAAAACGGAGGACGGGGCAGAGTGGGCAGACAAGCCTGTGATGTATGTAAACATAACGCCACCGGCTGGAGATTCCCCGTTCGGAACGGCTGACCACACGATTGCTGAAATAACGCAAGCAGTCTTGAACGGGGTAACCGTGCTTTCAAAAATATCGGCAGGAACCGATACCAAAGTAATTCCACTTTCGAGTGTAACAGACAGTGTGGCTTCCTTTTCGTCTACGTCTGTAGACTACGGCGGGTCTGTTATCGCCAATATTGTACCCCAAGAACAGTCCGAAGTGGTTATTATAGCGGAAGATCAATTTAGAGCAAGCCAGATTCTATACGATAAAGGAACGAGTGGCCTTGATTCAGATGATGTGCAAGGCGCAATCAAAGAACTGGCTAAGAACAAGCAGGACTCCGCAGATGCTGTAACTGTTCCCGGCGGCGGCACGATGCAGATGGGGGAGAGCCTGGGCAACGGCCCCTACACCATCGAAGTAACCGAAGACGGAGAGGGCGGCGACCTCTCCGCCGAATATGTGGGCTACAGCAACACGGGCAGCGGCCTGGAGGCCACCAATGTGCAAGAGGCGATCGACGAGCTGGCCCAAAAGGGCGGAGGCGAGTATCTGCCTTTGACTGGCGGGACGATGCAGGGAGATATCACCATCCCGGCGGACAAGGCCATCAAGCACGGGGGCTCTGCCGCTCAAATCAAGATGATGCCAAACGGGAATATCCGGATTGAGGCCCCCCTGGCTGAGGGAGCGGCAGCGATCACAGTCGGCACTTCCGGCATCAATCTGGTCAACAACACGACGCAGGTGCTACAGACCTCTGAGAGCGGTGTTGCACTTAAAGCAAACACGGATATGACCGGGCACAAGATAGCCAATCTGGCCGCTCCTTCTGATTCCGCAGATGCCGCCAACAAGCAGTATGTGGACACGAGTGTTGAACAGGCGCTTGGCTCAATCGGATATAGTCTGATAAAGGAATACACATCACCAGGGAGCTACACCCATACGTTCGACCGCAAATATACAGATGTTTTTGTGGTTGTGGTTGGTGCTGGAGGAGGCGGAGGTTCGAGTGGAGAGCGCGGTGGAGGTGGCGGCGGGGGTGGGGCCGTAGCGTGTTTCCATGTTTTGGATAGCAGTACAATTCAAAACAATAATATTGTTGTTGGAACTGGTGGAGCTGGTGCAGTCTCTTCTTTGGGACCGTCCGTCACTAATAATGGCTCCGCTGGTGGGAGCAGTAGCGCTTTTGGTATTACCGTACCTGGTGGCAGTGGTGGAATAGCCAATCTTGGTGGCATGGGTGGTGGCTACGCCCCCAATGAGATTGTTCCTGGTTGGCTCATGATAGGTGGTAGTGGTGGTAGCCATAATAACAATGGCGATGGCGATGGCAATGCCGGGCCTATTATTTCTATTGTTGGGTTTAAACCTTTCGGTGGCGGAGGTGGCGGAGGGGGCAATCCTAGTCTTAATGATCCGCCAACTCCCGGCGGAAATGGCGGTGACGGTGGAGCCGGTAATGGTGGCGCTGGAGCTACCGGCCAGAGCAATGCAATAATGGGTAAAAACGGTACCCGCGGTGGTGGCGGAGGAGGTGGTGGAGCGGGATGGACTTTTCGTTCCAGCGAGTATAAGCCCAGCGGCATAGGTGGCAAAGGCGGCGATGGATATGTGGCGATTTACGGTAGGGAGTGATTTTAATGAAAACAGTCTATTTAAATGAGGATAACACTGTCCGCGAAATCATCCCGGAGTATGCACTCCCGCCAGAGAAGTGGTATAGCGAGGCATTTGCACGACGCTGTGTAGAGGTACAGGACGATGTAGAGCAGGGGTGGCGCTACAACCCCGAAACAGGACAGGCCGCCCCGGACAATAGACCGCCGGAGCCTGAACTAACTCCGCAATACGCCGCCGCTATGAGGGCCTATGCGGCCACCAGCACGGCTATCCCCGACACCTACGCCCTGGACATGCCCGATCTGTTTCCCACCTGGGCGGTGGTACTGGCAGACGGCGAGGAACTGCCTGCGGGCCGTATCCTCAACGACGGCGGCCAGCTCTACCGGGTGGTGCAGGCGGTAACTCCTCAAGAGGAGATGCCCCCGCACGACGACGGCATGCTCGCCATCTACCGGCCTATTGACCGCGAGCACGCTGGCACAGCGGACGACCCCATCCCGTGGGTGTACGGCATGGACTGCCACGCGGGCAAGCACTACAGCTACAACGGCAAGGTCTACAAGGTTGCCGAGGGTGGGGACATGATTCCCTGTACGTGGCCGCCCGACAGTCCCGGCATGTGGCAATGGGTGGAGGTGTAGCACATGGCTATCGTTGTAAACGGCAAAAAAGTTGCCGGGGTGGGACTGCCCGGCAAAGACGGAGCTCCAGGGGCAGACGGCAAGGATGGTGCACCTGGAAAGTCCGCCTATCAGGCGGCAAAAGAGAAAGGATATACCGGAACCGAAGAGGAGTTTAACACCGCTCTGGCTGGTATGCAAAGTGCTCCATTCCTGCCGCTGAGCGGAGGAACAGTTGAGGGCGTTCTCGAAATTAGATCAGGGATTGAATTTGGCTATGGCAGCAATTCGATAGAACTATCTCCCTCATCTGCAAGTCGGCTTGAATTGGTGGCTAATGCTTCCGGCGGGTCCAGTGGCGGCTCGATTGGCGGAACAGTTGAGCTGATAGGGTTGTCCGCGCCAACGGCATCCAATAGTGCCGCAAATAAGCAGTATGTGGACGAGCACGCGGGGGCGAAGGTTATTTTGGGGAGCTATGTGGGAACGGGAAAATCAGGCAAAAGCAACCCTAATCAAATAACCTTAGCCGCACCCTTTAAAATACTCTGTATTTATGGCATGCAATGGCCAGATTCGTATCGAAGTATCGACAATTCTGGTACTGGCGAAACTTCTGTCATTATTCCCGGCAGCATTATCCCTACTGAGTATACAAGCGGCTTTGGTTTTTTCTACTCTAGCAACTCAAGAGATTCTTACGGTAAAAAATCAGCGGATGGAAAAACTTTCAGTTGGTATTATAACTATACTCCATCTGATGCAGCAACTGTGCAGCTTAATTTATCTCAAGTTGTATATCACTACTACGCCATAGTTTAGAAATAAGAGGTGAATTAAATATGACCATCATCCAAATTGACCCGTTGGAGACCGGCCAGCACCCGATCCAGAGCCAGAGCGGGCGGCGCGCCTGCTGGCTGGAGGGCTACATAGAGGTGCCCGCCCACCTCCATGACGCGGTGTGGGCGACCTATGGCTGGTGTGACCTCCAGATTGAGGGGGACAAGCTGGTGGGCATCACGCCTACTGAGCGGCCTCCAGAGCCGGAGCCGGAACCCCAGCCGCCCCTCGCAGAGGACATCACTCTGGACATGCTGTCCGAGCACGAGGCGCGGCTGTGCATGCTGGAACTCACCGCTGCCACATGAGAAAGGAGACGCCATGACAACCGTATACAACCTCTGCAAGCTGCTCATTGACCGGGGCCGCACCGACGGCCTACAGGACAAGATGGATGTCTATCTCGCCGCCGACCGGCTTACCCCGGAGGAGTACCAGAAGCTGGCCGGGCTGCTGGCCCCGGAACAGTAATCAACAGCGGGATCGCTGAATAAAAGGATGTGAATCAAATGAGTAAGCTCATTACATATGTCCCGCTCTCGTCCGTGGAGCGGATTGAGCTGAGAGTCACCAACTGCCGCAAGACGCTCTCTCAGGTCAAGGCTGAAACAAAGGCTCATTACGTGCTCAATGGCGGCATGTGGAACCCAGACGGCACCCCCTGCCCGCTGCTTAAGGTGGGCGGGGCGATGCTCTCCGGCACGCCCTGGCGTCCGATGGGCTACGCCTGGGACAAGGGCCCGGACATCCACATGACCTCCGAGTACGAGGGAGCGGCCAACTTTATCGCGGTGACTGCCCTTATTTCCTCCGGCGAGCCAGTGGATAAACCCTCCTATGGCTCGGCCCAGGGAGGCAAGAGGGGCCGCAGCGCCATCGGCCTGCGGGGTGGCAGTCTGGCCCTCTACTGCTCCTCGGATGGCGCCGATGCAGCCACGCCGGAAACTCTGCGGGACGAGCTGGCCGGGCTGGGCTGGGCCTCCGCCGTCATGCTGGATGGGGGCGGCTCCAGCCAGTGCGACTTTGGCGGCGAGCGCATCACCGCCAGCCGCAAGGTGCACAACTGGATTTGCGTCTGGCTCAAACAGGGCGGCCAGAAGCCGCCGGAACAGGAGGACAAGCCTATGAGCAAGCACACTGTATGCCTCGACCCCGGACACGGGCCGGGCAACGTTAACGGCTCCCCGGACGGCACCTACAAAGAGTGGGAGTTTACCTGGGACATGGCTCAGCGTATCAAACCGCTTCTGGAGGCCCAAGGGGTGGGCGTGGTGCTCACCAAGACGGCGGACAATTACCCCAGCCTGACAGAGCGGGCCAACATCAGTAATAAGTCAAAGCCGGACTGCTTTGTGAGCATCCACACCAACGCTTACGGGGAGGGGTGCTGGTCGAGCGCGTCCGGGCTGGAGATCTACACCAGCGCAGGGCCTATGACGGCGCAGCGCAATGTTCTGGCCTCCAAGCTGGTCAACACTTTCCACGCCGCCGGGGTTTCCCTGAGAAATGAACCTATCAAGCATGAGATGTATACCGTGCTCGCCAAGACGGACGCCCCCGCCGCGCTCATTGAGTACGGCTTCCATACCAACAAGATGGACACGGAGTATCTCAAGGATAGCAAGTACCGGGACAAGCTGGCCGAGGCCACCGCAAAAGGCATCTGTGAGTTCCTGGGCGTGGCGTGGCAAGCCGAACCGGGAGAGGACAATGCAGAGGATACCCCGGACAGTTGGGCCGCTGAAGCGTGGGGAAAGGCCAAAGACAAGGGCGTACTGGACGGCACCCGTCCCCGCGATAATATGACCCGGCAGGAGCTGGCTGTCGTGCTGGACAGGCTTAATCTGATTTGATGGAGGTACATATCATGGACATTTCTTCTTTGGGTATCACCGGAGTGGCGGTTATCACTGTGATCTGCTTTCTGGTCGGCCAGGTGGTCAAGGCCACTGGACTGGACAATAAGTGGATTCCCATCATCTGCGGCGTATTTGGCGCGGCGCTGGGTATTCTCGGCATGTTTATTATGCCCGAGTTCCCGGCCAGCGATTATCTTACTGCCGCTGCCGTTGGGATTGTGAGCGGACTCGCGGCCACTGGTATCAATCAGGTCTATAAGCAGTTGACTAAGGAGGGCTGATGCCCATGGGGTGGGTAGGCCCACTGATTTCCGGGGCGGCGTTGGTCTTGGTGGCAATTATCGAGGCGGTCGCCGCCCGTGAAAGAAAGCGCGTCAAGATTGACGACCAAAAAAGCGACGCCCTTATGAATGGGGTACAGGCCCTGCTCAGGCGCGAAATCATTGCCGAGTACAACCATTATACTGAGCAAGGACATATCCCGATCTATGGTATAGAAAACGTGCTGGATATGTATAACGCATATAAGGCATTGGGCGGAAATGGCATGGCGACGAAGCTGGTAGAGGCCTTGAAGCAACTGCCCACAGAACCGCCGGAGGGCGAAAGGACGTGACTGAATGAGCGCAAGAGTGAAGTTGCCAGAACCATTGGATGAGCTCTTGCGCTCTGAGCTGGAAGCGGCTATCCACGAAGCGGCCCTACACCGCGACGATGAATTGATCGCCAAGCGGCGCATCATTGATAAGTGGGGACAGATTGATGTTGCGGCGGAGCTGGGCTGGGATCGAAGCACAGTTAGCGACCACGAGAAATACATATTCCAGAGGGTTGAGGCTGTAGCAAAACAACTCTATACGAAAAAGGGAGCCGGGGATTAACCCGGCTCCTTTTTTAATATTTTGTTGCAAACCATCCGATACACTGAGGGATTGGAAAATTTTCGTTGTAATATCGTTTCACACAAATATGTCTTGTGTCTTTCCACCCAGTTCTTTTATCCTCTATCCCATCTTCTTCCAATACAATATCATTTTTGGAAAATGCCTCTCCCATAACATCGTCAGTATGCTGCTTGACTATATACTCTTTCATATCCTCTACATTATTAAATTCTTTTGCTTCTGACATAGCCTCTTTCAGTCCGCCTCTATGGGGCCGATATATAATCATATTTTTCACGCTCCCTTTCTATTATAAAGTAACATCTCAAAAAGTAAATACAAAAAATTACGCGAATCCCCCATAACTTCCACACAACCCCCACATGTGTGCCGCCCATGCGGGGTTATTTTATGCGACAATATAGACATGGAGGACGTGAGGAACAAGGGTTGGTACACGTCGCCGCCCTCCTCACGGACTCCTTATTTTTATGGACAAGGACGTGTTTGATATGACTTTGATTGAGAGGATGGTAGCTGCTGGAATGTCCCGTGATTGTGCCGCCGAAACCGCGATGTGGTACATGGCACAGGGAGATGACGAGGGGCTGGAGGATTACGTGACCGCCATAGAGGCAGGGAAGGAGGCGCATCAATATGGCGTTTCCTAACTATACCTATCCAGCGTATGGGGCCTACAATCCTGTTACCCCATTTGCGGCTCCACAAGTATATCAGCCCCAGCAGACTACTCAGCAACCTTCACAGGCCATTCAGGCGCAGGGGAGTGTAAACACACAGCCCGCTTTTTTCTGCCGCCCTGTGGCCTCCAGAGAGGAAGCGCTGGGGGTTCCGGTAGATTTTATGGGTGCTCCCATGTTCTTCCCTGACCTTGCCCATAATGTGGTCTACATGAAACGATTCAACACCAACACCGGCGCGGCGGATGTGTTTGAGTTTCACGGCCAACAGCAGGCAAGAGAACAGCAGGTAGAGAATCCGCTCCCAGCTTTTGCACCACTGGATGAATTTATGGACATGAAGGACACCATCAACAATTTGAAAGACGAGATAGAACGGCTGAAAAAGCCCACGTCTGGCGGAAAGGCAGGGAAAAAGAATGATGCCTCCGATGAATAATCCCATGACGGCCATGCTCCAGATGGCGCGGAACGGCGGGAATCCCATGCAAATGCTCCAGCAGATGGCTGGACAGAATCCGCAGGCAGCTCAAGCTATGCGGCTCATTCAAGGGAAAAACCCGCAGCAGCTTCGCCAGACTGCGGAAAACATGGCAAAACAGAGGGGAACCTCCGTTGAGGAAATTGCACGACAACTAGGTATACCCATGAAATAAAATAGAGCACTTCTTTTCAGTTTTTCGGTGTCTTGACAAAAAACCGCTCTTTGGAAACATCCGGGGAGCGTACGGCCCCGATGTAATAACTGACAAAGGAGTATATACAATGGATAACGATTTTGCGACTGGCTATGCTCTTGGCTCCGACTCCAACGGCGGCAACTGTAACAATGGCGGCTTTTGGGGTGGCGATGGCTGGTGGGCTATCATCATCTTCGCCATGATTTTTGGCTGGGGCCGCGGCGGCTTCGGTGGCTTCGGCGGTGGCGGTGCCAGCACCGATCCCGGCCTCCAGGGATTGGCTACCCGTGCCGATGTCAATGAGGCCATTGCCTTCAACGGTGTGGAGCGCGGTATTTCTGCTATCCAGCAGGGCATCTGTGACAGCACCTATGCCCTGAATAACAGCATCACCAGCGGCTTCAACAACACCAATGTGGCACTTCTCCAGGGCTTCAACGGTGTTCAGTCTCAGATGTGCAACATGGCCGCTCAGGCTCAGGATTGCTGCTGCCAGACCCAGCGCGCCATCGACGGCGTGAACTACAACATGGCGACCAACACCTGTGCCATCCAGAATACCATCCAGAATAGCACACGAGATATTATTGACAGCCAGAACGCTGGTACTCGTGAAATCCTGAATTTCTTGACTCAGGATAAGATCGCCTCCCTCCAGTCTGAGAATCAGGCGTTGAAGTTCCAGGCCAGCCAGACCGCACAGAACTCTTATCTTGCTGCCATGTCTGACGCTCAGACCTCTGAGCTGATTCGGCGCATCAACCCCATGCCCGTGCCCGCTTACCAGGTGCCCGCCCCCTATCCCTATTGCGGGGCCTACAGCAACGGCTGTGGTTGTGGCTGCTAAACTTACGAGGAATCCTCGTAAGTTGATTTTCCGGCTTTGCCGTGACTATTTCGGGGCGGCGGGCTAAGTGTCTGCCGCCCCTGATTTTTGGAGGTATTTTATGTCTTGTAAGCCTGTTTGCCGACTGTGCGACAACCTGGTGCTAAGCCAGGCGGTCACCTTTACTGGAGGGAATCTTGAAATCAATCTGCCTGCCGGCGCCTACAACAACGGCGGAAAGTATTGTATTGTGGTAGCTCAGTCCATCCCGGCCACAACTACCATCAATGCACCTGTGTACATTACTATTGGTACGGGGACAGAGCTATATCCCCTTACCAAGCGTAACTGCGCTCAGGTGACTGCCTGCGGCATCCGCACTCGCACCCGCTACTCCGTCTGTGTGGTGACTACCCCCACCGGCGGCTCGTTCCGCATGTTGGGGCAGCCCTGCTGCTCTCCCAGTAACAATCTTGCCAGTATTGACGGCGGTGCTGCACCCGCCCCTACGGCGTAAGGAGGGGTCAAAATGAAACGATCTACTCGGATGATGCTTATGTCCAGTGGCAACAATCGCCGCTACAACGACGGACGGAGCTACGACAACTACGATGTCGATGATAAGTTTCGTGACCGCCGTGGCCGGGAGCATTACGACAATGGCCGCTATGCGCCGCGCTCTGAGATGATGGAGCCGGAGGATCGGGGCTATCGTCGCTACTCTGATGGGCGCTTTGCCCCACGCAACGATGGTGGCATGTGGGTAGATAGCCGCTACTGGGATGACCGGATGTACGGCCCTCAGTCTCACTACGGCTACCCCTACGTCCCACCGGTCTATCGGGAGGATGGGGGCGCATACACAGAGCGACGGGAGATGAATCGGCCAATGAACAAAATCGGATTCGCTATCTCTGGAGAAGGAGAAATGAGAACTCCGAGAGAGTTTGACCATGACTACCGCATGGACGAGATGGCGTACAGAAAAGGTGGAGAACGCATGACAGGTTATGGGGCTGCTTCCGGCTATATCCCTTTCACGAAGGAGATGGCCGATGAATGGTCTAAGAATATGGACAACGAGGATGGCACCCGTGGCGCTCACTGGACGCTGGAGCAGGCCAAACAGGTCATGGCCCAGCGTGGGATTGAGTGCGACCCTGTCCAGTTCTGGGCGGCCCTCAACATGGTCTATAGTGACTACGTTAAGGTAGCCAAGAAACACGGTGTCGGTGATAAGATTGATTTCTATGCCGACATGGCAAAATCGTTCTTGTGCGACAAGGACGCACCGGAGGACAAGCTGGCCCGCTATTACGAGTACATCGTGAGGGGCTAAACAAAGGGCGGGGGCAATAGCCTCCGCCCTCTATTTTTGAGCTTTTTCATCGGTTTGCTATTTGCACATATTTACACCGAAAGTTACGCACTAGCTACATACTAGCTACAAAAAATCCTGTAACCATTGCAATTACTATGTTTCTTTTTCTAATGAATTACAAACACATTAAAAGTAAATCTAATTTTACAACTAAAAACACTAGAATAGCAAGAAGAATGCACAATAAAAACAACTTTTTCGAACTTTTTGTGCGTTGTTCTATTTGCACATATTTAAGAAGAAAGCTACAAATACTTAGGAAATCTTCTGGATCTCTTTAGCCAAAAACGAAACATCTACGTGCGTATAGTGCTCGGTAACATCTCCATCGGAATGCCCTAAGATACGCTTTATAGCGACTTCGTCCACCCCGGCCATCCTCATCCGAGACGCGGCGGTATGTCTGCACCAATGAGGGGTAGCAGCAGGCACTCCTAATTCTTCCATAACCTTAGAGAATAGCGGTCGGTATTTGTATGCGGGTATTGCATTCCCGTCATCATCACAGATAATAGTTTTACCGTCCCTGGATAGCCACTTGGCGAGATATGGCATGATTTTAGGATGCACCGGGACAATGCGATTTTTCCCGGCCTGGGTTTTTAGACCTCCTTGCAAATAATTCGCCTCCGAATGATACGAGAATCTGGTAAGCCCCAAAAACTCGGACACCCGGAATCCAGTATAACATAGCATTAGTACGGTATCAGCCCAAGGGAATCCAGAGGACGCTAGGTTCTCCAATTTACGCATTGTGATATCATCAAAAGCACCCTTTTCGTGCTTTGCTTCAACTCCTGGAAGTTCCACAAAAGCGGAATAGTCTTTATACACGATATCGCGCTCTGTTGCGTGCTTAAAAAGTGCTTTCATAAGCATTTTGTCATTGCTAATACTAGATTTCGATAATCCGTTTGCCTCGTCTTGGTCAATAATAGATTGTAGGTCGTCAATCGTAACCTTGCACATATCCTTTTTTTCTAGCACACAGAGGCGCGCCCAAGAAGCCTTATAGCTGGCGATAGAGGCAGTTCCTGCCTTTGCATACTTTTTGGCAGACCACTGATTGTATACGTCTCCCCAGGTAACGGCGAGTGACTTTGCCGGGATATTAGATGCCAAATATTTGTCAAGGGCCTCCTGTGCTTCTTTGGCAGTTCTGTGGTAGGATAGATACTTTTGCTTCCACAGTCCGGGCCGCTCCAAATACGACACCCTGACGGCGTATCGGTTTCTGCGGTTTGGCCCAAGATTTACAATACTTCCAGTTCCATTCGCTCTTCTCATTGACTTTTCCCCCTATTCTGGTAAAATAAAGGGGTGATAATGGCGGCCAAACCTTATCACCCCTATGTGAGCCGCTCCTGGTGTTCCAGCACCGGGGGCGGTATTTTTATTGCGCTTTTTTCAGTTCGGCGATTTCCTGATTCATGGTGCGGATCGCCAGCTTAAGCACGGATACTTCGTTTCGCAGTTCCTCGATTTCACTTTTTGGCGTGATGGCGTCCATAATGACCTGCTGTCCCTCGGCCAAAAGGTTAAATCGGGTTGTGACCTCCGTGTCCAATAAAACCTTTACATCGTGCATGATGTCCTGTTTCTGCTGTTCCAACAAGCCCTTCGTTTCAGACATGATGTCTTGTTTCTGCTTCTCCATCAACTGTGCGATTGCCTGCAAATCTTTTTCATCCAGCATACTATATCTACCCTTTCTATTTACTGCAACGGCATGCCCGCCTTGTCCCGGAAACTGCCTACGGCGATCATAATGATGTCGATAATCCAGCCGACTCCAAGACAACCAGCAGTCAACAACCAGATAATTCCGGTTCCGAGTTTCCCGACATAAAAACGGTGTATCCCAAGACCGCCAACGAAAATAGACAAGAGCAGAGCGACGGTTTTACTTTTATAGGGGTAATCGCTTCCATTGTTATTGATAATTACCTGAGACGGGTCTTGCCTGAGCGCCTCGATTTGTTTTCCGCACTTAGGGCAAACAACACAGTCAATGTCGATGCGCTCGCCACAATATTTACAAAACTTTTTGGGCGATTCGGGTGGAGTGGTCTGGCCGACTTCTGGGTTAGTCCCGTTGATAGCTTCATTTTCCATATCCCATTCTCCTCTCTATTTTACCGCACTCTGGCGGTTCTTTTACGCTCATGCAAAAGTCCGATAATCCGTGCATTATATCGGAAGCGATCAAACGCGCACAGAAAATTTACACTTCTTTTTTGGCGATATTCCCATCTTGAAAAATGGAACTAATGTTCTATAATAATAGTCAACAGAAACAAATTTTCCAGCATCGACAAAACCTGACAGAATATAAGGTAAACAGGGCGTATAGTGCAAACAGAGGCTACAAAATGTGCCAAAATTAGAAAAATTACATAGTTCTGATTGGGAGTGGCAAAAACTGGGAGGATGGTGCAGAATGACGCCGAAAGAAAAATTGCTAGAGTCGATCGAAAGGCTTATATCCGCAATGGACGAGGAAAAATTAAAAAATGTTTACCAGTTTGTCCTGCACATTTCTAAATAGCACCGATACCATGCCGTCCCCTTATTCGGGGGACGGCTTTTCTTTTTGCATTTCTTCTACAAGCATATTCGCCATATCGGCCAACATTTGCCATTGGTCAACGGATAATCTTGACATAACCGAAATTAGACGGTGCTTAAAGTCTGGCTCACCATTGAGCAGGTCGCCGAAAAATGCGGAAAGCTCCTCGTTCCGACTCCTCTGCAAAAACATTGGTTCCGCCCCGTTCTTTAACCAGTCCTCATTTACGTTGAACTCTCGGCAAATAAGATCCACAAACAGTGGCTTTGGCTCCACCTTGTTAAGTTCTATATTCGTAATTGCTCCCCGCGTAACTCCGAGCCTTTTACCAAATTCTTCTTGCGAAATCCCCAGTGCCAAACGCACAGCTTTAATTCGTTCATTCACATGATCACCCCCTTGCTACATTAGATATTATACTATTCATTTTCTGTATTGTCAATACAAACAAAGTAATATAATTTCAAAAAATGTATTGACAATACGAAAAAATAGGTGTAGAATGTATCCAGAAAACGAATGAGAGGGGTGACAATATGAGCGAAAAAGAGCGCAATATTGCCGAAAGCCTGACGCGTGCTTGTGAACTTCTTCCCGACGGAAAGAAAGAGTATTTGATCGGGTATGCAGAAGGCGTAGCAGCTATGGCGGAGAAGGCCAAGGAGCACACCAATGGAGAAAAAGAAGCCCGCCCCTGACGGGGCGGGGAAGGAGGTAAGTGGGGTGAAGATCATCATTGAGGCTGATTCTAAAGAAATTGCTGACCTCGTACTTACACTACAAGGCCAGCAGAATCAAGATGAAATTGCTAAGAACTATGCGATAGATATCTTTGGAAACAAATACCTCAATTACGAAAGTGGGGGCCGTGGATGTTCCAATGGATAGCTTTAGCTTTTGCTGGTTTTGAAATTGGGTACATATTTATTTACTGGCTCTTTGATGAGGAAATAAATGCGACAACGGTTTCTGTGCTTTCCGCAATAACGATTTTTTGGATAGCAATGCATTTCCTTGTTTCATAAATTTAATGGAGCACAACAAAAAGCGCCCCGGCCAGTGCACCACCACCGACCAGGGCATGACACCACGTACCGAAGCTACGAGGTATCGGAGACAGTATATCACATCCTCCGGCCTCTGGCAAGATTGGAGGATTTTTTATGACCAAAGATGGACAGCTCAACGAGAGCAGCACGAAGCGGGAGATTGAGAACCGCTTCACCAATGCACGCCGCGTCATGGACGACCTATGCCGGGCTTACTATGGGATGACCTGGGACGAGCATGAGCGGCTCCACGGGGAGAAGGGAGGCGAAAACGATGAGGCCAAGAACCAGAGCGCGGCCGCCGATCCCAACGGACGCTGAGATACTAGCGTATGACAATGTTCCAGTGGACGTTGCGGCCCGGTATTTAGACTGGCCGGAACAGACGGTAAGGCTGGCGCTCAGAGAGGGCCGGGCAACCTTCGGGATTGCGGTCAAGGACAAGGCGCTTACATACAAGATCAGCCCCGGCGGGCTGGTTAAGTACAAGCGGGAGGGCGTACCGTGCTTTGACTACGAAACCATCGTACACATGATACGGACGGCGGTGGCGAGCACCATTCAAAGCGAAATGAGCGATTTCAAGACAGAGCTTTTCAACTAATGAAAGAGAGTGAAAATTATGGGAGCACAAACCGAGCGCGACAGGCGCGCAAAGGCGTACAGCTACCGGGCCTACCGCCGCCGGGTACAGCAGGCGCAGGCGGTGGCCCAGCGGGTACAACTGGCGGTGGTTGCCGGAGCGGCGCTGGTGCTGGCTATTCTGGTGGCAGCGAGCCTATGAAAAAGCAACTGATCGTGACTACCGTATACCTGTTCTTTTTGTTGGCGCTGGTTGCACTGATCGAAATTGTCTGGAACCAGGAACCGGAACAGCCAGCCATTGAGACCCCGGCAGCAACCACCACTCCGGCCCCCACGCCCACCGGCCCGCTCACCATCCAGATCACCGGACTGGAGGGCGCGGAGAGCATCGACGACGTGTGGGCGGTCATTGAAATCCCACATTGAGGAGGGAGCAAAATGGACTTAAAAAAGATTTTGGACGAGCATCTCCTTTGGCTGAATGGAGAGGGCGGCAGCCGTGCCAACCTGAGCAATGCCGACCTGTTCGGTGCCAACCTGCGCTGTGCCAACCTGAGCAATGCCGACCTGTTCGGTGCCAACCTGCGC
>OWIA01000067.1_pt1 | contig 43467 bp, 39 predicted proteins | sample 1732881 | NCBI WGS metagenome assembly OWIA01 (sample SAMN05065764, study PRJEB22554) | human gut metagenome | biome: ENVO:2100002; feature: ENVO:00000062; material: ENVO:00002003 | host: Homo sapiens | place: USA
GATAGGCTCCGGTCTCGTGGGCTCGGAGATGTGTATAAGAGACAGTGATATGATAGAATCAGTACAGCCGGAGAAGAGACGGCACAGCAAAAAGCCGGGGAGGTGAGGCGCAGGCGGGACTGAGATCAGACCGTAGAAGCCAATGAAAATGATAATGAGGAAAGGAATGAACGACTTTGAAACATAAGGGTAAAAATCGGGTATTGGCTGCCCTGCTGGCGGCGGCAATGATGTTTCAGATGCTTCCCCTGATGGTCTTTGCGGATGACGGCGCAGCATCGTCTGATGTGAAGATTAAAGGAAAAGAAGGAACCTATACATCACTCAAAGAAGCAGTGGAAAAAGCCGAAAGTGGCGACACCATCCTGCTGGGTGAGGGCGACTATACTCTGTACAAGGTTGACAGTAACGGCATGACCAAGGGCAAGGACCTGACCTTTGTTGGTAAGGGCACCGACAAAACGACGTGGTATATCGGTGCATATGTAACCGACCCTAATAAGACCGGAGAGTATACTGGTGACTACTGCTTTGACGGTGCAGGCACCGTTACCTTCGAGAATATGACGCTTCGTTCCGGCCCAGCTACGGACACGAATGCTAAACTTGGCTTTATCCGGCCCGATAATACAGTAGTTGATAAATGTGAAATCGTAGGATGGACTGCTTTCTGGGGATATGACAGTGCTGTGTTTAAAAACACAACGTTTAAACCAATTGAAGGCAAGGATGCAATCTGGGTGTACTCTTCGAAGGAGGCAACATTTGACGATTGCACATTCACTGCGGGCAGAGCTGTCAAGGTCTACACCGAAGAGAATAAGAGCGTTACGGTCAATTTTAATAACTGCACCGTGGAAAATTCGGGCAGTCACCCGGCAATATATATCGACGAATATGTGCTGGAACGAGATGGCGGTACGCAAAGATATAACATCAATATTACGGGCAACAATCATGTTAAGGCGCAGACAAACACATATACCTGCTCAAAGCTGTTTGGTTTTAGAACTGCCAATGCGCATCCCGGTCACTTTACGAATGTAAGTATTGATGGGAAACTCGTGTGGAGCGAGGGCGAAATGCTGACCCATGACTACACCGACGGCGAAAAAGACAATGCATATACGATCGATTCTGTTTCTGAGTGGGAGAACAAGGGCGACCACTTCGAGCGCAAAGTGACCAAGACCTGCAATTACTGCAAACGCCAGTTCCCCAACGTAACAGAAAAGGGCTATCAGCTCAGTTATGACCTGAACGACGGCACCGGCGCAGCAGGCGTAGATTACGAAAGCAAGATCTACCCGGAAGGCGAAAAGGCCACCGTGGCAGCAGCCCCGGCGCTGAACGGCTACCGGTTCGTAGCCTGGCAGGATGAAGCCGACAACCGTTACCCCGTCGGCATGGAGCTGACCTTGACCGCCAACACAACGCTGACCGCGCTGTGGGAGTCTGTGGACAAACCAGAACCCGACCCGGGCCCCGGCCCCAGCCCTGACCCCGATCCGGAGCCGGGCGACGACGGCAGCGGCGCTGTGATCGGTGTGGTCATCGGCGGCGCAGCAGTCATCGGCGGCTATGAGCTCGCCACCCGCCTGTACCTGAAGCACCTCATCGGCGTGGTGCCCTCCACCCGCGGAGAGCTGGCCCTGCTGATGTGGGAGCACGCAGACAAGCCCGAACCCAAGACGGCGTTCACCTACAGCGACATCGATGAGGATGACACCGACCTGCAGAAGGCTGCACAGTGGTGCGTCGAGAACGAATATCTCCATGTCCGCGACAACGACAACGACCGCTTCCATCCCAACGGCTGGGTGCCCAAGCTCAAGGTCATTCAGGCCTGGGACAAGGCCTTCGGCCTGCAGGCAAAGGCGAATGCGGACAAGTAAAAGCGTCTCTTCATAAAGCTTCATCAACCATTGGAAAAAGCGCCCTGCCGCGAAAACGGCAGGGCGCTTTTTTGTGCAGAGACGCCGGAGAGCCCTCGGGGGAGCTTTCCACGCAAATGCAGCGGGCCATTCCATTGCCCGCCCTCCGGATCATTTGCTCAGGAAGCTCCCCGGGGGCTTGCGAAACGACTTCAAAAGTCCTACTTTTCTTGCAAAATCAGACGAAAATTGAGAAATGGCAAAGAATCGGCTGTCTTTTTGTCGAAAACACACATTCTCTTTGAGAAAAAAGAAAAACAGCTGTGCAAGGCGCAGAAAATCCTGACATGAAACAAATTGATATGGCAGAATCGACGAAATGTGATAAAATAAAACTAGATATGCGCTCTTGTGTGCATGATACGGATCGTAAACAGCAATAAGGAGTTATGACTATGTCTATTGAAATTTCCCCGAAGTCGTTCTTTGAGCAGCCCAGCGTGGCAGATATGCGGCTGATCTCCTGCCCCGGTGCAGAGGAACTGACCGGCCTGATCGACAAGCATCTGGTCCGCTGGGCCAAGGCTGCCGGAATTGACAAAGAGACCTTCATTATTCCTTGCGACTGCCCCCGCTTCCAGAGTGGCGATGCCAAGGGTCTGGTGAAGGAGTCGGTGCGCGGCGACGATATCTTCATCGTGGTCGATCCCGGCAACTACAGTGTGACCTACAAGCTGTTCAACTACGAGAACCACATGTCTCCGGACGATCACTTTGCCAACCTGAAGCGCCTGATCCAGGCAGTGGCCGGCAAGGCACACCGTGTGTCGGTCATTATGCCCAGCCTGTACGGTGGCCGTCAGCATCGCCGTGTGGTGCGCGAAAGTCTGGACTGCGCTGTGGCCCTGCAGGAGCTGCAGACCATGGGTGTGCGCAACATCATCACCTTTGATGCTCATGACCCCCGCGTGCAGAACGCTGTGCCGCTGATGAGCTTTGATAACGCAATGCCCACCTATCAGGTGCTGAAGAGCCTGCTGAAGAAGGACCCGGACCTCTCCTTTGATAAGAGCAAGTTTACCGTGGTCAGCCCGGACGAGGGCGCCATGAACCGCAACATGTACTTCTCCAGCGTGCTGGGCTGCAATCTGGGCATGTTCTACAAGCGCCGCGATTACACCCGCGTGGTGAATGGCCGCAACCCCATCGTTGCCCACGAGTATCTGGGCGAGAGCGTGGAAGGCAAGACCGTCTTTATCGCAGACGATATCATTGCTTCCGGCGAGAGCATGCTGGAGGTCGCCAGCAACCTGAAGGAGCGCGGCGCTGCCAACATCATCGCCAACGCCACCTTCCCCCTGTTCACCAGCGGTCTGGACAAGTTCGACAAGGCTGTGGCCGAGGGCAAGCTGACCTATGTTGTGGGCACCAACCTGACCTACCGTATGCCTGAGCTGCTCACCCGCGACTGGTATGTGGATGTGGATGTTTCCAAGTACGCTGCATACTTTGTGGTGGCTCTGAACCACGACATGTCTGTTTCCAGCATCATCGATCCGCTGAAGAAGATCGAGAATCTGCTGGCAAGCCGCAAGTAAGTTTAATACGAAAAAAGGCTCTGCATCCTTGCGATGCAGAGCCTTTTTCGTATCACAAATCAAATAAAACGATTATAATTCGTCTCCATGGCTGCGCAGATACCGAACCAGCATGGGCAGCTCGTAGAGCAGCATGACGACCCAGCCCACCGCATAGCTGTAAGGCAGAGCTTCGATCTCCATTTTCCACACCAGTACGAACACCGCAGCTGCCGCCACACGGAACACCATGTTGAAGGTGCTGGACACCAGCGTGACCTTCAGATCGCCAATGCCGCGGAAGAAGCCCTGAATGCCATTGGTGGCTGCGGGCATCAGGTAGAACAGGGAAACCGTGCGCAGGAAGCGCACGCCCAGATGGACGACCTCCGGGGCGGTGACGAACAGCTTCATGATAAAGGGCGCACCGGCAAAGCATACAACGGCGATCAGCACGCCGTAAGCGGTTTCGATGCGCATACCGCAGTGGAAGCCCTGCTTCACACGGTCGTGCTTGCCGGCACCCCGGTTCTGCGCCATGAGGGTGGTCATGGCGTGGCCGATGTTCTGCTGCGGGGTATAGGCAAAGTCGTCAATGCGGGAAGCAGCGGTAAAGGCGGCCATGGCGTTGACACCCATGGTGTTCACGATGGCCTGCACCGCGATCTTGCCAAGCTGCACGGTGGCTTGCTGCATGGCGCTGGTCCAGCCGTAGCTGACCGTTTTGCGCAGCAGCTTGCCGTCAAACACCAGCCAGCGCCTGCCCAGCTGCAGGATGGGCACCTTCCAGCGGATGTACAGTACGCACAGCACGCAGCACAGTGCTTCGCTGACCACGGTGGAAAGGGCGCAGCCGTTGCTGCCCCAGTTCAGCACCTGCACAAAGAACAGGTCGCCGCCGATGTTCAGCACAGAGCTGATCATCAGGAAATACAGGGCACTCTTGCTGTCGCCCAGTGCACGCATGGTGGCGGCAAGGAAGTTATAGAAGAAGGTGAAAATCAGGCCTGCAAACACGATGCGCAGGTAGCTGACCGCAATGGGCAGGATATCGGCGGGCACCTGCATCAGCTGCAGCAGGGGCGTGGCCAGAATGACGCACAGCGCCGAGAATGCCAGCGAGAACACGGTGCCTGCAATGGCGGTGGTGGACACCTGACGCTCCATCAGCTGGGTATTACCGGCACCGAATGCGGTACTGACAAGAATGCCGGCACCCAGACACATGCCGTTGATAAACAGGATGGCCAGAGTCATGAGCGGGTTGGAGGTGCCGACGGCGGCAAGAGCTTCCTCGCCCACGAACTTGCCCACGATGATGCTGTCGGCGGCGTTGTAGGTGAGCTGGAACAGGTTGCCAAGTACCAGCGGAATAGTAAAACGGATCAGGAGCGGTGTAATGGCTCCCTTTGTCATGTCGTTTGTCATGGGAACTCTATGATTTCTCCTTATAACGTATTTACGATCTGCCGTCCGGGCAGGATGGCAAGGGCAGAGCGGCTGGCACCTACATGGATGAGCTGTGCGGCCGCCTGCAAAACGGCACCGGATGCCACCGAAGCCGGGATGGCATCGGTGCGCAGCACCTTTTGCGCGGCCCGCTGCGCATCGGTGGTGTTCACCGCCACCACGTTGTCCACCACATAGGCGTTGAAGTTTTCCGGCACAAAGCCGTAGCCCAGATCGCTGATGCCGTGGGGGCCGGTCAGGCCGCCGCCCAGCGCCTGCGATTCGTAAGGCTCCACGGCGGCGATGCGCACATCGTTCGTCCATGCCTTGATGGTCTCGCCCACGCCGGTCACGGTGCCGCCGCTGCCCACGCCGATCACGATAGCGTCCACGGCGCTTTTGCCCTCCCGCGCGATGCTTTGCACAATGGCAGGGCCGGTAACGCGGCGGTGGTACTCCGGGTTATCATCGTTGGCAAGCCAGTCCATGTAGTACCAGCCGTTGGCGGCGGCGGTCTGTGCCGCCAGACGGCGGGCACCGTTCACACCGCTGCGGGCCGGGCTATGGCGGATCTGCGCACCCAGCCGCAGCAGGGTCTCCTGCCGCAGGGCGGGGGCATCCTCCGGCATCACCAGAACCACCGGGTGACCGGCGGTCAGGCCCGCCAGCGTGAGCGCAGCGGCAAACGGGCCGGAGGCCGCTTCAATGATGGGCTGACCGGAGATCAGCTTCTTTTTTTCAATGGCAAGGGCCAGCATCCCTTCGGCAAGGCCGTCCCGGGCCGTGCCGGTGGGGCCTGCAAAGTCCAGATAGGCATACAGCCGTCCCTTCAGCCCGCAGGCGGCAGCATAGCCGCGCAGCTCCACGATGGGGCAGGCGCTGAGCGTCTGGTAAAAATTGGGGTAGATCGGCACGAAGACCCTCCTTTCATGGGATACAACAATATTATCCTAACGCAAAAGGACTGCGCGCGTCAAGATGCCTTTTAGCAAAAACGGCGAATTTTTGGCGGATTTTCTGGAAAAATCTCCGAAAGGCTCTTGACAGGATGCGGTGCATCTGCTATACTTCATCCGTAAAGCAAATGAACTTTACATCACTTCTCGAAAGTACAGGCACAAAACCGGGGGATCAGAGGATGGCAAAAGATCTGGAAATGGGCTATCTGCTGGACTTTTACGGTGAGGTGCTCACCGAGAAACAGCGCGAAATGCTGCGCCAGTATTACAACGATGACCTTTCGCTGAGCGAGATCGGCGAGAACTTCGGCATCACCCGTCAGGGTGCGCGGGATGCCATCAAGCATGGCGAGAACGCGCTGAAGGAGCTGGAGGAAAAGGTCGGCTTTGCGGCGCGTTACCGCCGCGTGCAGCAGAAGCTGGAAGAGCTGGAGCAAATGGTGATCGATGCACGGTTCGAGTGCACCGGCCCGCAGGGCCTGACCACCACCGAGTACGAACACCAGCTGACCAAAATGTTAAAGCTCATCCGCTCCATCGACGAAGCAAACGAGAGCTGAAACCTGTGAAAGGAGCACCGTACAATGGCATTTGAATCCCTTACCGACCGCCTTGCCGGTGTGTTCAAAAAGCTGCGCGGTCACGGCAAGCTGACCGAGGCAGATATCAAGGCCGCGATGCGTGAGGTGCGCATGGCCCTGCTGGAAGCCGATGTCAACTACAAGGTTGCCAAGGACTTCTGTGCAAAGGTGTCCGAGCGCGCCATGGGTCAGGAGGTCATGGAGAGCCTGACCCCGGCACAGCAGGTGGTCAAGATCGTCAACGAAGAGCTGGTTGCCCTGATGGGCGGCAGCGAAGCGGCCCGCCTGAACATCAAGAACAAGGGCCAGACGATCATCATGCTCTGCGGCCTGCAGGGCAACGGTAAAACCACCCACGCCGCAAAGCTGGCAAAGTACTTTATCAAACAGGGCCGCCGCCCCATGCTGGTGGCCTGCGATATTTACCGCCCTGCGGCCATCGATCAGCTGCAGGTGGTGGGTAAACAGGCGGGCGCACCGGTGTTCACCCTGCCGGGCGCAAAGCCGCCGGAAATTGCAAAGAAGGCGCTGGCACACGCCAAGGATTACGGCAATGACATCGTGATCCTAGATACCGCCGGTCGTCTGCAGATCGACGATGTGCTCATGCAGGAGCTGGTGGATATCAAGGAAGCCGTTCCTGTGGACGAGACCCTGCTGGTGGTGGATGCCATGGCCGGTCAGGATGCCGTGAACGTTGCCAAGACCTTCAACGAGAAGGTGAGCATCGACGGCATCATCCTCACCAAGACCGATGGCGATACCCGCGGCGGTGCGGCACTTTCGGTGCTGGCCGTCACCGGGAAGCCCATCAAGTTCCAGGGCACCGGCGAAAAGCTGGACGATCTGGATGTGTTCCACCCGGACCGCATGGCAAGCCGCATCCTTGGCATGGGCGATGTGCTGAGCCTGATCGAGCGCGCGCAGGAGACGGCCGACGAAAAGGCTGCCGAAGAGACCGCCAAGCGGATGATGGAGAACAAGTTCGACATGAACGACATGCTGGACCAGTTCGCACAGATCCGCAAGATGGGCGGTGCAGGCGCGATGCTGAGCATGCTGCCCGGCGGCAGCGGCATCGATCCCAGTCAGGTCGATGAAAAGGCGTTCGACCGCATCGAGGCCATGATCTATTCCATGACCAAGGAAGAGCGCGAGAAGCCCTCCATCATCAACCCAAAGCGCAAGCGCCGCATCGCGGCCGGCAGCGGTACCACCGTGGCCGACGTGAACAAGCTGCTCAAGCAGTTTGAAATGATGCAGAAGATGATGAAGCAGTTCAAGAAAAGCCCCAAGGGCTTTGCCCGCCGCCTGGGCGGCATGATGGGCAACCCCAATGCCTTCCGCGGACTGAAATAATTTTTGTGATACAACCCCCTTGCGGGTTTGTACAATATAATCAACATGCGCCCGCAAGGGCCGCACAAAACAATTTTTGGAGGATATTTACCATGGCAGTTAAGATTCGTCTGCGCCGCGTTGGCGCCAAGAAGGCTCCCTTCTATCGTGTTGTTGTTGCTGACAGCCGCTTCCCCCGTGACGGCCGTTTCATCGAAGAGATCGGCACCTACGATCCCAACAAGGAGCCTTCCGAGATCAAGATCGACGCTGAGAAGGCAAAGCAGTGGATCGCCAACGGCGCACAGCCCACTGATACCGTTCGCGTCCTGCTGAAGAAGTCCAACGTTCTGTAAGTAGGGAGGGCTGACTCATGCAGGAGCTGTTGCTGGCAGTTGCCCGCGGTCTCGTGGAGGATAAGGAAGCCGTTAAGGTCACGGTGGACGAGCCTCGCGAGGACGGCACCATCGTCTACCACCTGAGCGTGGCAGAGGGAGATATGGGCCGTGTCATCGGCAAGCAGGGCCGGATCGCAAAAGCCATTCGTGTGGTGATGCGCGCGGCTGCTGTGCGGGTCGATGAAAAGGTCCTTGTTGAGATCGACTGAGCACCCTACAGGCCCTTTGCCCTTGCGGCAAGGGGCCTTTTTGATTATAGGAGCAAGATTATGCAGCAATATCTGGAAGCGGGCAAGGTCGTGACCACCCACGGCGTGCGCGGCGAAATGAAGCTGGAGCTTTGGTGCGACGGCGTCAACTTTCTGAAAAAGGTGGGCAGGCTGTACCCCTCGGCACAGGGCGGCAGGGCCTATAAGATCGTGTCCATCCGCGCACAGGGCCAGATGGCTCTGCTGCAGCTGGAAGGCGTGGACGATATGGATGCTGCCCGTGCGCTGCGGGGGCAGGTGTTCTACTTTGACCGCAATGATGCCACCCTGCCCGCAGGCCGCTGGTATGTGGCCGACCTGATCGGGTGCGAAGTGCGGGATGCCGACAACGGCAGGGTGTACGGCGTTGTGACCAGCGTGGATCACCCCGGTGCACAGGATATCTACACCGTCAAAGCACCGAACGGCAAGGAATACATGTTCCCGGGCGTGGATGCTTTTCTGAAAGAGCGCAACCCGCCGGAGGGCTATCTCCTCGTCACCCCCATTCCGGGCCTGCTGGACGATGACTTTGACAGCGAACGGGAGGAAGAGTGAGCCATGGGAATGCGTGTGGACATCGTGACCCTGTTCCCGGAAATGTGCCAGCAGGTGCTGGATGCCAGCATCATCGGGCGTGCGGCAAAGAAGGGCTTTATTGAGACCCACTGCCACCAGATCCGGGACTACACCCTGAACAAACAGAAGCAGACCGACGATTACCCCTACGGCGGCGGCTGCGGCATGGTGCTGTATGCTCAGCCCATCGCAGACTGCCTGCGTGCTGTGCAGCAGGAAGTGGCTTCACAGGGCCGTCCGGCCCCGCATATCGTGTTCCTGACGGCAGGCGGCCAGCGCTACACCGAGGAGCACGCAAAGCGGCTGGCCCAGTACGATAACCTGACACTGGTATGCGGCCACTATGAGGGCATCGACGAGCGTGTGATCGATGCTTTTGCGGATGAAGAGATCTCCATCGGTGATTACATCCTCACCGGCGGCGAGCTGGCCAGCCTTGTGGTGGCGGACAGTGTGCTGCGCCTGAAGCCCGGCGTGCTGGCTGAGCAGAAGGGCTACGAGGAAGAAAGCTACTGGGACGGCCTGCTGGAGTATCCCCAGTACACCCGCCCCGAGGTGTGGGAAGGCCGCGCCGTGCCGCAGGTGCTGCTGGGCGGCGACCACCAGAAGATCGATGCATGGCGCGGGGAACAGAGCCGGGAGCGCACCCGCCTGCGCCGCCCGGAGCTGTACGAGAAGTGGTGTGAGACCCACCCTGTGACCGAGCTGCCCAAGTGGAAGCGCGGCGAGAACATGCGCCTTGTCAAGACCGACGAGCAGTTTGCTGCTGCTGCCCGCATCTTTGTGGAGGGACGGCGTGCGACCTGTGCCGAGAACTGGACCCCGGAATACTGTGCCAGCCTCAACGAGGAAGAATATCTTTTGCAGCTGCGGCAGGAAAAGGCCGCAGGCTGGGTGTGCTACCTGCACACCACCAAGGATGTGCCGGACGGCATCGTGAGCATCAACCACAAGGTGGGGCACATCGAACATCTGTTCGTCACTGAAAAAGCCCGCGGCAGGGGCATTGGCATGAAGATGCTGGACTTTGCCCGCAGAAAGCTCAGCGAGCACGAGCACCCGGTGCTGAGCGTGCTGAACACCAACACCCGCGCCATAGCGCTTTACACCCGCATGGGCTGGAAGCTGACCAGCGGCACTGAGCTGGAGTTCACGCCGGAGCAATATCCGGCTGTGGTGAAAAAGTGTGCTCTGGTCTGGATGCGGTACGAGGGCAGCGCACAGAAGTAACTCCGGGCGGCAGCTGCAGGTGCATCGGACAGCGAAAAAGGCACGAAAATGGATACTCGGACCGGAGGGTATGGTGCTGGAAACGCACAAAAACGGCCGAGATATTGCCCGATGGTCGAAAAAATGTTGAAAACTTTTGTATCTACCCTCTAACCTTCGGGGAATAATTTTATTATCTTTGTATAAATAATGAAAAATGGGCCGCTTTTCATTGGAGAAACCGCCAAAAATGCGCCGGGGGGCTGTACAACCGTTTCGACTTGCGCTAAAATAATCGTAACGCAACAGGCACAGGATACAGATTCTATACCCAAAACGATATTAGATAGGAGCGCTTTACTATGTACGTGAAAGAAGTTACCGTTGAAAATCAGGTTGGTCTGCACGCTCGTCCGGCTACCTTCTTCATCCAGAAGGCTAACGAGTTCAAGTCTTCCATCTGGGTCGAGAAGGAAGAACGCCGCGTGAACGCAAAGAGCCTGCTGGGCGTTCTGTCTCTGGGCATCGTGGGCGGTACCACCATCCGCATCATCGCTGACGGCGCTGATGAGCAGGCTGCTGTTGACGGCCTGATCAAGCTGGTGGAGTCCGGTTTTGCTGAGTAATTTGTGTCTATAAATGGAGCGGCGGGGGAACCTGCCGCTTTTTGTTTTTCAAGGAGAATCCATGACCAAAGCTGAACTGTATCAGAAAGCCTGTATGCTGCCGCTGCTGCCCGGCGTTTATATCATCCGGGATAAGACGGACACCATCATTTATATCGGCAAGGCAAAGCGGCTGCGCATCCGGGTGAGCCAGTACTTCCGCGAGGGCGTGCCCCACGACAACAAGGTCAGCCAGATGATCGCCCATGCCTATGCCTTTGACGTGATCGTCTGCCAGAGCGAGTTTGAAGCGCTGGTGCTGGAAGCCAGCCAGATCAAGGCCCACACGCCGAAGTATAACATCCTGCTCAAGGATGATAAAGGCTACAGCTATATCAAGGTGACAAAGGAGCCATGGCCCAGGCTCTCCTTCGTGCTGCAAAAGGAGGAGGACGATGCCGAGTATATCGGCCCCTATACCTCCAGCTTTGCGGCGCGGCAGATGGCAGAAACCGCCATGGATGCCTTTCTGCTGCCAAGGTGCAATAAGCGCTTCCCGCAGGAGATCGGCAAAGGACGCCCCTGCCTGAATGCGCACATCGGCAAGTGCATGGCAGTGTGCAGCGGCAGGATCAGCTGCGAAAACTACAATCAGGCCGTCAAGAGCGCTGTGCACCTGATTCGCTACGGCAAAAAGGACATCCTGAAGATCCTCAACGAGCGGATGCAGGAGGCCTCGGACCGGCTGGAATTTGAGACGGCGGCGCTGCTGCGGGACCAGATCGCAGCCATCACCAAGGTGAGCGCCGGGCAGAAGGTCATTGTGGACCCGGATGTGGAGATGGACGTGGTGGCGCTGGCAGGCACGCCGGACAGCGTGTGTGCGGCGGTGCTGCGCTTCCGGGACGGACGGCTGACCGACAAGCGGGAGTTTTTGTTCCACGATACCTCGGACATTGCCGCCGTGCGGGAGGAATTTCTGCCCCGGTATTATCTGGATGACGAACAGATCCCCAAGATCATTGCGGTGGACGAGCTGCCGCCGGACAGCGACGCTTTGCAGCAGGCGCTGAACGAAAAGCGCGGCAGTGAGGTGCAGCTGTATGTGCCCCAGCGCGGCGATAAGGCCCATCTGGTGGAGATGGCCCACACTAACGCGGTGGAGCGTCTTGCCCGGGAGAGCGGCCGCTATGCCCGGGAGGAAAAGCTGCTGGACGAGCTGGCGCAGGTGCTGGGCCTTGCAAAGCCGCCCCGTGCCATTGAGAGCTACGATATCTCCAACTGGGGCGATGGCTCCAGCGTCTGCGGCATGGTCACCTTCAAGGACGGCAAGCCCTACAAGGCGGGCTACCGCAAGTTCAAGATGAAGACGGTGGCGGGCACTGATGACTATGCATCGCTGGCAGAGACTGTCTCCCGGCGGGCGGCAGAGTACGAAAAGTACGCAGAGCTTGCAAAAAAGGGAGAACCCTGCAGCAACTGGTTCGGGCAGAAGCCGGATCTGCTTTTGATGGACGGCGGCAGGGGGCAGGTGAGTGCGGCAAAAGAAGCATTGGCCGGGACTGCCCTTGCGGATGTGCCGCTCTACGGCATGGTGAAGGACGACCACCACCGCACCCGCGCCATTGTGGACAGCGACGGCCGGGAAATTGCCATCAACATGAACCGGGGCACCTTTACCTTTATCACGGCCATTCAGGACGAGACCCACCGCTTTGCCAATGCCTACCGCAAGCAACAGATGAAGCAGAAGAGCTATTCCTCCACCCTGACCGAGATCCCCGGCATCGGACCCAAAACGGCAAAGGCACTGATGGCCCAGTTCAAGAGCGTGGGCGCGGTGAAGGAAGCCACGCCTGACCAGCTGGAAAATACCCCCGGCGTGGGCAAACAGACGGCACAGATCATCTACGCATATTTTCACGCATAAAACCCTCTCAGTCATCGCTGCGCGATGCCAGCTCTCCCGAAAGGGAGAGCTTTTTGCATTCAGATGCAATGAATGTGCAGAGCTGAAAAAACGCGATTGATGCATTTGCCAGTTATGGCCCTTCCCGTGAAAAGGCAAACCCCGGCAGACCGCAGTCTGCCGGGGTTTGCAATATTAAAATAAATTTACCGCTGAAAATGCCCAGAGCAAAGCGGAGGGCATTCAAATGATTCAGTTCTCCGCAGAAATATCCTGACCGAAATACTTCTCGCTCAGCTCCTTCAGGGTGCCATCGGCGCGCAGCTCCTCAATGGCGGTGTTGATGGCCTCCAGCAGGGTGGCGCTGGCATCGCCCTTGCGCAGAGGAATGGCAACGTGGGATGCATCCTCGGTCTGGGCCACCAGCTTGAAATCTGCGTCCGGGTGGACGTTCAGGTAATCGTAGAAGGAGACATCAGCGTTCAGGGTGGCGTCGATGCGGCCTGCGGTGAGCAGCTGGATGGTCTCTTCCAGCGTGTCGATGCCCTGTACGGTGGCACCATAGCTCTCGGCCAGTTCCATGTAGGTGGAAGCAAGGCTGTTGGCGGTGGTCTTGCCCTTCAGGTCTTCAAAGCTGGTGATCTCGTCATTATCCTTGCGGACGGCAAGGGCAGTGTGGATGTAGCCGTAGGGCTCGGTGAAATCATAGGTCTTGGCGCGCTCGTCGGTCACTTCCACGCCGTTGCACACGATGTCGTAGCGGCCTGCGTCCAGACCGGCAAACAGGCTGTCCCAGTCGCTTTCCACGTACTCCGGCTCCACGCCCAGCTTTTCGGCAATGGCGCGGGAGACTTCCACATCGTAGCCCACCAGAGTATCGGATTCGTCGTGGTAGCTCCAGGGCTGCCATGCGCCTTCCAGTGCAACGATCAGCTTGCCGCTGGACTGGATGTTGGACAGCTGGTCGCCGGCAGCAGGAGCCACAGAGACGGCCGTGCCGGAAGCAGCGGTGCTGCCGGAAGAATTGGAGCAGCCGGACAGAGTCAGCACGCCGGCAGCGGCCATGACGCTCATAAGAGAAATAAAGGTTCTGCGTTTCATAGTTGAATTCCCTTTCCTCTATAAAAATATTTGTGAAATAAACTCCTTCAGGCAAAGAAGGAGACTTTCTGGTTTTGCCAAAGGCCCCATCCCGGAGGGGGCTGTCTGCGAAGCAGACTGGGGGAGTTGGTTAAACCTCACTCGGTGTGAGCGATCTTCCGCAAAAATTCGCGGGTGCGCTCCTCTTTGGGGTTGGCGAAAAACTCATGCGAGGGAGCCTGCTCCACTACCACGCCGTTCTCCATGAAAACGGTCTTGGAGGAAACATTGCGGGCAAAGCCCATCTCGTGGGTGACCACCAGCATGGTCATGCCCTCTTCGGCCAGCTGCCGCATCACGGCCAGCACTTCGCCAGTCAGTTCCGGGTCAAGGGCCGAAGTCGGCTCGTCAAAATAGATGATCTCCGGGTCGGAGGCCAGTGCCCGGGCAATGGCCACGCGCTGCTGCTGGCCGCCGGAAAGCTGGCGCGGATAGTAGTCGGCTCGGTCGGCAAGGCCCACCTTTTCCAGCATCTTCATGCCAACGGCATCCGCCTGCTCTTTGGGCATTTTGCGGGCAATGATGAGGCCCTCGGTCACGTTCTGCAGGGCAGTCTTGTTGCGGAACAGATTGTAGCTCTGGAACACAAAGGCCGTCTTTTTGCGCAGCCGGGCAATGTCGGCACGGCTGGCCTGGGCAAGGTCGAACGTCTCACCGTCAAAGGTGAGCTGGCCTGCGTCGGCAGTCTCCAGAAAGTTCAGACAGCGCAGCAGGGTGGTCTTGCCGGAGCCGGAGGGGCCGAGGATGGCCACTACATCGCCCTTTTCCACGGTCAGGTCCACGCCGCGCAGCACCTGCAGCTCGCTGGTCACTTTGCGTGCACCGGGCCGGTGGAAGATGCCTGCCTGCAGGCGGGGCTTTGTGTAGGTGAAAAAGGACTTGTGGACGTTTTTGATCTCTAACATGGACATGGTTGCCACACTCCTTTCTTACTGGAAGCCGTGGGCGTTGAGCCGACGCTCCAGCAGTGCCTGCAGCTTGGTGATGACCGTGCAGAACAGCAGATACACCACGGCCACCTCACAGTAGATGGGCAGGAAGATGTAGGTGCGGGCGGCCACGCGCTGACCGGCCATGAACAGCTCGGCTACCGTGATATTGGACGCCAGCGAGGTGTCCTTGATCATGCCGATGAGCGAGTTGGAGAGGGCGGGCACTGCGGTGCGCAGGGCCTGCGGCAGCACGATGCGGCGCATGATCTGCCACCAGCTCATGCCCACGCAGTAACCGGCTTCCAGCTGGCCCTGCGGCACGCTTTCCAGTGCGCCGCGCATGGTCTCGGCACAGTAGGCACCCTCGTTGAAGGCAAAGGCGATGACCGCAGCAGGGAAAGCGTCCAGCATGATGCCCACGCTGGGCAGACCATAAAAGATGATGAACAGCTGCACCAGCAGCGGCGTGCCGCGGATGACCCAGATGTAGAACCGTGCGATCTGCCGCAGCACCGGCACATTGGCGTACTGCACCAGCGCAACGGCCACGGCAATGATCATGGCAAAAAAGAATGAGACCAGCGTGAGCGGGATGGTCATGGTAAGGCCTGCCGTAAGGATACGGGGCAGGGCCTCCGCCAGCACGCTGACCGTACGGTTGGAAAGAAATGCTTCAAACATGAAAAATGTTCCCTCAGAATGGTATTCAAATACTTTGTAAATCGTAAGAACAAAGGTATTATAAGGCTTGGAGTGCGCTTGAAGTCAAGGGCTTTTTCTAAAATTCCTACAAAACCTACCAGAATACTATAGCATGAATCCGGATGGAGTGCAAACGGTTTGCTCAAAACGCGTGATGTGTACAAAAACGGACGACCCATCTGGAAAACTTTGTGCAATGCGGCAAGCGGTTGACGGCGCACCGGCTTTCGTGTACAATGAACATAACAACGCGCACCGGGCTTGGCCCGGCACAGGCGCAAATTCACCGCAGAGGGCGCAGTGCCCTTTGCGCGGTGCAGACACGGAGGACACGAACGTGACGAAGAAAAAAATTGGCGTTCTGGGTGCAGGTACCTGGGGCATGGCTCTGGCACGGATGCTGTGTGTCAGCGGCAATGATGTGCAGGTGTGGTCGGCGCTTCCGGCTGAGGTGGAGAACCTTTCCGCTACGCGGGTGCACCCCAATCTGCCGGGCATGAAGATCCCGGAAGAGCTGCAGTTTACCAAGAGCATTGAGGAAGTGTGCACCGGCAAGGATGTGCTGCTGTTTGCAGTGCCGTCGGTATTTGTGCGCTCCACCACGGCCAAGGCCCGGCCTTACATCCCGGACGGCCAGATCCTTGTGGACGTTGCAAAGGGCATGGAGCCGGACACCTTATATACCATGACCGAGGTCATTGCCGACGAGCTGAACAAAGAGGGCGGCCCCCAAAACGCAAAGCTGGTGGCCCTTTCCGGCCCGACCCATGCGGAAGAGGTGGCGCTGGACATGCCCACCACCATCGTTTCGGCCTGCCCGGATGAAGCCGCTGCCGAGTATGTGCAGGATGTGTTCAGCAACACCTGTATGCGTGTGTACACCAACGCCGACATCAAGGGCGTGGAGCTGAGCGGCGCGCTGAAGAATGTGATTGCGCTGGGTGTTGGCATCTCCACCGGCCTTGGCTACGGCGATAACGCCCGCGCAGCCCTCATCACCCGCGGCATTGCCGAGATCGCCCGGCTGGGCGTGGCCATGGGCTGCAACATCCACACCTTTGCGGGTCTGGCCGGTATCGGCGACCTGATCGTGACGGCGACCAGTATGCACAGCCGCAACAATCGTGCGGGCATTCTGATCGGCAAGGGCAAAAGCCCGGAGCAGGCCGTGAAGGAGGTCGGCATGGTGGTGGAGGGCATCAATGCACTGCCTGCCGCTATGGAGCTGGCAGCAAAGTACAATGTGGAAATGCCCATTGTGCAGACGGTGAACGCCATCGTGAAGGAGGGCATGAGCGCCAGCGACGCGCTGCGCACCCTGATGGACCGCAACCGGAAAAACGAGATGCCGCAGGGCTACGAAAAAGTCTGAATTTTAAGGGAGAAGGCACAGCCGTCTGCAGATGGCTGTGCCTTTTTTGCTGCGCGGCCTGCCCACTGGCCGAAAACACAAAATAATTCAAATTTTTTACCAAAATCAGACGTAAAAGGGTAGAAGGTCGGGAAACTTTCTGCTATACTGAAACAGAACGCAAAAACCGGGGGACGTTTTGTGCACCCTGTCGGAGAGAAAGAGAGGAATCTGCCATGCCGTCAACTTATGCGCACCGCCGCTTCGGTGCCAATGTGCTGGAACATCTGCCGGATGAACTGCGTGCTCAGCTGGAACAGAACCGTGAGCTTTACGATATCGGCCTGCACGGGCCGGACCTGCTGTTTTATTACCATGCTGCCAAGTCCAACCCGGTGGGTGCATTGGGCAACGCCATGCACGAGGAGCCGGGGCGGGTCTTTTTTGACCGGGCGCGCAGGGTGGTGCACTGCGAGGCAGACCGGGATGCCGCGCTGGCCTATGCACTGGGTTTTGTCTGCCACTTTGCGCTGGACAGCACCTGCCACCCGTATGTGGAGCAGTTCACCCGGGAAAGCGGCGTGACCCACTGCGAGATCGAGACCGAGTTTGACAACATGCTGCTGCGCCGGGACGGATACGACCCGCTGAAGTTTTTCACAGCCAGCCATATCCACCCGTCGGAACAGAATGCAAAGGCAATCGCGCCCTTTTACGAGGGCATCTCGGAGCAGGTGGCGCTGGACTCGCTCAAGGGCATGATCTCAGTGCACAGGCTGCTGCAGGCGTCCAATCCTGTCAAGCGCTGGGTGGTGCTGACAGGCATGAAGGTGGTGGGCAAATACGACATGCTGCACGGCCTTGTGGCAGATCCGCAGCCGAACCCGAAGTGCGTGAAAAGCGGCAAGCGGCTGGAAGAACTGTATGCGCAGGCGCTTCCACTGGCAGAAACGCTGATCCTGGAGTTTGTGGCAAAGCTGGATACCGATGAGCCGCTGGATAAGGCCTACGACCATACATTTGGGGAGTTCTGAGCAAGTTGATGCAGCCCAGCAGGGAAAGATGCTGTTTCCCGCTACGACCCTTTTGGTGAAAATGTGTTTGGAGCGCTCCGCAGCGCGCGACAAACACGAAAATAAAAACAAAATTTCCGCTGTAGATGGCCAAAGCGAATGCGGCGGCCATTTTAAATGGTGAAATCTAAAAAGAGGGGGCACCGCCCGGCGGTGCGAGAGGAAACAAGATGAAACATGAAAAATTCAAGGTGACCCCGCTGGAGCGGTCATGGATCCTGTACGATGTGGGCAACTCGGCCTTTGTGCTGATGATCGCCACACTGGTGCCCATTTTCTTTAATGCGCTGGCCGAGGCCGGGGGATTGAGTCCGGTGAACTATCTGGCCTACTGGGGCTATGCAAGCTCGGTGGTCACGGTGATCACGGCAGTGCTGGGGCCGATTTTGGGCACGCTGGCCGATACCAGAGGCTTTAAAAAGCCCATCTTCATGCTCTGCCTGTTCGTGGGCGTGGCAGGCTGCTGTGCTATGGGCCTTGCTACTACATGGATGCCGTTCCTGATCATCTTCATCCTTGCAAAGATCGGCTTTTCGGGCAGTCTGGTGTTCTACGATTCCATGCTGGGCGATGTGACCACCCCGGAACGCATGGATGTTGTGTCTTCGCAGGGCTATGCATGGGGCTACATTGGCAGCTGCGTGCCCTTTGTGGTGTGTCTGGCGCTGGTGCTGGGCAGCGGGGCCATCGGCCTGAGCCAGATGACCGCCCTTTCCGTGGCGCTGCTCATCACCGCTGTGTGGTGGCTGGGCACCACCCTGCCGCTGCTGCGGAGCTATAAGCAGATCAACTATGTGGAGGTAGAGCAGCACGCCATCCGGCAGAGCTTTGTGCGCATCGGCCACACCCTCAAGCATCTGCGCGAGGATAAGCAGGTGTTCTGGTTCCTGCTGGCCTTCTTCTGCTACATCGACGGCGTGTATACCATCATCGATATGGCCACCGCCTACGGCACGGCACTGGGGCTGGAGACCACCGGCCTTTTGCTTGCCCTGCTGGTAACGCAGATCGTGGCCTTCCCTTCGGCGCTGATCTTTGGTCGGCTGAGTGCAAAATACCCGTCCAGTCAGCTTATCCCGGTCTGCATCGCAGCCTACACCGGCATTGCGGTGTTTGCCTTCTTCCTGACCAGCCAGTGGCAGTTCTGGGTACTGGCCGTGCTGGTGGGCATGTTCCAGGGCGGCGTGCAGGCACTGAGCCGCAGCCACTTTGCCAAGATCATCCCGGCTGAAAAATCCGGCGAATACTTTGGCCTGTTCGACATCTGCGGCAAGGGTGCGTCCTTCCTTGGCACCATGATCGTGAGCGTGGGCAGCCAGTTGACCGGCAGCGCCAATGTGGGCATTGGGATGCTGGCGCTGCTGTTTGCAGTGGGCTTTGTGCTGTTCCGGGTGTCCTGCCGGACTGAGGGTGCAAAACAGGTGTAAAAAATACGATTTAAAATTGCCGACGCTTTCGCTTTGGCAATATCAGAGGAAATATTATTTTATAATTTTGCAAACAAGCCAGCCCTGCGGGGCCGGCTTGTTTCCTTTTTCACGGGAAGGGGGGCGTGACGGCAAACGGCATATTGTTGCCATTACGCAGTAAAGATGCAGTTTTCGGCAGCGACTCTATTCGTGAAAGTGCGTTTGGAGCGGCCCGCAGGCCGCGACAAATGCGAAATAAAAATAAAATTTCCGCTGAATATGGCCAGAGTGTAACGGAGGCCATTTTAAATCGTCCTTCTGGTTATAATTAACAAACCGGTAATTGTCTTTTTGAGCGGCGAATGATACAATAGTGTCAAACGATTTCAAAACCACAAAGGAGAAAACGAAATGGAACGATTTCCCGGTTATACCCTCGTGCGTACCGAGGACTGCCCTGAACAGCACGGAACCCTGACCGTGCTTACCCACGATGTGAGCGGTGCCACGGTGCTGCTGGTGGAAAATGAGGATACCAACAAGGCGTTTGGCATCGGCTTTGGCACCTTCCCGTCCGATGACACCGGCGTGTTCCACATTCTGGAGCACTCGGTGCTGGCAGGCAGCGAAAAATACCCGGTGACCTCGCCGTTCTTGCAGCTGCTCAAAAGCAGCATGGCATCTTTCCTGAATGCGATGACCTTCCCGGATAAGACGGTCTACCCGTTCGCTACGCCCAATGAGACCGACTTCAAAAACCTGATGGATGTCTACCTGAACGCGGTGTTCTGCCCGCTGGCTATGGTGGACAAGAGCGTGTTTGAGCAGGAGGGCTGGCACCGCAGTGCCGACGGCACCGTGAGCGGAGTGGTGTACAACGAGATGCAGGGCGCTCTGGCTGCACCGGATGCTCAGTTGGAAAATGCACTGGAACGGGCCATGTTCCCGGATACGGCCTACGGCTTTGTTTCCGGCGGCGACCCGGCCAGCATCCCGGCGCTGACCTATGAAAAGTATAAGCGGGTATATCACCGCCACTACAGCGCCGACAACTGCTGCATTACCCTCTATGGCAAAATGGATATGGCTGAAAAGCTGGAACTGCTGGACAGGGATTATCTTTCAAAAATGCCCAAGGGCACCAGCCGTCCGCAGCTGACCGTGCAGCACGAGCAGGCGGGTGCCTGCGTGGAACTGCCCTACTATACCGAAAACCCGGAGCCGGACGAGGTGCAGTGTGCTCTGGCATGGTACACCGGTGCCTTTGCAGACCGGGAGCGTCAGCTGGGCGTGGAGATCCTGCTGGATGCCCTGCTTGGCACCAATAACTCCCCGCTGAAGGCGGCGCTGCTGGCCGAAAAGCTGGGCGCAGATATTGACATTGGCTTTGACGACAGCACCCTGCAGCCGGTGCTGGAACTGGTGCTGCGCGGTGCCACCGAGGAGAGCGCCCGCAAGTTTGCTGCCGCTGTGCGCAAGGCGGTGGACGGCATTCTGGCCGAGGGCATCCCGCAGGAACTGCTGTTGGCTTCCCTGAACGCAGCAGAGTTTGCATCGCTGGAGCGCCCGGGCACCCTGCCAGACGGCGTGCTGGATGCCATCAATGCTTCCACCGGTTGGCTGCACACCGGCGACCCCACTCTGCTGCTGCACACGGACAGGCTGTTTGCTTCCCTGCGGGAAAAGATGGCCGATGGCTGGTTCAATGAACTGCTGCGTGAGCTGTTTGCACCGGCTCCGGTGCAGGTGGTGCAGGTGCCCACCCTGCCTAAAAAAGAGGAGGGCGAACCCATCCGCACCGACGGCAAGCTTGTGCTGGAGCACCCGCTGACCGTTGCCGACCTTGGCGACGGAGCAAGGACGGCCCCAGGCGAGCGGGAACTTCTGGCCGGGGCACAGCTGCTGCATCACCCTTCGGCAGGCAGTCTGTACCTGAACTTCTACTATGACCTTGGCAATGTGAAGCCTGAGGACATGCCGTATCTGGACCTGCTGACCGATGTGCTGGACGAGCTGGACAGCACCGAACACACCGCTCAGCAACTGAACACTCTGCGCAGCACATGGCTGGGCGACAGCCGCACCCAGCTGGACATCTGGACTGGGCGGCAGGAGGGTGCACCCTGCCATGCCAAGCTGAGCCTGTGCCTGAGCCTGCTGGAACGCAGTCTGGAAAAGGCTGTGGAGCTGGGCGGCGAATGGCTGTATGATACCATCCTTACCGGCCCGGCGGCAGAAGCTGCTTTTGCACGGGTGCTGAGCCAGCAGAAGTTGAACATGGAACAGCAGTTCATCCAGCAGGGCAATGTATACGCAGCCACCCGCGCCAGTGCCCACTACACGGTGGACGGTGCGGTGAGTGAACGCTGCAGCGGTGTGAGCTATTACAAGTTCTTGTGCGGCGTGCAGGAGCGCGGCAATTGGGCAGCACTGGGTGAAAAGCTGGATGCCCTGCGCACAGAGGTGCTGCAGCACGCGGAGCTGACGGTCAGCCTGTACGGCAGCGAGGATGCCCTTGCGAAGCTGCGCACTCTGCTGCCGGACAGCCGCTTTGCTGCCGAGGGCCGCGCTGCGGCAAAGCCCTATGTGGAGCCGCTGACACCGCCGGTGAACGAAGCGTTTATCATTGACGGCGGTGTGAACTACGATGTACAGGTATGGCCCATGGAGCGCCGCAGCGACCGCAAGGCGCTGGCCCGCGTGATGAGCTACGAATACCTGTGGCACAACATCCGCGAGGTGGGCGGCGCTTACGGCACCGGAATGCTCTCCTCGGACGGCGTGGAATACCTGTACACCTACCGCGACCCCCATGTAAAGGAAAGCTACGACACCTTTGCAAAAGGTCCGGCAGAACTGGCAGCACGGGAGTACACCGAAAAAGACCTGAACGATTTTATTGTGGGTACTGTGGCCAAGCTGGACACCCCTCGCAAGCCGCGTGCTGAGGCCCGCGAGACGGACCGCCGGTATTTCTGCGGCATCACTGATGAAATGATGGCGGCAGACCGCAAGGCCCTGTGTGCGGTGGATGCCGCGCTGCTGAAGGAGCAGGCCGCAGAGCTGGGGGCCGCCATGGCAAACGGCGTGCGGGTGGTGTTTGGCAGCAAGGATGCTGTGGAAGCCGCAAAAGAATTGTTTCATACGGTAGAGACCCTGTAAGCAAAGAGCCTTCCATCCCGCTCGGGACATGCTCTGACAGGATAAAAGTGCCTGATGATACGAAAAATGTCATCGGGCACTTTTACTTTTTGTAAAGAAACGGAAAAATTTAAAAAGCAGGGTTGACGCGGCAAAAAAGCAGTGGTAAAGTAATGGGCGGAAAAGGCAAAAAGTGTCTTTTTACAACAGGAAAACGAGGTGGTTGTCATGGAACCTGCTGGCAGTAGCAGCAGTCTTTCTCCCCGATTACTTTATATGATGGCAGCCGCCGTTTCTGCTTTGCGCAGACCCTGCTGTGTGTGAATGCACACGGTGCGTGTTTGCGTTCCCTGAAAAGAAGAAACGAGAGCTGCCACTGAAAAGGAGGCAGCTTTTTTATGTCTGAAATCTCGATCGATACCCTCAAGACCATGCTGGCAAATCTGGACGATGCCAAGAAATACCAGAGCCTGCGGGATGTGATGGAAACTCTGCCCGCGCCCGACCTTGCGGCGGTATTTGAGGATCTGCCTGCAGAAAAGCTCCCGGTGCTGTTCCGTCTGTGCCCGAAGGATCTGGCCGCAGATGTGTTCACCGAACTGGCCCCTGAGACCCAGCAGAAGCTGATCGACGGCCTGACCGATACCGAGCTGAAGGCTGTTGTGGACGAACTGTTCGTGGACGATGCCACCGACCTTGTGGAGGAAATGCCTGCCAACGTGGTCAAGCGCATTCTGGGTCAGGCCGACCCCACCACCCGCCGCATGATCAACGAGCTGCTCAAGTACCCGGAGGACTCGGCCGGCGGCGTGATGACCACCGAGCTGATGGAGCTGCGACCGGATATGACCGTGGCACAGGCCATGGACACGATCCGGGAAAATGGCTTTGATAAGGAGACCATCAACAACTGTTATGTGACCGACAGCAGCCGCAGGTTGGTGGGTGTGGTCTCCCTGCGGGCGCTGGTGCTGGCAAAGAACACGGAGGAGCCTATCAAGGACCTGATGGATTCCAATGTGGTCAGCGTGAGCACCACCACCGATCAGGAGGATGTTTCCAACCTGTTCGAGAAATACGGCTTTCTGGCTATTCCGGTGGTGGACGCCGAGAACCGGCTGGTGGGCATCGTGACCATTGACGATGCTATCAGCATCCTGCAGGACGAGGCCAGCGAAGATATTGCAAAGATGAACGCAATCGGCCCCTCCGACAAGCCCTACTTCAAGCAGAGTATGTGGGACCTGTACAAGAGCCGCGCACCGTGGCTGCTGTTCCTGATGATCAGCGCCACCTTCTCCAGCATGGTCATCCGCGGATACGAGGATGCACTGGCCGCTGTGACTGTGCTGACTGCATACATCCCCATGCTGACCGACGCAGGCGGCAACGCGGGCAGCCAGAGCACCTCCACCATCATCCGCGGCATGGCGGTGGGCGATATCCAGCCCCACGATCTGCCCCGCATCCTGTGGCGCGAGAGCCGCGTGGCCTTGCTGTGCGGCGGCACGCTGGCCGTATGCAACTTTGTAAAGCTGCTGGTGTTTGACCGCATTGCGGCTCCGGTGGCGCTGGTGGTGTGCCTGACTTTGATCTGCACCATCCTGCTCTCGCAGATCATCGGCGGCATTCTGCCGGTGGCGGCAGAAAAGCTGCATGTGGATCCGGCCGTGATGGCTTCACCCCTGATCACCACCATTGTGGATACCACCACGCTGCTGATCTACTTCAACATTGCAAAGATGCTGCTGCATCTGTAAAAGATACTCGGATCGGAATGCCCGGAGGCTCAGGAAAGCTTCCGGGCATTTTCTTTGCAAAAGGCGGGCGGCAGGAACCGGGAATGGCAGGCGATTTTCAGAAAATTGCAGAAATGAAGCAAAAAAATGCGGAAGAACAGGGATGAACTATTCCTGAAAATATTTTTCAAGATATACAAGAAATGAAAAAGCTGCAAAAACCGGACGATGCAACATTTTGTAATCTTTTTGAGAGAAAAATGACATAATTTTTTTGCTTTTGTAGGGAGGTTGCAAATGTATGAAAAATTGTGATGTTTCGAGAAAAGAAATTGGCGAGCCCAAAAAGCATTTGTTGAAATAGCACAAAAGAACTCCTTCAATCTTGTGAACTTGTTCTCTTGAACAGTGGGGTGCTGCAAGGGTATAATACGAACAGGAATTACAGGTGCATGCAAGATTGCTCCTGTGAAAATGCTGAGATACGAATTGAAGGAGAACATTATTATGAAAATGATTTCGCGTCGTGACTTCCTGAAGGCATCTGCTGTTGTTGGTGCAACTGCTGCTATGACCGCCTGCGGCGGCTCTTCCAGCACTTCTACTGCTGCTTCTTCTGTTGCTGCATCTTCTGCTGCTTCCAGCGCTGCTGCAACCAACGGTTCCGCAAACATCGGCGTGTGCATCTATCAGTTTGCTGATAACTTCATGACCCTGTACCGCTCCGATCTGGAAGAGTACCTGAAGGACATGGGCTACTCCGTCACCATCATGGACGGCAAGAACGACCAGAACACCCAGACCGAGCAGATCAACACCTTCCTGCAGCAGGGCGTGGACGTGCTGGTCATCAACCCCGTGCAGACCACTTCCGCACAGACCATCGTTGATACCGTCAAGCCCTCTGAGACTCCTATCGTCTTCATCAACCGTGAGCCCGACAAGAGCGTTCTGGACTCCTACGCAGACAAGTGCTGCTACGTTGGTGCTGACGCACGTCAGTCCGGTACTTATCAGGGCGAGCTGATCCTGGAGACCGAGACTCAGGGCGATATCAACGGCGACGGCAAGATCACCTACATTATGTGCAAGGGCGACCCCGAGAACATCGATGCTCAGTACCGCACCGAGTACTCCATCAAGGCCCTGACCGATGCAGGCAAGGAAGTTGAGTGCCTGTACGAGTACCTGGACAACTGGGATCAGACCACCGCTCAGCAGGACGTTGCAAACGCTCTGTCTCAGTACGGCGACAAGATCGAAGTTGTCTTCTGCAACAACGACGCAATGGCACTGGGCGCTCTGCAGTCCATCCAGCAGGCAAGCCGCACCGTCGGCAAGGATATCTATCTGGTCGGCGTCGATGCTCTGGCAGAGGCTGTTCAGGACGTTCTGGATGGCAACATGACCGGTACCGTGCTGAACGACGACGTGGGTCAGGCTACCGCAGCTGCTGAGGCTACCAAGCTGTACGTTGAAGGCTCCAAGGTCGAGCAGTACTACTGGGTCGACTATGTGAAGGTGACCAAGGACAACGCTTCCGAGTACGCGAAGTAAGACCAAAGTTTTCCTGAAACAATGCAAGGTGCGCAGTGGACCTTGACGGCTTGAGCAAAGCTATAAAGCGCGTGCGTGCGAGAAATATTCTCCGCGCACGCGCCTTGTTTTGAAAAAAGGTTTTTCTGCGGCCCGATGATAAACGACAAGGAGGCTCTGCGGAATGTCAGAATACCGTCTGGTAATGAAAGGCGTGGTCAAGACCTTCCCCGGCGTCAAAGCGCTGGATCACGCCCAGTTGGAGCTTCGCCCCGGTAAGGTCATGGCGCTGATGGGTGAAAACGGCGCCGGTAAGTCCACACTGATGAAATGCATGTTTGGCATTTACAAGATGGACGAGGGCGAAATTGAATACGAGGGCGAAAAAGTTACCATCACCACCCCTCTGGATGCACTGAACCGCGGCATTGCCATGGTGCATCAGGAACTGCAGCCGATTCCGGCACGTACTGTGGCCGAGAACATCTGGCTGGGCCGCTACCCCATCAAAAAGTACGGCCCTGTTACGGTGGTGGATCACGCCAAAATGTACAAGGATACGGAGGAGCTGCTGAAAAAGCTGAAGCTGGAGATCAATCCCCGTGCAAAGCTTGGCTCTCTGAGCATCGCACAGATGCAGATGGTGGAAATTGCAAAGGCTGTTTCCGCAAACTGCAAGGTGCTGATCCTGGACGAGCCCACTTCCTCGCTGACCGCAAACGAAGTTGAGTCGCTGTTCCGCATCATGCGCGAGCTGAAGGCTCTGGGCGTGGCACTGGTCTATATCAGCCACAAGATGGACGAGATCAAGGTGATCGCGGACGAAGTCACCATCATGCGCGATGGCCAGTACATCGGTAAGTGGGACGTTGCCAACATGACCAAGGAAGAGATCATTGCAAAGATGGTCGGTCGTGAGCTGTCGAACCTGTATCCCCCGCTGGAGAACCATCCCTCGGACGAGGTCATGATGAAGGTGGAGGACTTCACCTCCATCCATCCCCGCTCCTTCCGCCACTGCAGCTTCGAGGTCAAAAAAGGCGAGATCCTGGGCGTGGCCGGTCTGGTGGGCGCACAGCGCACCGAGCTGATGGAAGGCATCTTCGGCCTGCGTGCCCATACCTCCGGTAAGGTGTGGATCAAGGGCGAAGAGGTGAACATCAAGCAGCCCCGCGACGCCATCCAGAAGAGCGTGGCTCTGCTGACCGAGGACCGCCGTGCCACCGGCATCATGGGTGTGCTGAGTGTTGCGGATAACATCTCCATTGCATCGCTGGATGCCCTGCGCAAGGGCCCCATCATGCTGGACGACAAGAAGATCCTGGATCTGGTGGCTACCAACAAGGAAAAGATGGCCATCAAGGTGCCCAGCCCCAAGACCCAGATCAAGAGCCTTTCCGGCGGCAACCAGCAGAAGGTGCTGATCGCCCGGTGGCTGGCCAACAACCCCGATGTTCTCATTCTGGACGAGCCTACCCGCGGCATCGACGTTGGTGCAAAGTACGAGATCTACTGCATCATTGCCGATCTGGCAAAGCAGGGCAAGAGTATTATCATGATTTCCTCTGAAATGAGCGAGATCATCGGTATGTCCAACCGTGTCATGGTCATGTGCGATGGCCGCATCACCGGCTTTATCGACGGCAAGGACGCTACGCAGGAAAACATCATGGCGCTGGCTACCCAGTTCGAGACCGCACCTGACGCAGCTGCGGCAAATCAGTAATTAAGGAGGCTGTCTATCGTGGAAGCTACCAAAAAATTGAATGGCAAGGCTGTGGGCAAGTGGCTCAGCAACAACGCCATTATCATGATGATGCTGGCCATCACTCTGGTCGTTGGCATCATTCACCCCAACTTCTTCTCTGGCACCAACATGATCAACCTGTTCAAGAACGTGTCCATCCGCTACATCATCGCGCTGGGCATTTCCGGCTGCCTGATCACCACCGGCAACGACCTGTCCGCAGGCCGTCTGGCTGGTTTTGCAGCATGTCTGGCCTGCATCTTTGCACAGACCGAAGGTGCTGCCGGTAAATTCTATGCAAACATGCCTACCCTGTCCACCCCCGTGGTGTTCATTCTGGTCATTGCCATCTGCGCCATCGTGGGTCTGTGCAACGGACTGGTGGTCAGCTACCTGAAGGTGCAGCCCTTTATTGCAACTCTGGGCATGCAGCAGGTAGTCTACGGTATCTGTCTGGTGTACACCGGCGGTACCCCCATCGGCTCCCTGAACAAGAACTTCACCTCTCTGGCCTCCAACACCATCATCGGTGTGCCTGTGCTGATCTGGATCGCTTTGGTGGTGGCTGCATGCTTCTGGTTCCTGTACAACAAGACCCGCCACGGCAAGTACATGTACGCCATTGGCGGCAACGAAGCTGCTGCTGAGGTGGCCGGTGTCAACGTGCACGCTACCAAGATCCGCATCTACATTCTGGCCTCCTGCATGTTCGGTCTGGCAGGCTGCCTGCTGGCTGCAAAGTCCGGCGGCGCATCCGTCAACACTGCAATGGGCTATGAGCTGGACGCCATCGCAGCCTGCACCATCGGCGGTGTTTCCACCACCGGCGGCGTTGGTACTGTTCCCGGCGTTCTGGTCGGCGTTCTGGTCTTTGAGCTGATGAAGGTGGCTCTGCAGTTCATGAACGTGAACTCCTCCTACACCTACATCGTTCAGGGTCTTGTCATTATCGTGGCTGTGGCTATCGATATCCGCAAGTATCTGGCAAAGAAGTAAGAGCTTTTTCTGTGGGTCGTCTGCTTTTGGGCAGGCGGCCCGCTTTTTTTATCTGCATTTGTGTGGTATTATAATAAAAACACCATCAGGAGGTACGTTATGGCACAGGAAAAACAGACGCCCGAAGAGCGCGAGGCTGAGCTTGCCCGGCGGGAAGCTGCCCTTGCGGCCCGGGAAGCACAGCTGGCGCAGGAACAGGCGGAGCTGGCAGGCCGGAAGGCAGACTTTGAGGAAGGCAAAAAGAGCCTGCTCAACAACGGTGACAAGAATTTTGTGAACGCGAAAGAAAAGATGTACGACCATTTTCCGCTGACCGTGCACCAGATGGATATTATCATCGGGGTACTGTTTGCACTGATCGCACTGTTCCTTGTGCTGGGCGTGACCCACACCAGCTTCTTCGGGCTGTTCGGAGGGTAAGTGCGTTCCTTTTCTGCAGCAGGTGATTGCATCTCATCCGCAATATGCGTATAATTTAGGATAAAAGTTCTGCCGCACTGCGGCGGCAGGAAGAGGAGTGGTGATCTTGAAAAAGAAATGGCTCGCGGCGGTGCTGGCCGGAGCTTTGCTGGCAGCAGCACTGCTGAGCGGATGCTCGTCGGTGGAGACCGTTAAACGGCTGCGCTTCGGTGTGGCTGGCGAGGGCGGCATCTACCGGGAGTTCGGTGAGCGGTTCGCAGCATTGGAAAATGAGACGGACAACGGGCAGGTGGAGCTGAAGGCTACCGCCGGTTCCGCAGCGAACCTGCGTCTGCTGGCCGGCGAATACCTGCAGCTGGCCATTGCACAGGCAGACCTTGTGCAGGATGCCTATGACCAGACCGGCATCTTTACCGACGAGGAGGAAAGCCGGGGCTTTGGTGCCGTGGCGGCGCTGTACACCGAGACCTGTCAGGTGGTGGTGCGGGCGGATTCCGACATCCAGTCCATTGAGGACCTGCATGGCAGGACGGTGAGCATTGGCGCGGAGGAATCCGGTTCGGAGCAGAACGCGCGGCAGATCTTATCTGCCTATGGTCTGAACGACAAGATGGTGAGCATGGTAAACCTGAACTATGAGGATGCCGCTGCCCAGCTGAAGGCGGGCAGGGTGGATGCCATTTTTATGACAGTGGGCGCGCCCAGCCCGGTGCTGACCGCTCTGGCAGGCGAGTGCGGCATCCGGCTGCTGAAGGTGGACGGTGCGGCAGCACAGCGCCTGCAGAGCGCTTACAGCGCCTACAGCGGCGTTACGCTGCCGGCAGGCACCTATCCCGGACAGACGGAAAAGGTGCAGACGGTGGGCGTGAAAGCCGTTCTGCTGGCCAGCAACGCGCTGCCTGCAAAGCAGGTGCAGCAGCTGACACAGCTTCTGTTCTCCAGCCGGGAAGGGCTGGAAGAGCAGCTGGGCATCCCGCTGGACCCGGAGGAAAACGCAGTAGAGGGCGTTGGCATCCCGTTTCATGCGGGTGCGGCCGCATATTATAAGGCGGCAGGAATTACGGTCGATGAAGCGGCTGGGAACTGAGGGAAAGTAGAGCAATGAAGATCGAATTGGATATGTATCAGACACTGGCCGTTGCTGTGCTGGTGCTGATGCTGGGCAAATTTTTGCGGGCAAGGGTGCAGGTGCTGGAACGTTTCTGCATTCCGGCTCCGGTCATTGGCGGCGTGCTGTTCGCCATTTTTACCTGTGTGTGCTATGTGACCGGCGTTGCCGAGTTTGCATTTGATGATATTTTAAAGGAAGTCTGCATGGTGATGTTTTTCACCTCGGTGGGCTTCCAGGCAAACCTCAAGGTGCTGAAAAGCGGTGGAAGAGCGATGATCGTGTTTCTGGGCGTGGTCATCGTGCTGATCGTCAGCCAGAACTTTGTAGCCGTGGGGCTGGCAAAGCTGCTGGGCGTGGATGCGCTGGTGGGCCTTTGCACCGGCTCCATCCCCATGGTGGGCGGTCACGGCACCGCCGGTGCCTTTGGCCCGGTGCTGGAGGACTTTGGCATTCAGGGGGCCACCACCCTATGTACGGCAGCGGCCACCTATGGCCTGATCGCGGGCAGCATGATGGGCGGCCCCATCGGTAAGATGCTCATTGAGCGGCACAACCTGCTGGCCACGGTGGTACCGGAGGATGACAGCCTGCTGGTGGAAGAAGAAATGAAGCACGAGCGCCACACCACCATGTACCCGGCGGCAAGCTTCCAGCTGATCGTCGCCATGGGCATCGGCACGGTGCTGTCCAGACTTCTGAGCCTGACGGGCATGACCTTCCCCATCTATATCGGTGCCATGATCGCGGCGGCCATCATCCGCAATGTGGGTGAGTATGGCGGCGGCTACACCGTGTATATGGGCGAGATCAATGACATTGGCGGCATCTGCCTTTCGCTGTTTCTGGGCATGGCTATGATCACCCTGAAGCTGTGGCAGCTGGCAGAGCTGGCCCTGCCGCTGATCGTGCTGCTGGCCGGGCAGACCCTGTTCATGATCCTGTATGTGGTGCTGGTGGTGTTCAACATCATGGGCCGCGATTACGACGCGGCGGTGATCGTATCCGGCACCTGCGGCTTTGGCATGGGCGCAACGCCCAACGCTATGGCCAACATGCAGGCCATCTGCGATAAATATTCGCCCTCGGTCAAGGCGTATCTGCTGATCCCGCTGGTGGGCAGTCTGTTTGCGGACTTTCTGAACAGTCTGGTCATTACGGTGTTCATCAATTTTATCTGAAGCTGATCTTTACAGTTCGGGCGGGTTTCCGCACCGGGAAAGGAGACGTGCAATGTCGCTTTATCACCATCTGAAAACGTGGCTCGGAAAAAAGCGGGAGCATCCCCATGAGGAAGAAACCGTGGCCTTGCCGGAAATCCATACCGGCAAGGTGGCACATCATACGGATGCGGACGGCACTCCGGCGGCAGATAAGCCGATCCACTATGATAACGTGGCTATCCCGGAAGTGCATATCCACCCGCGGCGCAAATAACCCCGATTGCTAAAAAAGAATAGTTCCACGCCGGACAGCCCGGAGCGAATGCGCAGGCTGTTCCGGATCACAGGAAGCAGAAAAGCTCCCGTCCATCATCAGGACGGGAGCTTTTTTGCTTGCGGTAAGATCAGCGGCTTAGAGGAACACGTACTTGAGGATGAACAGCACGGTCAGCACATACATCAGGGGACTGATCTTCTTTTCCTTGGCCTTGCCGGTGACCAGATTAATCAGGGTCCAGGAGATGACGCCGATGGCGATGCCCTCAGAAATGCTGTAGGCAGTGGGCATGGCCAGAATGGTCAGGAAGGCGGGAATGCCCTCGCTGGGGTCGTTGAAGTCGATCTTGACGGCGGAACCCATCATGTAGAAGCCCACGATGATCAGGGCCGGAGCCGTTGCAAAGGACGGGATGGTGAGGAACAGAGGGCTGAAGATGGTGGCCAGCAGGAACAGGATGCCGGTGGTCATAGCGGTCAGACCGGTGCGGCCGCCCTCGGTGACGCCGGAAGCGCTCTCGACGAAGGTGGTGGTGGTGGAAGTGCCCAGCACAGCGCCTGCGCAGGTGGCGATGGAGTCGGCCATCAGTGCGCCCTTGATGTGGGGCAGCTTGCCGTCCTCGTCCAGCATGTCGGCCTTGGAGGCAACACCGATCAGGGTGCCCAGCGTATCGAACAGGTCAACGAACAGGAAGGAGAACATGACGGCGAAGAAGTTCAGGATGCCAACGCCGGAGAAATCGGTCTTGAATACCTGACCGAAGGTCTTGCCCAGCGCGGAGAAGTCGAAGCTGACAAAAGCGGTGGGGATAACGGAGTACATGCCTGCATCGGCGTTGGGAACATAGATGCCGGCGATCTCGCAGAGGATGCCCAGCACCCAGGTGATAAGAATGCCGTACAGGATGCCGCCCTTGACCTTCTTTACCAGCAGGATGGCGGTGATCACGATACCCAACAGGGCAAGGATCGCGCCCATGCCCACGCTGGAGAAGGTCTCGCCCTTGAAGTGCTGGTAGGTGACGAGGGTGGAATCGCTGTTGACGATCAGTTTTGCGTTCTGCAGGCCAACGAAAGCAACAAACAGGCCGATGCCCACGCTGACGGCGCTCTTCAGGGTCATGGGGATGGCATTGAAGATGCCCTCACGGACATTGGTGAGGGACAGCACGATGAAGATGATGCCCTCTACAAAGACGGCCATCAGGGCCAACTGCCAGCTGTAGCCCATGGTGAGAACGACCGTGTAGGAGAAGTAGGCGTTCAGGCCCATGCCGGGTGCCAGTGCAAACGGATAGTTGGCAAGCAGAGCCATAAGCGCAGTGCCAACAAAGGATGCCAGCGCGGTGGCGATCAGAACGGCTTCCGAATCCATGCCGGAAGCAGAAAGGATGTTGGGATTGACCGCAAGGATGTAAGCCATGGTCATAAAGGTGGTGATACCTGCCATGATCTCGGTCTTGACATCGGTGTGGTTCTCCTTCAGATGAAAGATGTTTTCTAACATGAGGAACCTCCTGATTCAGATAAAACATCCCGTCCGTGCGTGGGACGGGAAAGAACAGAATCTATTGTAACATTTTACAAAAGCATTTGTCCACAGAATAAACACACTTTTTTCATTTTCTGTCCAAAAATCGCAAATGAGTATGACTTTGAAGGTTTTCTGCGGGTCTGCCACAAATTTTGATGGAGAAAAAACACTGCTTTTGAAAAGATACGAAACAGCGATGAATTACAAGGGACGAAAGTATACGAATCGGATTCTTAAATTTAAAATATACGCTATGGCTCTGTAAAAGTGCACACTGTTGTGAAAGCAGCACCAGTGGTATCCTTTTGCCATAGCCCAGCACACCAGGGCGGAAAGGAGCTGATACCCAACACCATGGGGCAGACAAAACAGGCCAGAGGGCTGGCCAGCCTGAGCCGAGCCACGGACACCCTGAGCACCCTGCTGGCACAGCAGGTGCGGGAACTGAATGCCCGGCAGAAGGCGGCAAAAAAGGAAGGCGCATCGGGAGCAGGCACCATGAAAGACCTCAAGGAGGCCACGGCGGTGCTCAAGGATCTGGCCGGTGTAGCCAAGACCCTGAACGATCAGGGGGCACAGGCAGAAGGAGCGGAGTGCGGCGTGGTGCTGCTGCCGACGGTGGAGGAAGAACCATGAGCATTGTACAAGCAAGAGTGCCGGTGGTCTGGCGGCCCCAGCCGCGGCAGGCCGAATTTATGAGCCGCCCGGAACCGGAAGCGCTGTACGGCGGTGCAGCAGGCGGCGGCAAGAGCGACGCGCTGGTGATCGAAGCGCTGCGGCAGGTGCACATTCCGCACTACCGGGCGCTGATCCTGCGCAAGACCTACCCGCAGCTTTCCGATCTGGTGGACAAGAGCCAGGTGTACTACCACAGGGCGTTCCCGCAGGCACAGTACAACGCCACGGCCCATGTGTGGAACTTCCCCAGCGGGGCAAAAATTTACTTTGGCTCCATGCAGTACACCAAGGACCGTACCAATTATCAGGGCAAGGCCTTCGATTTTATCGGCTTTGACGAGCTGACCCACTTTGAATGGGAAGAGTACAGCTACATGATGAGCCGCAACCGTCCCACCGGCCCGGGCACCCGGGTGTACATGCGGGCCACCACCAATCCCGGCGGCATCGGCCACGGGTGGGTGAAGGCACGGTTCATCACGCCCGCACCACCCGGTACGCCTATCACCGAAGAATACACGGTAAAGCTGCCGGACGGCACCGAACAGAAGCTGCAGCGGGCGCGGGTGTTCATCCCTTCCAGCATTTTTGATAACCCCGCCCTGCTGGCAAACGACCCCGGCTACCTTGCAAGCCTTGCCAGTATGCCGGAAGCAGAAAAGCAGGCGCTGCTCTACGGCAGCTGGGACAGCTTTTCCGGGCAGGTGTTTACCGAATGGCGCAACGACCCGGCCCGCTACGAAGACCAGCGCTGGACCCATGTGATCGCACCGTTCACCATCCCGAAACACTGGCAGATCTACCGCGGGTTCGACTTTGGCTTTTCCAAGCCGTTCTCGGTGGGGTGGTACGCAGCGGACGAGGAGGGGCGGCTGTACCGCATCAAGGAGCTGTACGGCTGCACCGGCAGGCCGAACGAGGGCCTGCGCATCGACCCGGTGGAACAGGCCCGGCGCATCCGTGAGGCAGAGCAGAACGACCCGCTTTTGCGCGGCAGGGTGATCCACGGCATTGCCGATCCGGCCATCTTTGATGAGAGCCGCGGCGAGAGCATTGCCGCTATGATGGAGCGCAGCCCGAACTTCCTGCGCTGGTCCCCCGGCGACAACACCCGGCTTGCGGGCAAGATGCAGTTCCACTACCGGCTGAATTTTGATGCGGACGGCAGGCCGATGTTTCAGGTGTTCAATACCTGCAAGCACTTTATCCGCACGATCCCGAACCTTGTGTACGACGAAAGCAACGTGGAGGACATCGACACCCGGCAGGAGGATCACATTTACGACGAGTGCCGCTATGTGCTGATGGAGAACCCTATCAGCCCGCCGGTGCGCTGTGCTGCGCCGCCCATGCCCGACGACCCGCTGAACCTGCACAAGCGGGCAAGATTTTACAGAATTTAAAGGAGAAACGCAATGGACGATTACGAGAACGAAGCTTTGCCCGTGGGTGAAGCACAGGTGGCCGAGGCCATGCAGACCTTGCAGCGGTACAAGGCGGGCAAGGCCGCGCTGGACAAGCGCATTGTGGATAACGAGCTGTGGTTCCGCATGGGCCATTGGAAGAACTATCAGAACCCCATGATGCCCGGCAAGGCCCAGCCTTCCAGCGGGTGGCTGTTCAACAGCATTGCCAACAAGCACGCCGATGCCATGGACAACTACCCGGAACCGAACGTGCTGCCCCGAGAGGCAGATGACGAGGACACCGCACGGGCACTTTCCAGCGTTTTGCCGGTGGTGCTGGAACAGGCCGACTACGAGCAGGTGTACAGCGACTGCTGGTGGCGCAAGCTCAAACAGGGCACCGGCGTGACCGGTATCTTCTGGGACCCTGCAATGCGCGGCGGCATTGGCGACATTGCGGTGCGCAGCGTGAACCTGCTGATGCTCTACTGGGAGCCGGGCGTGGCGGATATTCAGGCATCGCCGGACTTTTTCAGCCTGAGCCTTGAGGACACGGCCCGGCTGTGCGCGCAGTACCCGCAGCTGGCAGGACACACCGCCAGCGTGCTGGACGTGCCCCGGTACATCCACGATGAAGGGCAGGACACCAGCTCCAAGAGCGTGGTGGTGGACTGGTACTACAAACGCCCGGATGAAACGGGGCGCATGGTGCTGCACTACTGCAAGTTCTGCAACGGCGTGGTGCTGTACGCCAGCCAGAACGACCCGGCGCTGGCAGAAAGCGGCCTGTACGACCACGGGCAGTACCCCTTTGTATTTGACCCGCTGTTCGTGGAGGAGGACAGCCCGGCGGGCTTTGGCTACATCGATGTGATGAAGGACTGCCAGACCGCCATTGACAAGATGAACCATGCCATGGACGAGAACGTGCTGCTGAGTGCAAAGCAGCGGTATGTGCTCAGCGACACGGCAGGGGTCAACGAGGAAGAACTGGCCGATTTCAGCCGGGACATCGTGCATGTGGTGGGACGGCTCAACGACGACAGTTTCCGTCCGCTGCAGACGGCGGGCCTGCAGGGCAACAGCCTGAGTTACCGCCAGAGCCGCATTGAAGAGCTGAAGGAGATCAGCGGCAACCGGGACATGACGCAGGGCGGCACTGCCGGAGGTGTGACCGCAGCCAGCGCCATTGCGGCCTTGCAGGAGGCAGGCAGCAAACTCAGCCGCGATATGCTCAAGAGCGCCTACCGTGCTTTTGCAAAGCAGTGCTATCTCATCATCGAGCTGATGCGCCAGTTCTACGACGAGCAGCGGGTATTCCGCATCGTGGGCGAAAGCGGCGAGAGCCGGTTCGTGCCCTTCTCGGCGCAGGCGCTGCGGGCGGTGCCCGGCGGCAGCGTGGGTGGCGTGGAACTGGGCAGCCGGGAGCCGATCTTTGACATCGTGGTGAGCGCCGCCAAGAAAAGCACCTTCAGCCGTCTTTCCCAGAACGAGACGGCCAAGGAGTGCTATCAGCTGGGCTTTTTCAAGCCGGAAAATGCCGATGCCGCCCTTGCGGCACTGGAAATGATGGACTTTGAAGGCATTGAGAAGGTGCGCCAGAGGGTGCGGCAGAACGGCACCCTTGCCCAGCAGCTGGCTAGGATGCAGCAGCAGATGGCACAGATGGCGGCGGTGATCGCCCAGCAGGGCACCGGGCCTGACGAACCGGCCCGCAGTGCAGGCGGTGCGTCTGCGCAGACGGACGGGCAGGCGGTAAAGCTGGCGGGCCTTGGCAATGCCCTGCCGGTGGCCGCCGCTGCACGTGCCATGGACATCCATTAAAAAGGAGGTGAATTTTATGATGAAAGTTTGTTACAGCGAGATGGATACCCCCGCCGGGCTGAGCTGCCGGCTGGAAGCTGCCGGTCATGCAGGCTATGCGCCTGCCGGGCAGGACATCGTTTGTGCAGGAGCCAGCACCGTGATGCAGGGCCTTGTGTACCTGCTGGCCGGGGAAGAGAACGCCCACAGCGAAGCCTTTGATGAGCCGGACGGCCCGCGTCTGGCAGTGAGCGTGGATACGCCCTGCGAAGAATGGGTGCGCGGTGCCTTTGAGCTGGCCAAAGCCTGCTTTGTGCTGCTGGCCGAACGCTACCCGGAGAATGTCCGCTTTGCGGATGTGAGCCGCAGAGGAAAGGAGAGCATGATGGATCTGCAGCTGTTTGCAGCGGAGGCGACCGCCGCCTGCGGCGGAAACAGGGAGCCGAGGCTGGGGCAGCGGCCAGCAGAACACGAGTGCCGCTCAAGGCACGAAGTGGACGCTGGGAGCCGCAACCCGTGGGGAGCCTTTATGCTACAGCTCTTTGCAGAGGGAGAAGCCGCTTCCCCTGCCCTGAGCGAAGCGCAGACCCGGCAGGCGGTGGCCTCCGGCACCATGAAGCCGGACGAAGCAAAAGTACCCGCTGCGCCGCAGGATTCGGTAGAGAAAACCGTAGAGCTGCAGCCGGAAAAGCCCCGGCAGGAACTGCCTGTGCAGCGCCCAGAACTGCCGCCGCTGTCCAGCTTTGCCCGCAGCACACAGGCTGCTGTGCACAGCCTGCATGCCCGCTGGGCGGCAGAGGAAGCGGCCATGCGCCGCAGCCAGCCGGACTTCGACCTGCAGGACGAGCTGCGCAGCCCGGAGATGCGCCGCCTGATGCAGCTGCCCGGCATGAGGGTGCGGGATGCGTACCGTCTGGCCCACTACGACGAAAACCTGCGCACTGCAGCGCAGGCTGTGGAGCAGGGCGTGGTGGAACGCATTCAGCAGCGGGCCGCACGGCCCACCGAAAACGGCATCCGGCCCGGCGGCGCGGCTACCGTCCGCCCGGATGTAGCCAGCATGACCCGCGCCCAGCGAGAAGCACTGGAACGCCGTGTGCTCCACGGAGCACAGATCGAATTGTGACTATTTTACAAGAGAAAGGAATATGAGCATGAACAAGAATTTCAACATCCAGCTGTTTGCGGAAAACCTGAACACCACCGCTACCATGTCGAAAGAGATGAAGACCTTCTACGAGAAGCGTCTCATCGATCAGGCAGAGCCGCGTCTGGTGCACGACCAGTTTGCGGACTACTACCCTGTGCCCCAGAACGGCGGCAAGACCATTGAGTTCCGCAAGTACGACAGCCTGCCCAAGGCATCCACTCCGCTGACCGAGGGCGTGACCCCGAACGGTCAGGCACTGAATGTGACCACCATCACCAGCGATCTGCACCAGTACGGCGGCTGGACTCCGCTGACCGACGTGCTGCAGATGACCGCCATTGACAACAATGTGGTGCAGGCCACCCGTGTGCTGGCAAGTCAGGCAGGCCGCACCATGGACAGCATTACCCGCGATGTGCTGGCGGGCGGCACCAATGTGATCTATGCGCCCAAGCTGGCCGCAGGCGGCACCGAGACTGCCGTTGCCAGCCGCAAGGCACTGGACAAGACCTGCACCCTGACCCCGAAGCTGTTCTTTCAGGCAGCGGCACAGCTGGGCGCGATGAACGCCGACCCCATCGGCGACAGCTACATTGCCATCATCCACCCCTACGCCGCCTACGACCTGAAGACCAGCAAGGAGTTCATTGAGGTGCACAAGTACGCAGACCCGGACACCATGTTCCGCGGCGAGATCGGCAAGCTGGGCAACATCCGCTTCATCGAGACCAGCGAGGCCAAGATCTGGAAGGATTCCACCTGCCCGGACGGTCTGGCTGTGTTCGGTACGCTGGTGCTGGGTGCCCACGCCTACGGCGTGACCGAGCTGGAAGGCGGCGGTCTGGAGCACATCGTCAAGCAGCTGGGCTACGGCGACGACCCGCTGAACCAGCGCGCTTCCGTGGGCTGGAAGGGTATGCGTGCGGCAGAGCGTCTGGTGGAGCAGTACATGGTGCGCATTGAAAGTGCGTCCAGCTATTCCGCCACCGCTGCTGCAAACTGAGGAGGCGTGAACCATGGCTGAAAAGAAAAATGTGCGCATCCGGCTGTTCAAGGATAACAGCCGCTACAAGGGCGATCTGTTCGTCAGCGTGAACGGTGTGAACTATAAGATCCGCCGCGGCGTGGAGGTGGAAGTGCCGCCCGAAGTGGCCGAGGTGCTGGAGCACAGCCAGATGCAGGATGAGCTGACCGCCGCCCGCATTGCGGCGGCAGAGAACGCCGCCCAGTAAACCCGAAACAGACAAAAAGCCCGGCTGGGGAGCCTGCCCGGCCGGGCCTTTATAAAAAGGAGAGTGAGCATATGACCGTAGGACAGGCGCTGGAACGCGCCGAAGAGCTGCGCCCGGGCAGCCGCATTGCGTTGGCCACCCGGCAGGCGTGGCTGAAGGAAGCAGACGCGATGCTGCGGGAACGCTTTTTTAAAAACAGCATCACAGATGCATACGACGATGTGGGCGCAGACCTTGCATGGGACGACAGCCTGCAGGACGACGATGTGCTGCTGGCACCAGCACCTTTTGATGCGCTGTATCCGCATTATCTGTGTGCCATGACCGATGCGGCCCTTGGTGAGACCGACCGCTACGTCGGGGAGCAGGCCCAGTACAACAGTCTGCTGGCAGATCTGGCGGCGTGGCTGCGGCGCAGCTACCCGACCCTGACGGGTGCCCAGTGGCGCTGGTAAGGAGGTGAGAGCATGGTTCTGGCAAACAGAGCGAAGCTGCAGAACAGCCGCAGTCTTGTGCGGGTATTCGGCGGGCTGAACGAGACCTATGCCTGCTCGGAAGCGGAGTACAGCGCGGGCGTGAATTTTTCTGCCCGAGATTTCCCGGCGCTGAGCACCCGCAAGCCGCGCCGCAAGCTGAGGGAGTTGACCGGGCTGAACGGCATGTATCACCTGAACGGGCTGCTGACCGTCTGCGGGAAGGATCTGATCTACACGCCGGATGCCGACGGCGCGGACCCGGTGACCTGTACCGAGGCAGTGACCGACGGCAAAAAGGCACTGGTGGGCATTGGTACAAAAATCCTGATCTTCCCGGACAAGGTAGCCTTTGATACAGCGGACGGAAGTGTTTCGGCACTGGGAGCTGTATGGCAGGCAGAGGGACAGAGCGTGCAGTTTGCACCCTGCGATGCCGCGGGCAAGGTCTACGAGGTGAGCGGTTACGGCAAGGAGGAACCGGAGAAGCCTGCAGACGGACAGCTCTTTTTGAAGGTGGAGGACGAGGAGCACCCATGGGCCAGCACCAGCACACTGGAAGAGTACAGCGCATCCTCCGGAAGCTGGACGGCAGTGCCGCTGGAATACTGCCGCATCACAGCGGCGGGCGCGCAGAGGCTATTTGCCCAATGGGACACCGTGACCGTGCAGGGCACGGCAGCACAGCAGGCTGGCATGTGGACAAAGCTGGACGGGGATCTGGTAGTTTACGATGTGCTGGAAAACGGGCTGCGCGTGCGGGTAAGCCCGGAGGGAGATCATGTTTACGGCACGCTGGTGCAGAGCGCCGAGAGCGCCCAGTGGACCAGCCTGGACGGCAAGGAGACACGCAGCTTTGCGGTGAGCACGCCGGTGCGGATGGAACGCCGCGTGCCGGATCTGGACTACGTTACCGAGTGCGACAACCGGGTATGGGGCTGCAGCAGCAAGGAAAACGTGATCTATGCCTGCCGCTTAGGCGACCCCACCAACTGGTTTTCCTACCGGGGCATTGCGGCAGACAGCTACGCAGTGACGGTGGGCAGCGATGGTGCGTTTACCGGCGCGGCCACATGCATGGGCTATGCGCTGTTCTTTAAGGAGAACACACTGCACAAGCTCTATGGCTCCAAGCCTTCGGATTTTCAGCTCACCTCGCTGCGCTGCCGGGGCGTTGCCAAAAACGCGGCGCGCAGTCTGTGTGTGCTGAACGAGACGCTCTATTATCTTTCGCCGGACGGTGTGATGGCATGGGACGGCAGCATTCCAACAAAAGTGTCCGGCGCGTTGGATTCGGGCCGACTGGCCAATGTGCAGAGCGCGGTAGGCAGTGCGCTGGATGGTCGCTATTACCTGCATGTGGCCCGCACGGCGGCAGGCGAAAATACGGCAAGGCTGCTGGTGTACGATACCGAGCGCGCGCTCTGGAGCGAAGAAAACGTGTGTTCCTACGAGATGACCAGCACCGGCGGACAGCTTTATCTGTGGGACGGGCAGGCACTGTGGGCCGCAGATCCCAGCCGCGAAGCGGACTGGCAGGCCACCGACGGTGTGGAGGAAAAGCTGAACTTTGAGCTGACCACTGGTGACATTGGGCTGGACGGGGCCGAGGACCGGTATCTTTCCCGACTGACGCTGCGGCTGGATGCCGAGTGCAGCAGTACGGTGGAGGTGGCCGCCAGCTATGACGGCGGCCCATGGGAGACGGTGGCAAGCCTGACGGCACAGGACAAGCGGCGCAGCTTTGATCTGCCGTTCGTGCCCCGGAGGCACGGCACCCTGCGGCTGCGCCTGAAGGGCAGGGGACAGATCACCCTGCGCAGCATTGCAAAAACAATGGCCGCTGCCAAGGGCGGCATTGCAGGCGGGGAGGTGTGACGAATGGCAAGCGTGATGGGCATTAACAAGATCGGCCTGCCCAAGCTCAGCGAGAACATGGACCCGGAGGATGCCCGTGCCCTGCGCAGCTACCTGTACCAGATGCAGGAACAGCTGCAGTATGTGCTGAGCAATCTGGACGTTGAGAACATGTCCGACGAGATGCGCACGAAACTGCAGAATTTATAAGGAAAGGATCATATATGGCAAACAGAAAGAAAAAGGACGAAGCGCTTGCCGTTGTGCAGGCGCAGACGGAGGGCAGCGGCCAGCCTGCCGTGCAGAGCGGCTATTCGGCAGCGGGACTGGACAGCCGCTCGGAGGTGGAAAACGCGCTGGCAAATTCCAGCTACAAGCCCAGCCAGACCGTGACGGATGCCGCAGATGCGCTGAAGGAGTGGCAGGCAAACCGCCCGGGCGATTATCAGAGCAGCTATCAGGAGCGGATCGATCAGCTTTTGAACCAGCTGCTGCAGCGTGAGAGCTTCCAGTACAGCTACACCAAGGATCCGCTCTACCGCCAGTACGAGCAGAACTATTTGCAGAACGCCCACAATGCCAGCGCAGATGCTGCGGCGCAGGCTGCAGCCCTGACCGGCGGTTATGGCTCCAGCTATGCCACGAGCGCCGCCCAGCAGGCGTATCAGCAGCAGATCGGTGCGCTGAGCAGCGCCATCCCCACGCTGTACAGTTTGGCACTGGATACGTATACCAGCGGCGGCAACGAGCTGGTGAGCCAGCTGGATCAGCTGAACAACAGCGAACAGGATGCCCAGCAGCAGTACAACAACAAGCTCTCGGACTACTACACCCAGCTGAAGCAGAAGGGCGAAGCATACAACAACGCCTATGCGCAGGACTACGGCGCGTATCAGGATTATCTGAGCCAGCTGGGCACCCTGCACGATTATTACTCCGCGCAGGAACAGCAGCAGGCAGCACGCCGCCAGCAGGTGTTCAGCAATGTGATGACCGTGCTGGGTGTGCTGGGCGATGCGGTGCAGATCGTTCTCAGCGGCACCACGGGCGTTGGCTCCATGCTGAGCGGCCTGCTGAATACCGGCTACAACATCTACTCCGGCAACCGTCAGTACGAGGCAGACCGTGCGGACACTCAGTGGAACCAGCAGCTGCAGGAGCGTCAGTATCAGGACAGCCTGAACCAGCAGCGCTACGAGAACGAGACGAGCGAGCGGGAGTATCAGGACAAACTCAACCAGCAGAAATTCAACAACGATGTCACAAGCCAGAAGCTGAACATCGCACTGGGTGAGTGGAACCTGAAAAAGTCCAATGCAGCGCAGAAAGCAAGCCGCGCTGGCAGCACGGCGGCAGGCAGTAAGACTGGCGGCACTGGCACGGGCAGTACGTCCTCCGGTACAGCCAACCGCAGCACGGGCACTGCCACCCGTCTGGGCAGTGACACCTCCCGGAATGTGACGGTGCCCTACATGGCCATGCTGATGCGCAGCCAGGGCAAGAGCGATACCAGCATCAGCACCGCACTGCGGCAGGATGGCTATTCCAGCGCAGAGATCGCACAGATCCTGCAGCAGATGAGGCGCTGACCGTTCGGGTGGATACCAAACAATAAAAAGCATGTGCAGAGCACACAGGAGCCGTTCCGGCCAGAGGTGTTCTGCACATGCTTTTTTAGCAGAAAATAATGGCGTGCTGTTCGAGTCCCACTGGGATACCCCACCAAATAAAAAATCCGCTGTTTTGAACAGCGGCAGAAGGTTCCCCGGTAGACATTCCTAAGGGATGGAACCCGCAGGCTAACCAACAGCCCACTGGGCTGTTGGTTGCTCTGCCGCTGATGCGTCAGAGCCGCCTTGTTCGAGCCCCACTGGG
>OWIA01000083.1_pt1 | contig 40150 bp, 28 predicted proteins | sample 1732881 | NCBI WGS metagenome assembly OWIA01 (sample SAMN05065764, study PRJEB22554) | human gut metagenome | biome: ENVO:2100002; feature: ENVO:00000062; material: ENVO:00002003 | host: Homo sapiens | place: USA
CCCGGGGAAGGAAATTGTATAGGGGAAGCGTGCGCTTCATCTGGAAGATCTCCTCCACCGAGGACCGGACAAACACGTAGTTGAACAGCAGGGGCCGCTTCGTGTTGACCATCTTTCCGTCCACCTTCCTTACCTCCACATACGAGGGGGCGAAATACTCGAACAACGTCTCCCCACGACGCTCGCGCCGGGAAAGCTCGGCATCCAAGCTTTTAGCGGGGCTGATCTTGTCACGTCGTGCCACACCCGTAGTAGGAAGCGTGAGCACGTACCAGCGTACAGTCTTCAAGTCATGACGCTTGCCAACTCGCGCCGTACCCCTCTCCGAGCAACCGTCTCTCAAAACATTCATCATTATGATTATCTTTTCCTAAGATTATATCAAGATCTCCACTCAAGCCTCACGACAATTCAAAGCCCTACCAAGAGCGCCCTATTTACTCCTGATAAACAACACTTTATGTCTTTAAAAATGGCTTTTCTGAAAATCACCATCGGTTGAAATATTAAGCTACTTGGGAAGTAGCGTAAAACAGGAACACGGAGCACACGGAATACACGGATTTCACGGATAGGGAATACGGAATGAAAGCACTTTTCCGTGTATTCCGTGTGCTCCGTGTTCCAACTCATAATAAAATGTGATTATCGGCAAAAGGAGATTCCTTTCGCCTACATCGTCATGCCCATACAGGAAGGATTAAAGCAAAATCAGAAAGGCATGCCGCTTATGCAGAACGGAAATGAGACTACCGACAAGCCAAAAAGGAAATGTTTCCCTTTAAAAACTTGTTTCTCGATACTTTTTGGCTATATTCGCGCCGTGAAAGAATACGCTACTTCCCAAGTAGCAAGCCTCTTACCCCACTTTGGGTATCGGTTTACACACGCTCTCAAAACAATTCCGGTTCACCTTCGATAAACGTTCCAACGAGAAGCTCTTCAAATAGATCTGTGTTGTCTTAATAGACTTATGCCCCAACAACTCACTGATAACCTCTATCGATACATCTTGTTCCTTCAAGAACGAGGCGAATGAATGACGGATCGTATATGAGGTGACCGGAAGCGTAACGCCTGTCGATCTCGCCAACAACTTCAAGTCATGGTTAAAGCGGGACAAGATCCTGTTATATTCTTTGTAGGCCGCCTCACCGGTTCTCGTTCCACTCAAAAAAGGAAATAAATAAAGGGATTCCTTTGCCGTACAAGCGGACAACTCATCCAACAGCCGCAACGCCCCGGAGGGAATTTCCAACTGTATGAGAGATCCGCTCTTTTGTCGGTGATACTGCAATATCCCATCCCGGATATTCTCCCATTTCAAATGCGCAAGATCCACAAACGCTATCCCGCTGAACGCAAACATCAACCGAACGGTCAACTGTACACGCCGCAAGGATTGATCCTCCAATTCAGCGTTAAACATACGCTCCAGCATCTCTCGCGGCAACGCCTTCTTCCGCTTGCTTTCAACGCCCGTGAAGACATCTTTGAACAGGTTGGGTACAAAGGGAGCCTCGTTCGCCTCCACGGCTAAGTTATAAATGTGACGAATCCGACGCATATAGGTGGACACCGTATTCAACGAACGGCCCCCACGCAACAACCATGACTGATAGCACAAAAGCCTGTTCCTATTAATATAGGCATAAGGAATCGCCTCCATACCGCAAAAGCACTTGAACGAGTTCAAGGCATCTTGATAACTCTTCGCCGTGGAATACCGTTTTTTCTCACGCAGACAAGCCATGTAGATGGACAGGCCCATAACAAAATCTTCTTCTTTTTTCATATCTTCTCCTTAATAAAAAGGCCAAAAATACTACCTTTGTACACTATTAATTAAGTAAACCATATTTAGAGTAAAAACATTACCATGAAGAGATTTTGGAGTATTCCACTTATGCTCATGCTATTCGCATGCCAAACTCCCAAAGAGAGTAGAGAGGAATTATCGCTTGCCGGTTGCTGGGAATTACGATTGGATTCAACAGATGTCACCGAGCAAGTTCAATTACCGGGTACCACGGACACCAACCAAAAAGGATACCCTAACAATGACAAGGAGGAGACAACTCATTTGTCTAGGCCCTTCCGCTATCAAGGTAAGGCTTGGTATCAGAAAGAGATCACGATTCCAGAGAATTGGGAAGGCAAGAGCATTTGGTTAATCTTGGAGCGAACAAAACCGACCCAAATATGGGTAGATAGCATATATGTCGGTTCATCCGACCATATTTCCACCCCTCAAGAATACGATCTGTCCGCATATCTCCGGGCTGGGAAGCATCACTTGACCATTCTAGTCGATAACGGTTTGAGCGTTCCGCCCCAATTATTGGACAATTCACACGCTTATACGGAATCCACGCAGACAAACTGGAACGGTATTATCGGAGACCTGAAATTGGAAGCCCGTCCACAATTCCATATCCGCCGGATACAAGTATATCCACATGCGGATCAAAAAACGGTGGACGTAAAAATAAAGCTTTCAAATCCATTCGAGCAAATGATAGCAGCCGCCGTTCAAATAGAGATGGAGGCTTTCAACACAGGCTTAGAGCACCATATCCAATTCAATAAGAATATCGTAGTTCAACAAGACGAGATCGTATTCCAAATACCGATGGGTGATGACGCCTTGGAATGGAGCGAGTTCTCCCCTACCTTGTATCGCTTGACCGCGAACATCCAAGGAGAGAATATCCAAGATAGCCAAAGTACTACTTTCGGGTTAAGAGATTTCAAAGCAGAAGGAACACAATTCAACATCAACGGATTGACCACCTTCCTTCGTGGAAAACACGATGCTTGCGTATTTCCGCTTACAGGCCATGTGCCGATGGATACCGCAGCATGGAGACGCTATTTCCGGATCGCCAAGGAATACGGTATCAATCACTGCCGTTTCCATTCATGGTGTCCTCCTAAAGCTTGTTTCGAGGCGGCCGATATCGAAGGTTTTTACCTCCAACCGGAGCTGCCTTTTTGGGGAAAGATGGAAAAGGGCGATACCACTTTGATCCATTTCCTCACCAAAGAAGGATTACAAATACAGGAGGCTTACGGGAATCACGCCTCTTTCGTCATGATGGCGATCGGCAACGAGCTTTCCGGGGATCAAGACGCGATGGTAGACATGATCGCCCGTTTCCGTAGCGAAGACGGACGGCATTTATACGCATCTGGATCGAATGACTATCTAGGCTTCAACGGCCCTGCGGCGGGTGACGATTACTTCACGACCTGTCGAGTCCCCGGCGCTAACGTATTCAGCAACCATACCCGGGGTTCTTTCTCTTTCGCAGACGCAGAGGATGGCGGTTATATCAACCATACCTATCCAAACTCGGTCATGAATTTCGAATCCGCTATCGAACAATGTTCATTGCCTATCATCGGACATGAGACCGGGCAATTCCAATGTTATCCGAATTATGAGGAAATCAAGAAATATACCGGGGCACTAAAACCTTGGAATCTGGAGATATTCCGCAAACGACTGGGCGAGTCCGGTATGGCCGGACAAGCGGATGATTTCTTCAAGGCTTCCGGTAAATGGATGGCGCAACTTTACCGGGCCGAGATGGAAATGGCGTTCCGTACTCCGGGAATGGCCGGCTTCCAATTATTGGATTTACAGGATTATCCGGGACAGGGCACGGCGTTAGTCGGTATCTTGGACGCTTTTATGGATAATAAGGGCTTGATAACCGCCAAGGAATGGAAAGAGTCTTGCGATGATGTCGTATTACTGGCTCTCCTACCTAAATTCTGTTACTCTGGGAATGAGGCGCTCAAAGGCTCCATCAAGGTAGCGAACTATACACCTACCACTTTAAAAGGGAAACATCTAACTTGGACCTTGACGAATAGTCAAGATCAAGTAATCGCCCAAAACAACATACCGCTGCAAATCAATCAAGGTACGTTGGCCGAGGTAGGCCCATTAAATATCGCTTTACCTGCCATTCAAGAGGCTGAGACCTATACTTTACGGCTGGCGATCGAGGGCACGGATTATCACAATCATTATCCGTTATGGATTTATCCGGAACATAATAACGTGCAAATCCCTACGGATATCAATGTTATTAAGAAATGGGATAAACAGGCCGAGAACTTATTGGCGAACGGGGCGAAAGTATTGTGGTTCCCGGATGCCAAGACTTACAAGAACGTGACGGTAGAAGGATTATTCCAGACAGATTACTGGAATTACCGGATGTTTAAGTCCATCTGCGAATGGGTAAAGAAACCGGTCTCTCCGGGTACCCTCGGATTATTAATGAATCCCTCTCATCCGGTTTTCGCTCATTTCCCGACGGATTTCCATACAAACTGGCAATGGTTCACGATGATAAAGAATAGCCATCCGTTGATACTGGACCAGCTTCCGGATAATTACAGGCCAATCGTACAGGTGATCGATAACGTGGAGCGTAATCATAAATTAGGGATGATCCAAGAATTCAATGTCGGCCCGGGCAAGTTATTAATCTGTATGACAGACTTGGAAACCCAACAAGAATACCCGGAGGCCCGTCAATTATACCATAGCTTATTAAGTTATATGGATTCCTCCGAGTTCTCGCCTCAGATGACATTAACGCCCGCTCAATTGATCGAGTTATTCACGCATCAAGTCGGAGATTCGAAGATTAAGGAATTAGGGAATATCTCGTATGACGAGTAAGCGAGAATAGATATCCGTATAAGTCCCCACCGTAGAACGGGCGTTGGGATCGGGCTTCCGCTGGTCTATCACGATAGCGACCGGCAGATTCCCGATCCGGTCTACACGCGGACGGCCATATTTGGGCAGGTATTGCTGCACGAAACTGGGGAACGTCTCATTCAACTCCCGGCGTGAACTGGCGGCGATGGTATCCAATACCAACGAAGACTTTCCGGAACCCGAGACCCCGGTGAATATAGTGATTTGCTTCTTCGGAATATCCAGAGAGATATGTTTCAAGTTATTCTCATAAGCTCCCTCGATCTTGATATATTCTTGATTTGACATAACCAATGACTTTAATGAACGAATGACAAATATACGATCTAATCCTGTCTTTTTAATAGATATAAGGCGTATCTTGTAACACAACCTTTTGAGAGAGATTGCCAAGTAGAGGAAAGAGGATAGCTATATATGGCGCTTTTTACTCAAAAAGGCCGCTTTTTATACACGATAGGTCATGAAAGCCTACGCAACTAGTCGTGTTAGGCAACGCCAATAGTCACGTTGGGCATCGAAAGCAGTCATGAATAGGGTTATGAACTGTCATGAATAGGCACCATAACCCTATCATTTCCCCATCGTAACCCTATGAGATAGCCCAAACAACCCATAAGATATGAATTACGATGAACTAATTTCGCTAGAATGAAAGGCTGTTTTTTGACATCTATCTATTTAACAAACGATTACTGATTTTTTCTTGCATATTTAGGAGCGAGCCGTACTTTGTCCCGGAAAAATCGATTCTCCGGGACTTAACTTTACAATTTGTCAATTTGATTATTCTGTCGAAAGACACCATCTTATTAAGGCATTTAATTCGTCGCATGGAAAGGAGCCTTGAATTCCGGACGGAGCGTACAGGTATCTTCCAATGGGAAATCCCGAGGGGCCTCTTGCGTCACTTCCCCGGTGGCTGCCCATTCAGCCCCTCTTAGAAAGGTTACCTGAAAACCCGTACACTCCATCGAGTAAATCATATTCGGGTCATTGCCGCAATGCCCCAACAGATCGACAAAGACACGCCCCTTCCCCCACTTCACCGTCCACATCAACGGTTCATGGCGTCCACGCTCATAAGCGGTAGCCAATATCTCCACATTCCGTACCGGACCACGCAAGCGGGTATAAATCTCGTCCTTAAAATGTTTCCATCTTATAGGCAGACCTTTCAAAATAGGGTGCTCCGGCGCACGATGCTCTAGGATCGTCTCATGCTGCAAGCCATGATAACCCGCATAACCGGGTGTATAATCGTATACATATTTGCCCTCTTTCCAATACAGGTAAGGACCGTCTTTCTCGTTTCGCCCCTCCCAAGCTCCCATGCCGATTATCTCGTTGTACGCTTTCCAACCGGCCATAGGTACCACGGAGGAATGGATAATCACGACCCCACCACCATCCGCTACATAGTTCTCGAAAGCTTTTTGGACAGGCTCGGGCCAGACTTCACCTCCGTAATTAACAACAACCAAGTTATATTTAGCGAAATCGGGCTTAAAGGTATTTATATCTCCTCCGAAATCCGGGGTAAAGACGAAATCCACCTTAAACATTCCACTGTTCTCTAAGATCTGCTTCATGGCCTCGCAAGCACCTCGCCAATAATGACTGCCATCTTGCCCGGCGATCATCATCGTTTTTATCACCTTTTTCTGGGCGTAAGAGGTTGAGGCTGATAAGGCGCAACAGATAAGCGCTATAAAATAGATATACTTTCTCATGGTTGTTGGGGGTTAAATTTTTCACTCTCGGGACTCCATTCGATACGGTCGTAGCAACGGGTGGTTCGCAAATTATATCCTCGCTCATCAACCGTAAACTTCCCATCCTTGAAATAATCGATATATAACTCGGAGATCCCGTCATTATTGCGATCCTCCACCGTAAGCGTATATTTATCTGTCACATAGATCTCATCCGATATATATTGGATCTCTTTCGTATAATTATCCACGATCACGTAATAAAACTTAAACAGGTCGAAAGTAGGGTAATGCCCATTATCCCGCCCGAAAAGCATGACCTCTTCCATAGCGGCATCATCATCCATATTCGCTAAAACGGATTGTTGAAACCAAAAGCCGTCTTTTTGCGCTTGCGGAGGAATCCGGTCCCAACCCTCTTGATGGGCTGTCACCCGGAATTGGGCATGGGCACCCATACAAACAAAAAGCAGGAGAACCCAATAAATCAATCGTCTTATCATGTCTATCATTTTTAATTATTATTCATATTTATAAGGCACAAATGTAATGATATGTCTCTTATTGATTATATTTGTCTTGTATTAAATTCACCTTTAGTCTAAATATATTATGAGCGATCAACCAATAGATTTTACGCAACGTAACATAGCCATCGACATCCTCCGGGCTGTCACGATGTGCGTGATGATCTTCGAAAGCGTACATCAAATTAAAAATTTAAACATTAAAACATATCGCTATATGAAAAAGATTATCGGACTATTCTTGCTTATATGGGCTATAGGTTCAGCCCAAGTTTCCGCCCAATCAGAGACAAACCGTTTAGATAGTATCATGCCCGTACGAGGCTTGGCCATCGCCGCTCCATCCGCGCAGAAGTTGGATCTATTCTTGAAGTTCGTCCAAGAGGAACTGGCTCCCAGTCATTTCAACTTGTTGATTCTACGGGTAGACTGGAATTATGCCTATGAGTCCCATCCAGAACTGAGGGATCCGACCCCACTCACACGAGAGGATGTGAAAAAGATCGTAAAGGTTTGCCGGGATAACGGAATACGTATCGCTCCCCAGATCAATCTCTTGGGGCATCAATCATGGGCTGAGACTACCTACGCTTTATTACGTGAGTATCCGGAGTTCGACGAGACGCCACACGTGGATACCAAGAACTATATGGGTTGGCCCAACTCAGACGGGCTTTATTGTAAAAGTTACTGCCCGCTTCATCCGGAAGTACATAAAATCGTATTCGCTTTAGTAGACGAGTTGACGGATGTTTTCGAGACTCAATTATTCCATGCAGGGATGGACGAGGTCTTTTATATCGGACATGATAGTTGCGCCCGTTGTGGCGGACATGACAAGGCTGAGTTATATGCCGGTGAGGTCACTAAAATACAAAACCACTTAGCCTCACAAGGCAAACGATTGATGATATGGGGAGACCGCCTGATCGATGGCAAGACTACCGGGATCGGCGCTTGGGAAGCTAGCATGAACAATACCTACCGTGCGATCGACTTGATCCCGAAAGATGTTTTTATCTGCGACTGGCATTATGAGCGTGCCGAGCAAACCGCTGTTTACTTTGCCATGAAAGGCTTCGACGTTGCTACATGCCCTTGGCGTAAACCTCAGATAGCGCTTCAACAGGTAGATGATATGATCCATTTCCGCCAGCATTCAAATCCGGAAATGTCTCGCCATTTCCAAGGAATTATCGAGACAGTCTGGTCCGGTGCAGACAGTTTCCTCGAGGCCTATTATAACCCGACTACCTATAAGCAAGAGGTCTCGGACGCTGTCACGGTCAAGAAACTGATTGAGAAATATAAGGCCTTGGAGAATCGGTGAATGTAATTTAGGTCATAATTCCTGTAATCCATCTACAAAAGTTTCTCTGGATTTCATCGATCTTTGCCGTTGCAATCGAAAAGGGATAAACAAACCAAGAAGTAGAACTTATTAAAATAGCAATTATGACACTAAACGAATTCTTGAAGTACGTAGAAACAGGAAAGCCTCTTAAAGGAGACGAGATCCATCAGTTTATGAACGAGATGAGCGATGAGGCCAGGCGCATGACATTCGAGTTAAACGGCTCATATCACGATCCCGAGGAAATCCGTGAGCTGTTATCCCGCTTGTTTAATAAGCCGGTCGATCCGTCTTTTCGTGTATTCCCCCCGTTCTATACGGATTTTGGGAAGAATATCACGGTAGGCAAGAACGTTTTCATCAACGCTTGCTGTCATTTTCAAGATCATGGCGGGGTGACACTGGACGACGGTTGCCAGATCGGGCATAACGTGGTCTTTGCCACCCTCAACCACGGCTTCGCCCCCGAAGACCGGAGCACTACCTACCCTGCCCCGATCGTTTTGAAAAAGAATGTCTGGGTAGGCTCGAACGCAACGATCCTATCCGGCGTAACCATTGGCGAGAACGCTATAGTCGGAGCCGGCTCGGTAGTTACTAAAGATGTACCGGACAATGCCATCGTGGGAGGTGTTCCCGCCAAGGTCATAAAATACATCCAATAACCCGTAACACCGATTACGACATCTGGGATTTCCGATATTCATTCGGGGTACACCCCACGGTCTTCTTGAATATGCGGCTGAAGTGCTGGGAATATTGGAATCCTAGGTCGTAAGCGATTTGGCTGACGGTCTTGTTTGTCCCTAATATCCATTCTTTCGCTAAGGAAATAATCCGGTCTTGTATATTTTCTTGGGCAGTTTTCCCTGTTTCTTTCTTGATCAGATCACCGAAATAGTTCGGGGACAAACAAATCTTCTCGGCGAAATACCGTACAGTAGGTAGCCCTTCCTGTCTTAACAGGTCACTTTGCAGGTATTCATCCAGTAATCGTTCGAACCTCACCAACACATCCTTATTCGTCTCCGCACGGGTCGTAAACTGACGGTCATAAAAACGCAGGCAATAATCGAGCAGCAACTCGATATTCATCGCAATCAGCCGTTTGCTATGCTTGTCGATGGAGTGCTCCAACTCGATCTGGATTTTCCTCAGGCAATCCACGAAGATCTCCTTCTCTTCCTCAGAGAGATGTAACGCCTCGTTTGATTCATAGGAGAAGAAAGAATAACGCTTGATGTCCCGTCCCAAAGCCGTACCACGGATCAAGTCCGGATGGAAAAGCAACCCATGCGCCAAAGGCCGGGTCCCATCCTTAAGCTCAATACCCGTCACCTGCCCGGGAGCGAATCCTATTACGGTTCCTTCTTGATAATCATAATATTGCCTCCCATACCGAATATCCCCGCATTTCGTATCTTTCAGGAAAAGTCCGTATATACCATAATTAACCCGGAAATTAGTAGGCCATGTCTCGGACTTGGATAAATCTACCACGCTCACCAATGGGTGCAACGTCTCCAAGCCAAACATCTTGTTGTATTGATCAACGGTATCGATCTTTATTAGATTCTCCATAAGGCTATCTGTTTTATTGGTCTCAAAGATAAACATTCCCAATATAACAACCTCATGCCATCAGGCAAAATCCATCGAACCGGATGATATCGTACTAAAATATGTATTAAAGGAAAATTTAAAAAGAGGAAGGAGAAATAAAAAGCGGTCTGGACGGGACTCGAACCCGCGACCCCATGCGTGACAGGCATGTATTCTAACCAGCTGAACTACCAGACCAAAATGTTATTCTTTATCGCTATTCCGTTGAATTGCGGTGCAAAGATAGGTGCTTTTTTTGAATTCGCAATAGTTTAGGATGAAAAAATTAGAACAAATCGATAAATTTCATACTTTTGTCCCCCATATATAATTAACACTAGCATGAAAAATACTCCTGTAGACTATCAGACAGCCAGACGGATTATCGATGGCTTTGGACTTCCCGATTTTGGGAAAGCGACTATCCGGGAGGTAGTTGCCATATCCACGCAATTGGAACAAGAAACGGGAACCGAGTTCATCCATATGGAAATGGGCGTACCGGGCTTGAAAGCCGCTCAAGTAGGCGTAGACGCTGAGATCGAAGCCCTTCGTAACGGTATAGCGTCTATCTACCCGAACATCAACGGAACTCCCGAAGTGAAAAAGCAAGCTTCCCGCTTTATCAAGGCGTTTATAAATATAGATATAGACCCGGAGTGTTGCGTACCCGTAACCGGTTCCATGCAGGGCACATACGCCTCTTTCCTTACGGCCGGACAATGTACGCCGGGAAAAGACACCATCTTGTTTATCGACCCCGGATTCCCCGTGCAGAAACAGCAAATAGCCGTTATGGGCTATAAATATGAGTCGTTCGACGTATACGAATACCGTGGCGAGCGATTGCGTGAGGCCTTGGAAACGTATCTTTCCAAAGGCAATATTGCCGCGATGATCTATTCCAACCCGAACAATCCGGCTTGGTTCTGCCTCACCGATGAGGAGTTGAAGATCATCGGCGAGATGGCCAACAAATACGACGTGATCGTCATAGAGGACCTCGCCTATTTTGCCATGGATTTCCGCAAGGACCTCGGATGTCCTTTCGAGCCTCCTTACCAAGCGAGCGTAGCCCGTTATACCGATAATTATATCATGCAGATATCCGGTTCCAAAGCGTTCAGCTATGCCGGACAGCGTATCGGCGTGACAGCGATCTCCAATAAACTTTACCATCGCTCCTATCCGGGATTGACTCAGCGTTATGGAGGCGGTACGTTCGGTACGGTATATATCCACCGTGTCTTATACGCCCTATCTTCCGGAACCAGCCACTCGGCCCAATTCGCCTTAGCCGCCATGTTCAAGGCCGCCGCGGACGGTACGTTCGACTTTGTCTCGCAAGTGAAAGAATACGGACGTCGTGCGGAGAAACTAAAGAAGATTTTTACGGATCATGGTTTCACAATCGTTTATGATCACGATCTGGACCAACCGATAGCCGACGGTTTCTATTTCACGATCGGTTACCCGGGAATGACCGGCGGACAATTGATGGAAGAGCTGGTTTATTACGGAGTAAGCGCCATATCATTAAGTACCACAGGCAGTAACCAACAAGGACTACGGGCTTGTACCTCTTTCATAAAAGATCACCAATATGATTTGCTGGACGAAAGACTGAGATTATTCGAGGAAAATCATCAAGCATAAATTAACAATAAGCCCGGTCGGTTCACGTTTATTAACTTGAATCCCGGGCTTTTCATTTGCTTCTTATTAAAAAACGCCTTATATTGTCGGTGAATTAGTAACAACCTAACATTCACGATCATGGCATCTTATAAAAATATATTTAAAATAACACATAACGATGTCCTTCCTATTCAAGGAAGTATTCTGATTGCCGAGCCTTTTTTACAAGATGCCTATTTCCAACGTTCCGTCGTATTATTAATAGAGCATACGGAACACGGATCGATGGGATTTGTCTTGAATAAAAAAACGGATCTTATCGTAAACTCTTTTTTCAAGGAGTTTGCCGAATTTCCGGAGATACCGATTTATCTGGGGGGGCCGGTCAGCCCCAACCGTTTGTTCTTTATTCATTCCTTAGGGGATAATATCATTCCGGACGCATTAAAGATCAATGATTATTTATATTTCGACGGGGATTTCAACGCATTGAAACGATACATCCTCAACGGGCACCCAATCGATGGGAAAGTGAAGTTTTTCTTGGGATACTCCGGATGGACCGAAGGACAATTAAACCATGAAATCAAACGGAACTCGTGGGCCGTAAGCCATATCACCACCGATAATATCCTGTCTGCCGATGGGGAGGGCTATTGGAAAGATTCCGTAGAATTATTAGGCAATGATTATAAAACTTGGACAAAATATCCGAAGGACCCGTATTTAAATTAACTGCATTATGCAGACATCGGAATAACCATCCGGTGTCCTGATCCAGTCCTTAAGCGTCCCCGCCTCGACAAATCCCAGACGGGTAAATAATTTCTTGCTAGGCTCGTTCGCCACGGGAATATGCACATAAAGTTGATGAAGCTTCAAAAACGTATAAGCGTATTCCATCAATAGTCTTAACGCTTCCGTAGCAAAGCCACGTCCTTGATACCTACGATCCAGCATAATACCGCAAGCCGCCCGGTTCGGATGCGGCTCAAAATCGAATAAGTCCACGATCCCCACGGAAGTCCCCGTATCGCAATCCTCGATCATGAAGCGAAGTTGGCGAGACTCATAGATACTCCGGTCGCTACCCGCTATATATTCCTTCAATATATAACGGGAATAGGGAGCCAAGGTATTCCCTACTTCCCATAACTCCGGATCATTCTCCCAACGATACAACAACTCCAGATCCTCTGGTTCCAATGCCCTCAAACGGACTCTATCATTCGACAACAACATATTTACCCAAGGATTACTTAAACAAGCCGACCACTCTTCTTCGTATATATATGGAAAACCGCTTTCTTGTTCACGAGCTTGTCCATAAACAAGAGCATCTGCTCGTAACGGGCATCGGGGAAGCAGAAAGCGTAGTCCGTAAAGCCTTTCATCTGGTTCTTGCGACAGATAGCATCCATCACACGCTCCACGTCCAAATCCCAGAGATTCACGAATTCCAGATCCGGCATAGCTTTCAGGCAAACGGCCTTTACCTCCTCAAAATGATCCTCCCTACACAAGATCAAAAGGCGGCGATGCTTAACCGCTTTAGCCTTCTTGCGTAGAGGGGCTGAAATCGTCGCCCAGCAAGCTTTCAGCAGGACAGCCAACCGGATCAGTATCCGCATCAACCAACCGGACCCCGGATAATATTTCTTATAGAAAATCAACATGGCGCCGTAAAAAGCCCTTATGTACCTCAAGTCACCATGCTTCGTACTCTCCCCCTTATAATGCAGGATCCGTTCCGGCACGTACAAGTTCTTATAGCCTCCCAACACGATCCGATAAGACAAATCGATATCCTCCCCATACATGAAGAACGACTCATCCAACAAGCCAACCTTATCCAACGCCTCATGGCGAAGCAACATGAACGCACCCGCCAGCACCTCCACCTTATGCGTCTGCTCTTTATCCAGATACGGCAGGCTATAACGTGCGAATGCCGGAGAGTTAGGAAACAGCTTTGAAAGACCGAATATCTTGCAGAACGACACCCAAGGCGAAGGGAAAGCCCGTTTGCTCTCCGGCAAGAATACCCCGTGCCCATTCAGCATCTTCACGCCGATAGCTCCGATCTCCGGATCCTCATCCATCTGGAAGCACAGGCTGCGGAGGCTCTCCTCTCCCACCACGGTATCGGGATTCAGCAATAACACGTATTCCCCGGTGCACTGGCGAATCGCCTGATTATTAGCCTTGGCGAAACCGGGATTATCTTTATTCTCAATGAAAACCACCTCCGGGAATTTAGGCCGGAGATATTCGACAGATCCATCCGTCGAGTTATTATCCACCACGAACACCTCGGCGTCCATCCCCGTTACGGCGGCACGGACAGAATAGAGGCATTGCTCCAGAAAATACTTCACATTATAGTTAACGATGATAACGGACAACTTGGTTTCTTCGTAGGTCATTCCGGATATTAATTATGAGTTATGATTTATGAATTAGAAGAGGTGAGATTGAACTCGGTACGATTGATAATGGATCGTCCTAAGGTGATCTCGTCGGCATACTCGATCTCGTCACCGATAGATACGCCACGTGCGATGACACTGATCCTCACATCGTAACCGGATAGCTTCCGGTAAATAAAAAAGTTAGTCGTATCGCCTTCCATGGTAGTGCTCAACGCCAAGATGATCTCTTTCACCTCACCTTCGGCCACACGTCGCACCAGACTGTCGATACGCAAGTCGCCCGGTCCGATACCATCCATCGGCGAGATGATCCCGCCCAACACATGGTATACGCCACGGAATTGCCCGGTATTCTCTATCGCCATCATCTCCTTGATATTCTCTACCACGCAAACCAAGGAATGGTCACGGCTGGGGTTGGCACAAATAGAGCAAACCTCATCATCACATATATTATGGCAGACCTTGCAGTACTTCACGTCTCGACGGAGGGCGACCAAGGCCGCGGCGAAGTTTTCCGTATAGCCGACGTCCCGGCGCAACATATAAAGCGCTAGCCGGAGCGCTGTCTTCCTCCCCACCCCCGGCAAGGAAGCCAATTCATTCACGGCATTTTCCAACAAGGCTGAAGGATATCTTTGATTCATCTACTTTCTGTATTTGACTACAAAAATAGAAAGAATTTACGAATTAACGATAAACCTCAAATTATTTACTCGGCTTCTCCCCCATCCCATTCAAGTCGCACATCTCTTGCTTGATATGTACAACTATAACTGCTCTAGGTATAATTGTTCATGTCCTCAAGTAATAAACATTCTTTTTGCCATATACAAACATACTTACTACTTGATCTATTTCCAAATGATCGCCGTGGGATGTACAGACCACGACGTGATTTGTATATTCCACGACTTGGTCTGTACAGATCACGCCGTGGTTTGTAGAATTATACAGCATGCGAACAAGAATTCATACGCTACTGGGCAAGAATTCATATAGATAATTTGGGTACGGTTGCCCTAACTATTCTAAAGAATCCTTGCATGTCTCAGCCAGAAAACATAAATTTGTCACCCAACACCCGTTTGGTGGAGCTATTACGAACTTATAATCTAACATTTTAATATCGTGAAACCAGAAAATGAAGAAAAGGTAACCGGGCTGCCAGAAAACGCCTACCGAGAATTAAAAGAAGGGGAAAGCTACAAGCCTCTTATGTCTCCCAACAAACACTATCCGGAGGTTACGCCTTGGTCCGTCCTTTGGGGATTGGTCATGGCGGTGATATTCAGCGCGGCGGCCGCTTATCTGGGCCTGAAGGTCGGTCAAGTATTCGAGGCCGCCATCCCGATCGCTATCATCGCCGTAGGGTTGTCTAGCGGATTCAAGCGGAAGAACGCCTTGGGAGAGAACGTCATCATCCAGTCTATCGGGGCCAGTAGCGGCGTGATCGTGGCGGGGGCCATTTTCACCTTGCCCGCCCTTTATATCCTGCAAGACAAATATCCGGAGATCACGGTCAATTTCTTCGAGGTTTTCATGAGTTCCTTGTTAGGAGGTATCATCGGGATCTTGCTATTAATCCCGTTCCGTAAATATTTCGTATCCGACATGCACGGTAAGTATCCCTTCCCGGAAGCTACGGCTACCACGCAAGTACTCGTCTCCGGCGAGAAAGGCGGAAGCCAAGCGAAGCCCTTGATCTTCGCCGGATTAATCGGTGGTTTGTACGACTTCATCATCGCCACCTTCGGTTGGTGGGGCGAGACGATCAGTACCCGTATCGTCGGAGCCGGTGAGATGCTGGCGGAGAAAGCCAAGATCGTGTTGAAGGTCAATACGGGTGCTGCCGTGCTAGGTCTGGGTTACATCATCGGATTAAAATACTCCTTGATCATCTGCGCCGGTTCATTCTTGGTATGGTTGGTGATCATCCCCGCCATGTCCGCCATTTTCAGCGCCGACGTACTTACGTTCGGCAATGACGCTATCACGGCGACCGTCGGGAGCATGAGCGCCGAGCAAATCTTCACCACCTATGCCCGCCACATCGGTATCGGAGGTATCGCTACCGCCGGGGTGATCGGCATCATCAACTCTTGGGGAATCATCAAGGGAGCCGTAGGCTTGGCGGCGAACGAGTTGAAAGGAAAAGGAGACGCTGTGGAGAGTAATACCATACGTACGCAAAAGGATTTGTCGATGAAAGTGATAACGATCGGTATCATCGTATCGCTGATCGTCACCTTCCTGTTCTTCCAGTTCGGCGTACTTCATAATTGGTTCCATGCCGCCATCGGCTTATTGCTGGTCGGGGTGATCGCTTTCCTGTTTACGACCGTAGCGGCAAACGCTATCGCTATCGTAGGGACGAACCCGGTTTCGGGCATGACACTCATGACGTTGATCCTCGCCTCCATCATCTTGGTCGCCGTAGGGTTGAAGGGGCCGGCCGGCATGGTATCCGCCCTGATTATCGGAGGCGTGGTTTGTACGGCGCTTTCCATGGCGGGAGGTTTCATTACCGACTTAAAGATCGGCTATTGGCTGGGGAGCACACCCGCCAAGCAAGAGACTTGGAAATTCTTAGGCACACTAGTTTCTGCCGCTACGGTAGGAGGCGTGATCTTGATATTGAACCAGACGTACGGTTTCACGACCGGACAATTGGCCGCTCCGCAAGCGAACGCTATGGCCGCCGTTATCGAGCCGTTGATGAGTGGTTCGGGGGCACCTTGGGCTTTATACGCGATCGGAGCCGTCCTCGCCGTCGTATTGAACTTCTGCAAGATACCGGCGTTGGCATTCGCCTTGGGTATGTTTATCCCTTTGGACCTAAATACGCCGCTTTTGATCGGTGGAGCGATCAGTTGGTACGTAGGAAGCCGTAGCAAAGACCAAAGCTTGAACTCAGCCCGCTTGGAGAAAGGTACGTTACTGGCTTCCGGCTTTATCGCCGGCGGTGCCTTGATGGGGGTGGTCAGCGCGGCCTTACGCTTCGGCGGAATCAACTTGATGAACGAGGAATGGGCATCTAGCAATGCCGCCGAGATACTGGCGGTTGTCATGTACCTTGTCATGATCGCTTACCTCACATTTAATTCCCTGAACGCGAAAAAAGAATAGAATAAAGGAATAAGGATATGGAAGCACCTGTAATCAATGTGGGAATCATGACCCACAAAGCGGTCTCATTTGTTTTTAACGAAGAGTATGTACATACGGAAACCGGCACGTTCACCATAGGCGAGCAACGTGCCCTCTGGGTAAACGGCAAGATCGTGTACAATGGGAAGCTTTATCAGGAGCTATTCTTCGAGCCGACCAGCCCGCAATCCTCTTTCGACTTGAGGGCAGTCACGATCGGCGTGGATTTTCACTGGCAACGACAGGAGGATCAACGCTTCAAGGGGGCGTTGAACCTCGTAGCGACCGATAAAGGTATCGTCACGATCAACCAAGTGGACGTGGAGGAATACCTTACCAGCGTAATCTCCTCGGAGATGAGCGCCAACGCCTCCAAAGAGTTGCTGAAAGCCCATGCCGTGATCTCGCGAAGCTGGCTCTTGGCACAGGTCGAGAAGAATTTCAACTTGAACGGATCGGTTACGCCCTATAAAAGTTGTTACCGCGACAACGAGACCTTGATCCGCTGGTACGACCGGGAGGACCATGAGTTGTTCGATGTCTGTGCCGACGACCATTGCCAGCGTTACCAAGGTATTACCCGGGCATCGAACCCGATAGTCAGGGAGGTGATCAAAGAGACCCGTGGAGAGGTATTGATGGATAACGATACGATCTGCGACGCCCGCTTCTCGAAATGCTGCGGAGGCGTGACCGAGAAATTCGAGAATTGCTGGGAACCGGTTCCCCACTCCTATCTTACCGCATTGAGGGACGGCGAGACTCCCGCCTATCCCGACCTGACGGACGAGCGGGAAGCGGAACAATGGATACGTACCTCACCCGAAGCCTTCTGTAATACGACGGACAAGGAGATCCTTAGCCAAGTGCTAAACAACTACGATCAAGAGACCACGGATTTCTACCGTTGGAAAGTAGAATACACGCAAGAGGAACTATCGGGGTTGATCCACCGGAAAACGGGTATGGATTTCGGGCCGATCATCGATCTTGTACCGTTGGAAAGAGGTTCGTCCGGACGTATCACGAAACTCAAGATCGTAGGGGTACGCCGTTCGTTCACCATCGGCAAAGAGCTTGAGATACGCCGGACATTATCCGAGACGCATCTATACAGCTCGGCCTTTGTTGTCGACAAAAAGGATATCCGCCTCGATATCCCCTCCCGCTTCATCTTGACAGGAGCCGGATGGGGACATGGCGTAGGGCTTTGCCAGATCGGAGCCGCCGTGATGGGAGCCAAAGGGTATTCGTACCGGAAAATCCTCACGCATTATTTCCCCGGAGCCTCTATTGAGAAAAGGTATTAAACAAAGGTGTCCAAAATCTGGACACCCTTGTCCAATTATTGGACACTCATAAATAATCATACGCTACTCACCCCTCTGTTTTTCAACCATATAAACACAATGGCACGGTATTTGATTTTATCTTACCGGAAAATAATACAATAACAATATGAAAAACATCGGGATCGCAATTCGCTCCCTTTTTAAGAGAGGGCAACACAATGTAATGAAGATTATCTCCTTGGGTATAGGACTGACCATCGGCTTGGTGCTGATCGCTAAAGTCCACTTCGAGAACACCTACGATAACTTCTATCCAGACGGAGACCGGATCTATCGAGTATATGAGAAATTTTTCATGAACGGGGAAGTGGGCGACCACGGGCAAACGCCCGCCGGAGTAATCCCCCTCTTGAAACAAGAGACACCGGAGATCGAGGCCGCCACACGCTATACGTACTTCCGGGGAAACTCCCCTTTTACGATGTCCGACAACAAGCATCGGCTCAAAGCGACCTTCATCCTAGCGGACAGTTGTCTTTTCGACGTATTGCCCCGCCCCATGCTCATCGGAGACCCTAAGCAAGTTCTCTCCCAACCCATGTACGTGCTCGTATCCGACGAGATCGCCGAACGTATCGGCGGTAACGTGATGGGAAAACGCTTCGAGATTGACGACGCGCCGGGACAAGCCCTCACGATAGGCGGCGTATTCAAGAAACTACCGGACAACACCGAACAGAGTTATGACATTATCGTATCCCTTTCTTCCATCAGCAAGTTCATGTGGGACGGAACCCATATGTTAACCGGAAACGACCGCTACCAAAGTTATGTCAAGGTATCGCCGGGTACGACAGAGGCCCAGTTGGAAGCGGGAATGAGACAGATGATCGACAAGCATTTCCCCGTAAACGACCTTAAGAAAGCCGGCGTGGAACTGACCTTCACCTTCCACAAACTACTCAACGTACATATGGAGGACGATATGGCCAAACGTATGGCCTTGATCCTCTCGTTCATCGCCTTCGTATTGATCTTCACCGCCGTAATGAACTATATATTGATCGTGATCTCCTCCATCGTGAACCGCACGAAAGAGATGGCCGTACGCAAATGTTACGGGGCGAGCGGTAAGGATATCCAAGGTATGGCGTTGTCCGAGGTAGGGACCCACGTCACCGTCGCGCTAGCGCTGGTCGTACTTCTGATCCTAGGATTTCAAGGAACTATAAAGGAGCTGATCGGCACGGGAGTCCGATCGTTATTCCTATCCACAGGTATGTGGGCGATATGTCTCACGGTCATAGTCGTACTGATCTCTACGGGCATAGCTACCGGCTGGTTCTTAGGACGCATTCCTGTAGCGGCTGTTTTCCGGAGTATTCGTGAAGCACGCCGCCTTTGGAAGCTGGGACTCTTGTTCTTCCAGTTCACGGCAATCAGCTTCCTCGCCTCCTTATTGCTAGTGGTAGGCAAGCAATACGACCATATGGTGAATGATCATCCGGGATACAATCCCGAGAACCTCGCCTATGTGTATATCGGCGCCGTAGACTCCACGGGGCGTGCCAAACTGATCGAGGAAACCCAGAGATTGCCCGAGGTAGACGCCATCACGACTTGCTATAACCTTCCTTTCTGGGGAGCCTCGGGCAATAACGTCTATCTTCCGGGAGACGACCGGGAACTATTCAACATCGCCGACCTCTACGACGTAGGAAACGATTACCTGAACGTATTGGAAATCCCGATCGTAGAAGGACAATACTTCACAGAGAATACCACCTCCTCGCAAGAGATACTGGTGAGCCGCAATTTCATTGAATACATGAAACCTTTCGCCGACTGGAAGGATGGAGCCGTGGGCAAGACGGTACAAATAACCGGACACGATACCAAGTCCGAGTCGATGCCTCTCTTCACGATCCGGGGCGTGTTCGAGGATTTCCGCCTAGGCTCCATAGCGGGAGAAGATCCGCGAGCCAAGATCATGTTCTATACGAAAGGGGCGGCCCAACATATGGTCATTCGATACCATAGCCTTTCTTCCGAGGCCCTACGCAAGACGCAGGATCTAATGGGGCAACTCATCCCGGATAAAGAACTCAACGTGATCTCCTTCAAGAGCGAGATGCTGGAAGGATACACCTCCTCCCGGAAATTCCGTGACTCCGTCATGATCGGTGGTATCGTCACCTTGCTGATCGTCTTCATCGGATTGATCGGATACACGAACGACGAGGTGAACCGTCGCCGGAAAGAAATGGCGATCCGCAAGATTAACGGAGCCACGGTAAAAGACATACTCCATATTTTCTTGAAAGATATCATCACCATGGCATTGCCAGCCATCTTACTTGGTTGCGGTATCGCTTTCTATATCTCCCAGAAATGGCAAGAGCAATTCTCGGAAAAGATCCAGCTATCCTGGTATCTATTCGTGGGAGGAGGCGTATTGGTACTCACCGTCATACTGGCGGTTTCCGGATATAACGTATTCCGTACCACCCACGACAATCCCGTAAACAACCTCAAGTCCGAATAAATCAAAAGGGCCGCATCTTATCCAGACGGCGGCCCTTTGACTTAATGTTTACCTATTTCCCGGTTATGATGAACAACCGGTTCGCTTTCACTCTCACGAGCTATTACTATGACACAAAGGTAGGCCGAAGGTTTAAAACGATCAAAAAGAATTCGACGAATCGGGCGTTTTCCTCGGTGAATCCCGTTATTTTTCCTACTTTTGTCCCTATTAATACATACAACCATGGGACTGAAAAAACAATTCGTATCGGCGATTTTGCTAGGCAGTGCGCTAACCGCTCCCCTATTCGCTCAAGATATCGCCACTCCGTCTAGCTCGATAGACACTTTAGCCATTTTCTCATTCAACGATTTCCATGGGGCTTTCGCCTCCGACGGGATCACGCCGGGAGCCGCCCGGTTGGTACAAATGACACAAAACGAGAAGCAACGCTATCCGCATTCCATCGTTGTCTCAGGCGGAGATAATTTCAGCGGAAGCTATTTCTCCAAGATCACGAAAGGCGAGCCTATCAAAGAGATGTACGAGGCGATGGACGTGGAAATGTCCGCCATCGGTAACCACGAGTTCGACTGGGGGCTTCCTTACCTAGTGGACACCGCCGCTTTGAATATCCCCCATGTGGCCGCCAATATCACCGAAGAGAAGAGATATACTCACCCCGACTGGTTGAGTCCCTACCGTATCGTAGAGCGTAAGTTGAAAGATGGCTCCTCCCTGCGCATAGCCTTCATCGGACTGACCACGACGGACACCTACGTCAAGACCAAGCCGGAGAACCTGAAAGGGCTTCAGTTCACGCATCCGCTGGGAGCGGCCTGCATACAAACCGTCTACCAGTTAAAGAAAGAGGGCCAGATCGATATGATTATCCTCTTGATGCACATCGGCACGGATATGAAAATGCCTTACCGCATCACCGAGGAGAACGCCCAAGGACTGCCGTTCATCGATAAGGTAGACGCCATCATATCCGCCCACTCACATGAGCTGGTGCTCGATAAGATCAATAACATCCCCATCATCCAAGCCGGCGTAAACGGTACCCATATCGGGAAACTGCTGTTCCAGATACAGGATTTCAACGGACACCGGGATATCTCTTTCATCCAAGGGGATACCGTGCGTGTAGCCTGCGAGGAGAACCCGGAGATGCGAGAGGCCGTGGAGAAGATCATGGATAAATACCGGCTGAACGAGAAACTTGCCACGGCAAAAGAGGCCTTGATCCACGACCGTACCATCAATAAGTTCGACTATACGCCTATCGGGGCGTTGGTCACGGCCGCTTACGCCAAGCGTTTCCAAAAAGAGATGCCCGCTTACAAGGATCAGCCGGTGATCGGCGTAAACCATTACGGAGGTATCCGTGCGGCCCTCCCGAAAGGGGATATCACCCGACTGCGTGCCGGCAACATCCTGCCTTTCGGCTCCGCTATCGTTGCCTATCGTTTCGACGGCAAGCGGTTGAAGAAGCTATTGGAGGATGGACGGAAGAATCCGAACGGTTTCCTTCAATCCTCCGACCTCACGCTTACCCTAAGCGGAAATAAGATCGAGAAAATAGTCTATACAAGAGACGGGCAAAAGACCGAGATCGAGGACAATACCCCTTGCGTGGTGACCCTAGACGCTTTCATCACCGATGGCGGAGACGGGTACGACGCCTCTTTATTCAAGGGCTACGAGATCCCGGAATTCGATAATTTAGGTATCATATCGACCGACGCTTTCATGGACTACCTAAAGGGCTTCAAGAAACCCATCACGGTAGAATCCACGCATATGCCGGTTATTTCAAAGTAAAGCCGTATCTTTGCGCAGAAGAAGACAGAAGTTAGCAATACATGAACAGCTATATCATCCTTTTTATTATCGCTGCCTATTTCGCCGTCTTGCTGCTGATAGCATGGATCACGGGACGTAATAACAGCAACGAGGCATTCTTCCTCGGGAACAGGAAATCACCTTGGTATATCGTTTCTATCGGTATGGTAGGGACATCCTTATCGGGGGTGACGTTCGTATCGGTACCCGGCATGGTGCGGGCGATCGATATGACGTATATGCAGACTGTATTAGGCTTCTTCGTGGGATATATCATTATAGCCAAGGTATTACTACCGCTATACTATAAGTTGCAACTTACCTCCATCTACTCGTATCTGGATGACCGGATCGGGAGAAGGGGGTACAAGACAGGGGCCTCATTCTTCCTGCTCTCGAAGATCGTAGGGGCGGCCGCACGCTTATATCTAGTGGTCTTGATCTTGCAAACCTACGTGTTCAACGCTTGGAACATCCCATTCGCCGTGACCGCTATCCTCAGTATCCTGCTGGTATGGCTATATACGTTCCGGAGCGGTATCAAGACGATCATCTGGACAGATACGTTGCAGGCCCTTTGTCTCGTGGCAATGTTGATCGTGATCATCTGGCAGGTGAAGGACAAGATGGGACTGGATTTCGGGGGTATGGCGCAGACCTTGGTGGAAAGCCCTCATTTCCGGATCTTCGAGTTCGGCGATTGGCATAGTACGCAGAACTTCTTCAAGCAGTTCTTCAGCGGTATCTTTATCACGATCGTCATGACCGGGCTGGATCAGGACATGATGCAAAAGAACCTCTCCTGCAAGAGCTTGAAGGATGCCCAGAAGAATATGTACACATATGGATTCGCTTTCACGCCGGTCAACTTTTTGTTTCTCGCGCTGGGGGTACTGCTACTGACATTGGCGGCACAGCGGAACATCCAGTTGCCAACCTTGGGCGACGATATCCTCCCGATGTTTTGTACCTCGGGGATCTTGGGCGGGAGTATCTTGATCTTCTTTACGATCGGTATCATAGCGGCGGCTTTCAGTAGCGCCGACTCGGCGTTGACAGCGCTCACCACCTCTTTTTGCGTGGATATCCTCGGCGTGCAGAGAGAGGAAGCGAAAAGGGCGAAACGTACCCGCCTAAAGGTACACGTGATGATATCCGTCTTATTCGTCTTGATCATCTTGGCGTTCAAGGCCGTAAATAACCGGAGTGTTATCGACGCGATCTACATGATAGCGTCGTACACGTATGGTCCTCTATTGGGGCTGTTTGTTTTCGGGCTTTTCACGAAGCGGAACCCCCGTGACAAATACGTGCCCTATATCTGTATAGCCTCCCCGTTGATTTGCCTCGCCACGGATTTCTTGGTGAAACAATACGCAGGCTATACGTTCGGCTACGAGATGCTTATGGTAAACGGAGGCATCACGTTCGCCGGGCTGTGGCTTTCGGCAATTGAAAATGGAAAATTGAAAATTGAGAATTAGGTCTCGCCATTATTCATTTACTCATTATTCATTAATTTATATTTTATGGAAATTAAAAGCGCAGAATTTGTTATCAGTAACACAGACGTAAGGAAATGCCCCGAGGGTAATAAGCCGGAGTATGCCTTCATCGGACGAAGTAATGTAGGCAAATCCTCCTTGATCAATATGCTTACCAACAAGAAGGGCTTGGCGATGACTTCGCAAACACCGGGTAAGACTTTACTTATCAATCATTTTCTTATCAATAACGAGTGGTATCTGGTAGACCTTCCGGGGTATGGCTTCGCCCAACGAGGCAAGGAGAACCGGGAGCAATTGAAACGTATCATCGAGAACTATATCCTCGATCGCGAGCAACTGACCAACCTATTTGTCCTTTTGGACTGCCGCCACGAGGCGCAAAAGATCGATCTGGAGTTTATGGAATGGCTGGGTGAGAGCGGGGTTCCTTTCTCCATCATCTTCACGAAGATCGACAAGATCAGCAAGGGACGCTTGAAAGAGAACCTAAAAGTCTATACGGATAAATTACTGGAGACTTGGGAAGAGCTTCCTCCGATCTTCCTCTCTTCCTCGGAGAAGAAAGAGGGACGGGATGAGATTCTGGACTATATCGAGTCTATCAACAATAGCTTGAATAATTGAAAATTAGTTGAGTTGATATGGGATTAGCTTCGGTTCTTCTGGTTTTATCTCCGTTTACGCAGATCAATACGCCTTATCCTTCCACGGCTTACCTAAAAGGTTATTTGGAGGCAAAGGGTGTACGTGCCGGGCAGGCGGATCTGGGTATCGAGACAATCTTGACTTTGTTTTCCACGCAGGGTCTCGGGGAGTTATTCGCCGAGATCGAGCGACGGAAAGGTAAATATCCGGCTAAAGTCCGGGGGATGCTGGCTAATAAGCAACGGTATATCGACACGATAACCGCCGTTGTCGCTTTCCTTCAAGGAAAGAACGATCCTCTCGCTTATCGCATCTGTAATCAAGATTACCTTCCAGAAAGCGATCGCAGGAGCCAAAACGAGGAGGAGCTGGAATGGGCGTTCGGTACTTCGGGATTACGGGATAAAGCCCGTTATCTGGCAACCTTGTATCTGGAGGATCTCTGCGACTTGATCCGGGAAACGATCGACCCGGATTTCGGTTTCAGCCGATATGCCGAGCATCTAGGCCGCTGCGCCTCCTCCTTCGACGAGATCGAGGAAGCCCTCCAAAAACCTTTCGGCTTTATCGACCGCCTGACGCAACCGCTATTGGAAAAGCACATCGCCGAGAGCAAGCCCAAGGCGATCGCTTTCAGCGTACCTTTCCCGGGGAATTTATTCAGTTCCCTCCGGCTCGCCCAATGGCTACGGCAGGCACATCCCGATATCCCGATCCTTATGGGAGGCGGTTTCGTGAATACGGAACTTCGCTCCATCACGGATACCCGCTTCTTCAAATACATCGATTACCTCTTGCTGGATGATGGAGAGGACCCGCTTTACCAAACGTTGCGCTATCTGGACGGGGCGATCCCCAAAGAGGAACTGGTACGCACCTTCTCCTTGGACGAGAGCGGCAGCCGGGTCGTTTATCAAGACAACCCCGCTTATCCCGCTTGCCGGCAAAACGAGACCGGATTCCCGGATTACGAAGGCTTGCCACTGGACAAATACATCTCTGTCATGGAAATGGCCAACCCGATGCACAAGCTTTGGAGCGACGGCCGCTGGAACAAACTGACCTTGGCACACGGTTGCTACTGGGGGAAATGCGCCTTCTGCGACGGTTCGCTGGATTACATCAAACGGTATGAGCCGAATACGGCCAAGACTTTGGTAGACCGTATGGAGCGCTTGATCGAGCAAACCGGCGAGATCGGCTTCCATTTCGTGGACGAGGCCGCTCCACCCGCCTTGCTACGGGAAATAGCGCAGGAGATTATCCGCCGTGGGATAACCGTCGTGTGGTGGGGAAATATCCGTTTCGAGAAAAGCTATACCGAGGAGCTATGCGACCTTCTTCAACGAAGTGGCTGCATCGCCGTGTCGGGAGGTCTGGAAGTAGCCTCTCCCCGACTCCTCAAACTGATAAATAAAGGGGTGACAGTGGCTCAGGTGGCACGGGTCGCCAACAACTTTACCGGGGCTGGTATCATGGTCCATGCCTATTTGATGTATGGTTTCCCGACCCAAACCGCTCAAGAAACCATAGATTCCTTGGAAACAGTCCGGCAAATGTTTGAGCTAGGGCTGATCCAATCCGGATTTTGGCATCGTTTCGCCATGACAGCACATAGTCCTGTGGGGTTGCACCCCGCCGAGTACAGTTGCCGTGTCACGGAGCCTCCCTTTGGGGGATTCGCCCGTAATGACGTACAGTTCGAGGCGCTTTCCGGCTGCGATCCGGAGCTTTTCAGCGAGGGGCTTCGCGTTTCCCTCTATAATTACATGAATGGAACTGGTTTCGATTTGCCTTTGCATAAATGGTTTGGCGGCATGAAAGTGCCACGCACCACCCTGCCGCCAAATTATATAGAGAGAATAGTGGAGGAATAGCCCCGCGGAGGCTCGCCGAGTATTTAATAACTGATCTTACACCCCACGAAATAACTTCTGGGAATCCCCGGGCCATAGATATACCCGGCATCCCGGTGCGCTCCCTTGTCGAAATCATCTTGATAGGAGTCGAAGATATTCTGGACTCCAGCATTTACCTGTAAAGTCACGGACTTGAAGATCGGGAAGTCATAAGCCAGCTTGAGATTCAAGTCGAAGAAATCACGAGTCTTCTCCTCACGATCTTCCGGGATATAACCCGCCAAGTGCTGCACCAACATACTTCCCGTATATGTACCCGTCAAGGAAGCGGAGAAACGCTTGACCGGCGTGAAGGTAGAAGTGAAATAACCATATACGTCCGGAGAGCGGAACATCTTCTTCTGCGGGGTGATATTCGGGTTCTCGCTCCATTGCTCTGCCTCCTTGTAGCCGCTCCGTTGCAAAGTAGCGCCCGCCTGTATCTGCATCCAAGAATAGGCCATCTTACCCTCCAGATTGATACCCATCACACGGGCACCCTTTCCATTACGGCGTTCCATCAGCAGGTTATTGTCCTCGTCACGGCCGATCTCCTCCAAGATAAACACGTTCCGTAAATCCGTATAGAAACCTTCCACCAAGAAATTCACTTGAACCGGGCCGAAGCGATGATAAAAATCTACGGAAGCACTCACGCTCTGCGAATTCTCCTCCTTCAAGTCCGGGGAGATCTGGATGATCGCCACGTCGCCACCCACGGCGGTGATATGCAAATCCTCGTCGAACGCTTGAGGAGCCCGGAAACCGCTGGAGTACGACATACGCAGGTTGATATCCTTCGTCGGATTGAAACGCACGTTCGCACGAGGGCTAAAGATCACGTGATCCATCATATTATGCTTATCCAAACGGCCACCGATCAAGAAACTCCAACGATCATTCTTCCACTCGTTCTGGGCAAAAGCACTACCGATATGCACGGTCTGGGCGATCGTACGGTTATAACCAAGCATCTCGTCCCGCAAATCATCGTAGCTATATTCAGCACCTCCCGTAAAGGTAGCGGGCATAAAAAGGCATTTGTCCCATTCGTAGGAGTATTGGGCGCCACCGATAAAGGTCATGTCCGTCGTGTTACCATAGGCGTTCGGATCTTTTCCGGCACCGTAATAACTCTGGCGTTTCGTATGCTGGGCGGAGGTATACACATTCAGCCGATGATGGTAGTCGCGAGAGAAAAGATCGAATTTCAGGCCTCCCCCGTTGATCTGGTGGTCGGTCTGCTCGGTGATATCCGTCTCGTGAGGCGGAAGATCCAATAAATTACCGCCCCGGCGGAACTCGCTGATGTTATGGTACTCGAAAGTGAGCTTGGAGTAATTGCTGGTCTTTAGGTAGGAACGGAATCCGAGGGTCTTCGCCTCCAACTTACCAAGCTCCGAGTAGCCATCGCCATCATGGTCGTAAGAGGCACGGTGGCGGCCCTGCCCGAAGAGGTAGATACCCGCCTTATGATCGTCCGTCACCAACGAGGCGTTCACGGTCGTATTATTATCCGGACGGCTTCCCCCGATCATCGTCAACGAATGGGCGATCTGGGCAGAGTTGCGCATCGGCTCCTTCGTGATGATATTGATCGTACCGGCGATAGCGGACGAGCCGAACAAGGCCGAGCCTCCTCCGCGCATCACCTCTACCCGCTCGATCATATTCGCCGGGATCTGCTCCAAGCCATATACGCCAGTCAAGGCGCTGAAGATCGGCCGGCTATCCACCAAGATCTGGGTATAAGGGCCTTCCAGACCATTGATACGCACTTGTTGGAAACCGCAATTCTGGCAGTTATTCTCCACACGCACGCCGGGCTGGAAATTCAAGCCGTCGGCCAAGGAAGTGGCGTGTGTGGTCTCGAACACCTTGGAGTCGAGCACGTTTACCAAGGAAGGAGCCAGACGGCGGGTCGTCTCGTTACGGTTTGCCGATACGACAACACCGTCCAAGGAGACAGCGTCTTCCTCGGCATTGAAATTAATCTCCAATGTCTTCCCTTTCTTAAGGTTCACCGTCTTCTCCTCGGTTTTATATCCAATAGACTTCATGACCAAGGTGTATTTCCCCTCGGGAAGATTTTTCATATAATAATGACCGGTAGCGTCGGTAGTCGTACCGATTGTCGTACCGTGGAGATAGACATTGATAAAAGAGAGATGCTCTCCTGTTTTCTTATCGAGGATATGACCTACGATATTAGCGTCGGAAGGATTCAAGGAAACATGATCGTCTCCCTCTGCCCACGCTGACGTAAAGATACAGCACAGGCATAGTATAAGTGTAATAAACTTATTCATTGCTTGATTAATAGTTGTTTGAATATTTAGATAAATACAATATTTGAATCAACGGCATAAATTACCGCACGCCCAATGCCCGATATAGAGATAGGGCCTGCCCCACCTCTACAAACGGATATTGATTTCTGGATATGTAATCAAACAACCGGGGGAGCCCGCAGGTATCGCACTCCCTCAACGGAAGCGACATAATCCGGATAGACCGGAGACTCGGAAAGATGGGATATCTGTGATGAATAGAAATGCAAACGAAACGGATGGATCGCCCCGTCCATCGCATGAATAGACGAGAGCATATGAAACAACTGTATCTCCGCCAGAGAGGCATGATGATGGCAAGTACCGTCCGCCGTCTTCTTGAAAGGGTGCGCATGCACGATGGTCGTACCATGCTCCACATGGACGTGCGTAAAAAGCGAGACGCTGCTATAATATGCGATAAAAAGTACCGGCAGCAACCACTTTATATATTTAACCATCGTTTCCCTCACCCTGTATCATCGTTATTTCGTGGGCAAAGATACTACAATTTTTTTAATTGCTTTGTTTTATGTATTTTCGCGCTTCTAAAGCAAAAAAGAAACTCTTATGAATTGGTTACTTGAGACGCTTGCAGAACCCTCGATGATACAGGCCGTGGCTGTCATTTCTATCGTGGCGGCGGTTGGTGTGTATTTAGGGCGGCTAAAGATATTCGGCATTTCATTAGGCATTACTTTTGTATTCTTCGCCGGTATTATGGCAGGGCATCTGGGCATTACCGTAAATAAGGACATGCTGAACTTCGCCCAGAACTTCGGGCTTATCGTTTTCGTATATACCTTGGGATTGCAGGTAGGTCCCGGTTTCTTCTCTTCCCTAAAAAAAGGCGGGGTGGAAATGAATACGATGGGATTAGGGGTGATCGCTTTAGGACTGATTTTGACGTTGGTGTTTCATTGGATAACAGGAATCTCCGTCCCCGTTATGGTAGGGTTGCTATCCGGTGCCGTAACGAATACCCCGGCCCTAGGTGCCGCCCAGCAAGCGCTCTTACAGATGGATCCGGAAAATACGAGGAACGTAACGGATATGGCTCTGGCCTGTGCCGTAGCTTATCCATTAGGTGTCGTAGGCGTAATTCTCGCTATTATCATCTTGAGGTCCTTATTCGCTAAAAAGACACAGGACACGCATAAGGAGCAAGACACGACAACAAACGTAGCGGAATTTCAGGTATTAAACCCCTCTATTTACAATAAGAGCATCCAGCAAGTCATGAAATTGACAGAGAAACATTTCGTGATCTCCCGCCTCTGGAGGAACGGAAAGGTGACGATCCCTACCTCTGAAACCATCTTAAAGGAAAAAGACCATTTGCTTATCATATCCGTAAAGGCGGATGTCGAATCCATCAAGGTACTTTTCGGAGAACAAGAGACTACGGACTGGAATAAGGAAGATATTGACTGGAACGCTATCGACAGCCAATTGATCTCCCGCCGTATCGTCGTAACCCGCAACCGGGTAAACGGGGTAAAGCTAGGCTCGCTCCGGCTCCGCAACCTATACGGGATCAACATCACCCGGGTGAACCGCGCGGGTATCGATCTGGTGGCCTCCCGTGACCTCCGTCTACAGATCGGGGATAAACTAACGATCGTAGGCGAGGCCAATTCCGTGAATAACGTGGGTAAGATCTTGGGAGACGAGCTGAAACGGCTGGATAACCCCAACCTGCTTGCCATATTCGTAGGACTTACGCTGGGCGTATTAATCGGGGCGATCCCAATTGCCATACCGGGAATGAGTACCCCCATCAAGCTGGGTATCGCCGGAGGACCGATCATCGTTGGAATCTTGATGGGTGCGTTCGGCCCCCGTTTCCACCTAACGACTTATACCACCCAGAGCGCGAACCTGATGATGCGGCAGTTTGGTATAGTGATCTATCTGGCGGGACTGGGAATCGACTCCGGAGCTCATTTCTTCGAGACCGTCTTCCGTGCCGAAGGATTGTTATGGATCGGCCTCGGTTTCCTATTGACGATCGTACCGGTCTTGATCGTCGGGTTCATCGCCTCTCAATTCTTCAAGCTAGATTACGCCCACAACATAGGTATGCTATGCGGAAGCATGGCCAATCCGATGGCCTTGAGTTATGCCAATACGACCGTCGAGGGTGACGAGCCTTCCGTATCTTACGCTACGGTTTACCCGTTATCCATGTTCATCCGGGTGATTTCTGCCCAATTATTGATCATGTTATTCACTTGACTGCTTAAAAAGTCTAACATTCGACCTGTTTTTTGTTTCACTTACCTTATCTTTGCAAGACATTTGAAACAATACTTTGATGAATGAATGAAACTATACTCAATGGGCTACTGAACTTGTTCGCTATATTTGCTTCGTTGGCAAAAATAGAAAGTGACCAAGCGCGTCAGGCCGTCAATTCTTACTTAACCAGTCACTTTGGTATCCGCTCCCATAAAGAATATATGGAGCTATTTGATGAGATACAAAGTGTTTACGATGATCCGGACTTCGATATCGATAGAGAGAGTGTTATTATCAACGTATGCAACCAGCTCAAGCCCAAATTGATTGCGGAAGACCAGCTATTGCTTCTTCTCCGTTTCATGGAGTTCGCCCATGGCAACAATGAAGGATTGAACGAGAACTTAGCCATTTTCCATAAGATCGCTACGATATTTAATATCGACACGGATACCTTCGACAATCTATACGCCTTTGTTGTCGGTAAAAAATCTCCCTCCATACTTACGATCAACGCTGATGATAGCGATAAAGACATCAACCATATCTACAGAAGGGGATTGGAGGGCGAGATACGGGTGTTGAGACTGACCCGGTTCGACCGAATGGTCTTTATCTACCAAGGCAGCGGACGGGTATTCATGAACGATATCCCGCTTACTTCCGGTATCTTCTATGGCTGGCAACGTAGCAGCGTAATCAAAAGCCCGCTATTCTTGCCGGTTTATTATAGTGATGTCCTCGATGTATTCAATCAGAATGAGCATAAGGAACGTATTTTATTAACCGGGAGGGATATCGAGTTCAGCTTCAAAAATAGCGAGAACGGTATGCACAATTTCTCTTTCAACCTTGAATCCGGCCAGTTGGTAGCCATCATGGGAGGAAGCGGCGTTGGTAAGTCTACCTTGTTAAGCATCTTAAATGGGAATATTATCCCCGGGGAGGGAAGTGTATGCCTAAACGGACATCCGCTGAGTGATCCGGAATGCAAGCAATTGATCGGTTTCGTGCCTCAGGATGACTTGCTGATCGAGGAACTGACCGTATTCCAAAATCTATGGTATACCGCCCGCCTTTGTTTCGCGAACCTGACCGAAAAGGAGATCGAGGATCGTGTCAATACGATACTGGAGGATTTGGATCTGAGCAAGATCCGGGATTTGGCCGTCGGGTCTCCAATCCGGAAAACGATCAGCGGAGGGCAGCGTAAACGTTTAAATATAGCACTGGAACTTATCCGTGAGCCGGCGATCCTTTATTTGGACGAGCCAACCTCCGGCCTCTCGTCCACCGACTCCGAGAAGGTCATCATGCTGTTAAAGGAACAAACGCACCGGGGACGGCTCGTGGTTGTCAATATCCATCAACCTTCGTCCGAGATCTATAAGTTGTTCGACCGCCTGTGGTTATTAGATACCGGCGGTTACCCGATTTACGACGGTAACCCGATCGAGGCGATCACCTATTTCAAACGGATCGCCAATTATACAGATCAAGACATCAGTGTTTGCGGCACCTGTGGAAATATCAATCCGGAACTAATCCTAACTATTATCGACGCAAAAAAGATAGACGATAGCGGAAACCAGACAAACATCCGGAAGATAACTTCAAAAGAATGGCATGAGTTATATGTAGCTTCCCGCCCGAAGTTCCAAGAGGTTAAGCCTACCCCCCTGCCCCCGAATCATCAGCAGAAGCCCTCGATCTGGAAGCAATTCTGTATCTTCTTGGAAAGAAACATAAAAACCAAGCTGACCAATAAGCAGTATTTGTGTATCGCCTTACTGGAGGCACCTTTATTGGCGGTGATCGTGGCCCTGCTCACCCACTTCGTACCCGATGACGGGTATTCTTTGCTGGCGAACAAAAATCTGGTATCCTACATTTTCATGGCGGTGATTGTCGCTACTTTCACAGGATTAAGCATCAGTGCCGAAGAGATCATCAAGGACCGGACGCTCCTAAAGCGAGAACGATTCTTGCGATTGAGCCGAGGCAGTTATCTCTCGTCAAAGATGTTCTACCTGCTTTGTATCTCTGCGATCCAAAGTTTGCTATTCATAGTGGTAGGAAATTTATTGATAGGCATCGGAAGCGAGATGTTCCTTACTTGGTGGATCACGCTATGGGCAACCTCATTCCTCGCCAACCTGACAGGTTTGGTACTATCGCAATCCTTAAACTCGATCGTAGCGATCTATATAACGATACCGCTGCTTTTAATCCCGCAGATCTTACTTTGCGGCTTAGTTGTCAAGTTCGACGATCTGAGCAGGAGCGCATCCAGCCGGAACATAGTGCCCCTTATCGGTGAGGTTATCCCCTCACGTTGGGCATTCGAGGCGTTGGTTACGGAACAATTCCGAAACAACAGCTACAACCGCCTATTTTTCACGGTCGAGAAAGAAAAGTTCCTAGCGCAATATTACCGGAATGTCCATGCCGACGAGGTGCGCAGCCTCATAAACAGCCTCAACCTGATCCCGGAGAAACGGGAAGAGAACACCCGGACGATCCACAACGAACTGGCCGTACTATCCCGTGCCGCCCGTATCGCCCCCTATACGTCCAAAGAGAGTTACGAGAGCTATATGGATAAAGTGGAAAAAGCCCTGCATACCCGTAGCGATAATTTCACGGCGTTATTAGAGAAAAAACGGAAAGAGGTCATTCAAGAACATGGCTCCGAATGGTTGAACACCTTGAAAAAAGAGCACCATAACTCGGCCATTGAGGAACTGGTACTTAACTCAACCAGTACCCAATTCTATAAGGAGGCTCACAACCGGATCTATCCTAAAATCGGGCAGATTTATCTGGAACCGGACAATAATTGGGGACGTGCGCCTTTCTATAGTCATGAGAAAAAATTCGCCGGTTATACATTTTCTACTTTTACATTTAATTTATTAATGTTAGGAATCTTTGCTTTATTGGTAATTATATCTATCTTCGCAGAGTTTCCCGGCAAGTATTTAAACAAAGGGAGCGATTAATGACAAAATATATAATCTAAAAATAAAGAATAACATGAAAAAGAGTTTTGTTAGCCTGCTAACCATAGCAGCGATTACATTTGGAATGGTATCTTGCAACAGCAGTAAAAAACAAGACGCCGCTGAGCAAAAAGTAGAGGAAGAAGCAGCTATCGCAGGAGAAGTATCTAAAGGTCTGCTTACTGCCGAGTTGAAAGACGAGGTTACTCGTTTCTTGAAAGATATGCCGGATTCGGAGTTGCCTTACAAAGTATCTACCGGCGAGGTTACGATCTCTGTCGCTAATACTGATTTTATGTTGCCGGTCAGCAAGGTTTCCGAATTGAACACACAAGCCCAGAAAGCACGTGCTTGCGGTATCTACTTCGCAGACTTGAACGTATTGAAGGCTATGAAAAAGCCGACTACAGATATCGAGAACGTATTGGTTAAATTGACTACGGATCTGGATATTCCATTCGCTATCGACATCATGAAACAATCTGCTCCCGCTAACGCCAGCAAAGAGGAGTTAAGCAAATTCATGAAAGATCAAGAAAATAAGTTGATCGACGCCATGATGGAAAATGATAAGGCAGACGTTGAGCTTGAGTTGTTGGGTGGTATGGCCGTAGAATACGCGATCGTATACGCAAACCCGGGCTTGGTTGTTAAAGGCGACGCTATTTCCGCCGGTTTGAGCGAGAATATGGAAAAACGTATCGGTATCATCCAGCAGATCACAGCCGACTTAGCTAAATATTATCCTGACTTGGAGCAATTAGGAACTACAATCGCTCCGTTAAGCGGAATGGTAGCAACCATAAATATGGCTCGTGAGTCAAAAGCTAAGATTGAGGAAATGCGTGCGAATCTATTGAAGTAATATAAACCTCATATCATAAAAAGTGTATGGTGATAACATCATACACTTTTTTTATATCCCTTCGGATATCACTGCAACAGGCTTTGCAGTAGTACTGCAACAAGCCTTACAGTAGTACTGCAACAGGCCTAGCAGTAGTACTGCAACCCTTATGCAGTAATGCTGCAGCACCTATGCGGTAACACTGCAACGCCCATGCAGTATCCTATATCTTATGAGTTTTGATAAGTACCTTATCCCCATTTTCCAGAGTAGTAGCGAAAAGATAGATAGTTCCTCCATCCGCAATTTTAGTTCGCTTACGTAACTCATCCACCGAGAGGGGGAAATTGCGGACTGTGATATTCGCTTGGGGAATCTGCCTCGACAGGGTCTTACATTGTTTATTCGTAAAGGGGATCACTTCGTCTACCACAAAAGAACGTCCCGGAAAACTAGGGACAACCTCATCCGACGTATATAAATGACTGCTGACATGCAATTTATTCAATCCAAAACGAGTGGCGACCGCTTTAAACGCACCCGCCTTCAAGATGGAAGCGTTCGGTTCGTATAAATAACGCTTGACTTCTCCACGGATGGAAGCGACAGCTTCCCGTTCTTCCACCAATGAGAACACAAACAATTCCGGCTCTTCCTCCGAAGTGAAATTCACGCAACAGATCTGAGGACTCCCGCCTTTCGAGCCTCGCTCCAACACAAACAAAAGCTCCTTACATTCATTTTTCACCGAAAGCACCTGTATAGCTGTCACATCCGGAAGCAAATCCAACGTCATATGAATATCCGCCATCGGAGACAATTTAGCGATCACCTTAGGGGCATGGCCAAACAAGACAGGAACCAACTTTGTCAAATCCGGCTCGCAATCTTGCAGCGCAAAAACCCGCTTATTCCCCTCTCCCCTACGAGCCGGATCAATATAAAACACATCTATTCCATCGATCTTATCTATCAACTCCGTGGAATCACCATTCAATACCGTTATATTACCAGCATCTAAGACCTTGAAATTATGAATAGCTGCCTCGCAATAAGCAGGAAAGCGTTCGATATAGGTAACCTGTCGTACTTTCCGGGAGAAAAAATAGCTATCAATCCCTAACCCTCCGGTCAAATCACAAACATGTACCTGTGGCTCTACCAACCTCTGTTTGTACAAGGCAGTCTGTTCCGAGGAACATTGCTCCGCCGCTATCTTCGCCGGAAAAACCAGTCGATCGTTTTGATACCATGAAGGTAGTTTATCCTTGATCTGCCGCCGAGATTTTAATTGATCCACCACGAAAGGGATATCGATCCCCGGATAACGAGAGGCGGAAAGCAACAGACGATTCAAATCATCCGACGCATGTTCCTTGATAAATCGTGAAAGTTCCTCTATTTGTTCCATGCTTTGTCAACCTATACGTTCTTTAGGCAAAGTTAGCGTAAAACGGCTACCTTTACCATATTCTGACTTCAATTGTATCTCACCGCCGAAACGCTGCGCTATCACTTGGCAAATCGCCAGTCCGAGTCCAGTGCCTTGCGCAAACTCATCCAATTTGCAAAAACGATCAAAGACTTGCTTCTGTTTCTCCTCAGGGATGCCGATACCAGTGTCTTCTACATAGATATGAAGGCAGTCGCCTTTCGTACAGAAATAGTATCCAACTTCTATATAGCCCGAAGTCGTGAACTTGATGGCATTATTGATAAAATTAGACAATACTTGTTTCAGCCGATAAGGATCTACCGCCACAACCACCGGGATCTCGGGGACACGCATGCGTAGCTCTACCCCCTCGGGCATCATCAACTGGAAAGTACAATAGATTTCATTGATCAAGACATTCAAATCATGGCGATCGAAAACAAAACTCATCTTTCCGGATTCCATACGGGAAAGATCTAAAATATCATTGATCAGTTTCAATAGTAAGTCGGAGTTCGTATTAATCAACTTCACGAACTGCTCACGCTCTTCCGGCTCCAAGACCTCTTCCGAGTTCATTAAATTCGAGAAACCGACAATCGCATTCAGCGGCGTACGGATCTCATGGCTCATATTCGCCAAGAAAGCCGACTTCATCCGATCCGACTCCTCGGCTTTTTCCCTCGCAGAGATCAATACCTCCTCCGTATCCTTGATATTTTGGATATTCAAACATAAGCCATTGATTACATACCCATCATTCGCATCCTCTAAGCTTCCGTAACGAAATTCCCACCATTGGTAACCTTTCCCGTTAAAATCGCAACGATATTGAAGGATATGATGAGAGATCGTACCCGTACAAATGAAATCAATCAAGGAGCGCAAACTCTGCCTATCGTCCGGATGAGTCATCTCGTACAGCTCATCCAAAGGAATTTCCCGGGGAGAAATATTCACATAGCTAAAGAACTCGTTGTCAAACCGGAAGGTACCAGACTGTAATTTCCAAGCGAATATATTCCCCCCTTCCAACGCTAAAGAAAGATGCTCCTTCTCTTGCTTTAAATTAGCGAGCACCGCTTTCCTTCGTCTTGCTTCCCGCCAATAGAGATAAAACAAATAACCGATCAATGCCAGCAATAAGATCACGCCCAAGGAAGAGGCGATAAAAACCCCAATCTTATACCGTTCAGAAATAGGCATATTGATGATGTGAACATTAGTAGGGACCTCCTCCTTTGAGATACCTAAACGTTGCATCTCCCCCCAATCATACAGATACTCTTTAGGACTCTCTACGATCGGAACGGAAGAGACAGGCGTACCGGAAAGAATTTTAGCCGCCAATCGAGCCTGTTCCGCCGCTTGTATGCGATTCGAGCAAAAATAGCCTCCCAGAACTTCCACGTTTATATTAAAGATTTCCCGCACCGCCGTAAATGAAGGAGTCACGAACATCTTAGACAAACCTGCGGATGTATAGTCATAACGGATATTGAAAAATACGCAATAAGGATAGGTACCATTAATATTACTCAATAAAAACTCCCCATTGGCTTTACGAAAAGGCATGAAATGAATTACATTTTTCGAAGGACGTATCGCCTTCATTCTCATCTCGGTTCTAAACGTCATGGAATCTACCTTAAAGTCCGGGTCATTTAATTGGAAAGCCAATTGATTATAATTCAATACATATCGGCTCGTATCGACCGCTTTTATCAACTCCCGGAAAGCCAACTGCCCTAAGGAGGTCTTATCATAATTGATATAAATGCGAGACTTTCCCATTTGCTGATCGATCAAACGAAGGTTTTCCTTATAATCAATCTTGTCCCAACTACCTGTTACGTTCGGATATTTTTCCAGCAAATCCCAATTAGGGAAATTGACGCCAGAGAAAACAACCGGAACTTTCTTTACAAAAGGATGGCCGCATTTCATCAACGTATAGGTAGCCTGATCATCATTCACCAATATGATGTCGGGCTTCCAAAGACGTATCGTATCGATAAAGTTATACATCCGTTCCTCTTCCTCCTCAGCCATATAGCACTCACAATCGAGATAAAACGTGCGGATGTCCGCATTCACCCGGTTTTTTCTCAGTTCTTTCCGGATATCCGAGTTTAATTCCAGATAGTTCTTGTCATCCCACCGAAAAGATTGGATCACAAGCACACGGCTCCGCTTCGCCTCGGGTTTGCACCCCAACGCCAATAAGAGCAGAATAAAAACACCCCCGGCATAATTTAAAAATCTCATGTCCAAACTTTAAACAGTAAATGTGACAAAAGTACGACTATTTTCAGTATTCACATTCATTAGCTGTATCTTTCTTTCCTTTCATCCCTTCTAAAATGAATAAATAAATCTTTTATAGGGATTGTCAAGGAAAAGCCGTATATTTGTCCATTGGTTGAAAACCTTGTAAACTGTATATTAACAAGATTAATTCTATTAGTAAATGGGAAGAGTATTAGTTATTGGTGCAGGGGGCGTAAGTACCGTTGCTGTTAAGAAAATAGCGATGAATGCGGATGTCTTCACGGATATCATGGTAGCTAGCCGTACGAAAAGTAAATGCGACAAGATCGCCGCCGATATCAAGAACGTAAAAGTGCAAACCGCACAGGTAGACGCAGATAACGTGCAAGAGCTTGTTGCCTTGTTTAACGCCTTCAAACCGGATTTGGTGGTAAATCTGGCCTTACCTTATCAAGACTTGCATATCATGGATGCTTGTCTGGAATACGGCGTTAGCTATTTAGATACGGCCAACTACGAACCGCTTGATGAAGCCAAATATCAATACAGCTGGCAATGGGCCTATAAAGATCGTTTCGAGAAAGCCGGTCTTACCGCTATCTTGGGATGTGGTTTCGATCCGGGGGTTACCGGCGTATATACAGCCTATGCGGCAAAGCATCATTTCGACGAGATACACTATCTGGATATCGTAGACTGCAACGCAGGAGATCACCATAAGGCATTCGCTACCAATTTCAATCCGGAAATCAATATCCGTGAGATTACTCAACGTGGCAAATATTTCGAGGATGGGGAATGGAAGGAGACCGATCCGTTAAGCGTACATAAAGCCTTGAATTATCCGAATGTAGGACCGAAAGAATCGTATTTGATGTATCACGAGGAATTGGAAAGTTTGACCAAAAACTTCCCGACCCTCAAACGGGCTCGTTTCTGGATGACTTTCGGACAGGAATACTTGACTCATCTACGTGTCATCCAAAATATCGGTATGGCTCGTATCGACCCGATCCTTTACAACGGGCAGGAAATCGTTCCGATCCAATTCTTAAAAGCCGTATTGCCGAACCCGGGTGATCTGGGAGAGAATTATACTGGCGAGACTTCCATCGGTTGCCGCATCCGTGGTATCAAGGACGGT
>OWIA01000117.1_pt1 | contig 34085 bp, 28 predicted proteins | sample 1732881 | NCBI WGS metagenome assembly OWIA01 (sample SAMN05065764, study PRJEB22554) | human gut metagenome | biome: ENVO:2100002; feature: ENVO:00000062; material: ENVO:00002003 | host: Homo sapiens | place: USA
AAGCCCAGCAGAAAGAGCTTGAGGTTCGGATTGCCGAAGAAAAAATCGCTCGGCCACGGTTGAGTGAAAATCAGGTTCGGTTCTGGCTGACCCGGTTTCGCAAGCTCGACCCGAATGTGAAAAGCCACCGTGAAACGCTCATCAATACATTCGTGAACGCCGTTTATCTCTATGATGAAAAAGTTTTGATCACATTCAACTACAAAGACGGCACAAAAACCATCACTTTCGATGAAATCGCCGCCAAAGATGCCCCAGAGGGCAATGGTTCGGATTTGGGTTGCTTCGCTCCACCAAAAGGACCAGCGTAGAAATTACGCTGGTTTTTTGTTTTGCCCGGCATCTTAAGTCTCCCTCTCGAGGGCGGATTCGAACAGCATCGGCCCGCCGAATAGTCCGGAGGGCAAAAAAGCCCCTGCGGGGCTTTTTTAGATGCGCGGCTTGCGACATCCACCCGCGCCCACCAAAAAACCTCAACGTATGAAAGTACGCTGAGGTTTTTGTTTTGCGACAGGGCTAAACTCACTGGGCAGGTGGATTCGAACAGCTGCGGCGATGTCGTTGAAGACGGCGCAAAAACAGCCCCGATGGACCGTCAGGCTCACCGGGGCTGCTGCTATACCATAATTTTGTTGACGTTAACATTTTCGTGATGCCGCGAAAACATCACATGTAGGATATCTGTTTGTGCCGCCGTTACTCTTCCGCTGCAGCTTTGGATTCGTTCACAAAGGCGGCGATCTTATCCACCTGAATTTCGGCAACGGCACGGCCGGTCTCGTAGACGCGGCGCAGCTGGACCGGATCGCGCTCCATGGAGCCGATCTCCAGCGGGATGGGCGGGCGGATGACGAACGCCTTGCCGGTCTGCTCCAGCATGGCAATGTGATCCAGCGTTTCGTTGTAGCGCTCGTGACGGTCGGCAACGGCTTCCACGAAAGCGGGGTAGCGCATGTAGCGTGCCCGGATGACGGGCAGCATCTTGTTCTTCTTTTTCACAAAGCCCTTGGGCTGGGTCAGCACAATGAGGTTGCGTTTGTAGCCGATGGACTCGAAGAACCGCACGGGGATGGAATCGGCAATGCCGCCGTCCAGCAGCTGATAATGGCCGATCTTTACGATCTTGGCCGCCAGCGGCATGGAAGCGGATGCCTGCATCCACTGGATATCCTCGGCATCGCCGGTGCGGCATTTGTGATAGATGGGGTCGCCGGTACGCACATCGGTGCACACCACAAAAAAGTCCATGGGGTTCTCTGCAAATGCCTTTGCGTCGAACACGTCCAGCTTTTCCGGCACGGTGTGGTAGCAGAACTGCTCACTGTACAGGTTGCCGGTGCGCAGCAGGTTGCCGAAGCTTGCGTAGCGCTTATCGTTGCAATACTGGGTGTTGTAGCGGATCACACGGCCGATCTGATGGGACTTGTAGTTGCAGCCGAACACCGCACCGGCCGAAACGCCAATGGCACCATCCAGCACGATGCCATGCTCCATCAAGACATCCAGAACACCGGCGGTAAACATGCCGCGCATGGCACCGCCTTCCAGCACAAGACCCGTTTTCATATATGCTCTCCCCTCCTGTGTGCCGGTGCACAGATGCCGGACACACCTTATATTAACTACAGTATACTCGAATCTGTAAAAAGTACAAGAGCGGAAAACCTATAAATTTATCAAGAAAACCTCTTGCCAAAGGAAAGAGCATCCGGTATACTAAGTGAAATAAAAAGAGAAATATGCGCTGCAAACGCATGGGCATGGAAAAGATCAGGTTGGAGGAACTGCTGCACTATGAAGATGCTGGAAGATCGTATTCGCAAAGATGGTATCGTACGCGAGGGCAATGTGCTCAAGGTGGATAGCTTTATCAACCACCAGATGGACATTCCGCTGTTCCGGGAGATGGCAAAGGAGTGGAAGCGCCTGTTTGCAGGCAAGCCCATCAACAAGGTGCTCACCATCGAGGCCAGCGGCATTGGCATTGCAGCCATCGTGGCCAGCGAGTTCAACGTGCCGGTTGTATTTGCCAAAAAGTCCATGAGCATCAATCTGGACTACAACAACTACGAGACCAAGATCCAGTCCTTCACCCACAAAAAGATCTACAATGTGATCGTCTCCAAAAAGTTCCTCACCCCGGAAGACCATGTGCTGATCATTGACGATTTCCTTGCCAACGGCTGTGCCCTGATGGGCCTGCTGGATCTGGCCCAGGAGGCCGGTGCCACAGTGGAGGGCATCGGCATTGCTGTGGAAAAGGGCTTCCAGCAGGGCGGCGAGCTGATCCGCAGCAAGGGCATCCAGCTGGAGAGCCTTGCCATTGTGGAGTCCATGAACAGCGAGACCGGCGAGATCGTCTTCCGCGAGCAGCCGCAGCAGAATTAAACAAAAAAACATTGCAGCCCCGGGAAAGTCGGAAGACCTTTCCGGGGCCGTTTTTTGCTTACGCCCCGTCAAAGCTGTCACCGTCGGCGGGCAGGTCGGCAGCGGTCTGGGCGGGATCGGTATCGGTTTCCGGTTCCACGGCGCGGGGCACGCCCTTGTACACCAGCGTCTGTTCCAGAACCTCGGCGCACACCGGGGCTGAAAGGCTACCGCCGGCAGTCGTCCAGCTGTGGGGTTCGTCCAAGCACACCAGACACAAAAACTGCGGGTCGTCGATGGGAGCCACGGCCACAAAGCTGGCAATACGGGCTTTTTCGTCGGCGCTGTCCAGCTTCTGGCTGGTGCCGCTCTTGCCGCCCACCCGGTAGCCTTGGATGCGGGCATTGCGCCCGCCGCCGTAGAGCACCACGGCTTCCATCATCTCACGCATGGTTTCAGAAGTTTCCGGTTTGATCACCTGCCGCCTGCACACCGGCTCTGTGTGCTGCAGAATGCTGCCGTCCGGGTTCAGGATATCGCTGACAAGATAAGGCTGCATCAGCCTGCCGCCGTTCACCACAGCGCACACGGCTGCGGCCATTTCCATATAGGAGATCTTGCTGCTCTGGCCGAAGGCGCAGGAGGCCAGCTCCACCGGCCCCATGCGGTCGGCGGTGTAGTACAGACTCTTTTTGGGTTCGGCGGGCAGATCGACCCCGGTTGGCTCCCGCAGGCCGAAAGCGGCAAAGTAATCGCAGAAGGCTTCCTTGCCCAGCCGCGCGCCGATCTGGATAAAGCTCTGGTTGCAGGAATTTTCCAGCGCCTGGGTCACGGTCTGGCTGCCGTGGCGCTTGTGGTTGGCGCAGTGGAACCGTGTGCCCGCCACCGAGATGGACTCGCCGCAGTAAAAGGTGGAGTTTTTGCTCACAGCCCCGGCATCCAGCGCGGCGGCGCAGGTGATGAGCTTGAACACGCTGCCCGGCTCGTACAGGTCGCTGACGGCCTTGTTGCGCCACTGGGTCTGCTGGGCCAGCTGCAGGGCGGCAGCGCGCTCGCTGCCGGTAAGGGCATCCACGGCCTTGCGGGCGGCTGCATCGTAGATCACGCGCGGCTGGTTCGGATCGTAGGCGGGCGTAGTGGACATGGCCAACACGGCCCCGGTGTTTACGTCCATCACGATGCCCACGGCGCGCGCCGCCACATGATGCTCCTTGACCGCATAATCCAGCGCGTTTTCAAGGTAATGCTGGATGTTGGCATCGACAGTCAGCCGCAGGCCGCTGCCTTCCAAGGGCACTTTTTCGGTCTCGTAGCTCTGCTCCAGTGTGTAGCCCCAAGCGTTGACGGCGGTGAGCACCACACCATTCTGCCCGGTGAGCACATCGTTATATTTCAGCTCCAGCCCGCTCACACCGGCGTTGTCTACATTGGTAAAGCCCAGCACGCTGGCCAGAAATTCCCCCTCCGGGTACCAGCGCTTGGAGTCCTGATTGATGCGGATGCCAGTGATGCCGTTCTCTTCACAAAAATCCCGCACGCGGTCGGCGGTGTCGCGCTCCACGCGGTAGCGCAAAAGGCAGTCGTTGGAGGTGCGGTCACTGAATTTTTCCAGCAGCTTCGCTTCGTCCAGCTCCAATATTTCCGCAAGGCCCTGCGCGGCAAGGCTGAGCTTTTCCTCCGGCATCTCGCGCGGGGAGGCCCGCAATGTCCAGCAGCTGCTGTTGGCGGCCAGCAGTACACCGTCGGCGCTGTAGATACGGCCCCGGTCGGCAGGCACCACAGTATCGCGCAATTGCTGGCCGAGGGCACGGCTCGTATACCAGCCGCCCGCAAACAGCTGCAGATACGCCAGCCGCGCGGCAAGCCCCGCAAAGCAGACGCAGCACATCAACGCGGCCACCAGCCGTGCCCGGGCATGGAATGCCCGTTCCGGCAGGGTGCGCAAGGGGCGCGGCTCCGGTTTTGGCATGGCAGGCACCTCCTTCTCTGGGCAAGTGTATGCGCCGGTGCGCCGGGGATATGACTAACCGGCACCGCCGCCGCGTACAATAAAGGAACGGAGGTGATACGGATGCACAAAGCTGCTGCCCATGCAAAGCGCGGCCTGCCGCTGCGGCATCTGCCGGCCATGGACCTGCCGTTTCTGGTGCTGGTGCTCACGCTGGTGGGCTTTGGCCTTGTAATGCTGGGCAGTGCCAGCAGTGCAGTGGCGCTGTACCGGCGGGGCGATGCTTTTGCCTACCTGCGGCCGCAGCTGCTGTATGCTGCGCTGGGCATCGGGGCCATGTGGGTGGCAAGCCGGGTGGACTACCATATTTACCACAAGCTGGCATGGCCGCTGCTGGCGCTTTCAATGGTATTGCTGACGGCGGTGCTGTTCATGCCGGAGTACAACGGCTGCAAGCGCTGGCTGGTGCTGCCGGGCCTGGGTACACTGCAGCCCAGCGAGATTGCCAAATTTGCGGTGGTGCTGGTGTTTGCGCATATCATTGCGCTCAACCACGACCGCATGGGCAGCTTTGCGGTGGGGGTGCTGCCCTTTGCACTGGTGCTGGGAGCGGTGGCCGTGCTCATGCTGCTGGAACCGCACCTCTCCGGCACCGTGCTCATTTTGGGCATCGGCGCGGTGCTCATGTTCGTGGGCGGCACCGGCCTCAAGTGGTTCGTGCTGGCCGGGGCGGGCGGTGCAGCGGCCATTGGAGCTGCCATCATCATTATGCCGGACCTTGTGCCCTACGCGGCCAGCCGTCTCAGCTCATGGCTGGACCCCTTTGCCGACCCGCTGGGCGACGGCCACCAGACCATCCAGAGCCTGTATGCCATCGGCTCCGGGGGTGCGGCGGGCCTTGGCCTTGGCAGCAGCCGCCAGAAGCACCTGTTCGTGCCCGAACCGCAGAACGACTTCATCTTTTCCATCCTGTGCGAGGAGCTTGGCTTTGTGGGAGCCTGCGCGGTGATCCTGCTGTTTGCGCTGCTGCTGTGGCGGGGCATCACGCTGGCGGCGCATGCACCGGATCGGTTCGGTGCGCTGCTGGTAGTGGGCTTTGTGGTGCAGGTGGCCCTGCAGGCAGTGCTGAATATGGCGGTAGTCACCAACACCATCCCCAATACCGGCATCAGCCTGCCGTTTTTTTCCTCCGGCGGCACCAGTCTGATGATGCTGCTGGGCGAAATGGGCATCGTGCTGTCGGTGTCCCGCGGGGAGACATAAAACCGGGCGTTCCCTGCCATAAAACGACAGCATCCTCTGCCGGCACAGCCACAAATGACCGGACAAACAAATGACACAACTGCAGACAAAATAAACAAAAAGCCTTCGCGCCGCATAGCATGAGGTATCTTTTGCGGAACGGGGGCTTTTTGCATGGGCGGAGATCTTATCATCACAGGCGGCATGCCGCTGAACGGCACAGTGCACATCCCGGCAGCCAAAAACAGCGTGCTGCCGCTGCTGGCAGCGGCCCTTTTGTGCAATGGCACGGTGCGTTTTCTGCAGGTGCCGCATCTTGCGGATGTGGACACCAGCGTGGAGCTTTTGCAGGGTGCGGGCTGCACGGCCCGCTGGCAGGGCAGCGACATCACGGTGCAGGGCGTGCCTTCCACCTGCCGCCTTGCGCCGGAAGCCGTCGCGCGGATGCGGGCATCCATTTTGTTCTGCGCACCGCTTCTGGCACGGCTTGGCCGGGTGGAAACGGTGCTGCCCGGCGGGTGCCGCATTGGTGCAAGGCCGGTGGACCTGCACCTTTCCGGCCTTGCGCAGATGGGCGTGCACTGCCGGGAGGAGGGGGCAAGGCTGATCCTGACAGCGCCTGCCGGACTGCACGGTGCGGACATCACACTTGGGTTCCCCAGCGTGGGTGCTACCGAGACCCTGCTTCTGGCAGCAGCTGCGGCGCAGGGCGAGACGGTCCTGCGCGGGGCCGCACGAGAACCGGAGATCAGCGATCTGGCAGCATTCCTGAACCGCTGCGGCGGCTGTGTACAGGGCGCGGGCACCAGCACCATCCGGGTGCAGGGCAGACGAATGCTGTATAGCTGCAGCTTTGCGCCCATGGCCGACCGCATCGTGGCATCCACCCTTGCCTGTGCCTGCGCGGCGGCAGGAGGCCGGGTGGAACTGACCGGCTGCAGGCCGGAGACCTATGCACCGCTGCTGGAAATTCTGGCACAAATGGGCTGCAGGGTAGAAACAGGGCCGGAAAGTGCGGTCATTACCCGGCTGGGCGCGCTGCACGGCGCGGGCAGAGTGTTTACCGGGGTATACCCGGCACTGGCAACAGACGCAGCGCCGCTGCTTGCTGCTGCCATGCTTGCCGCCGACAGCGCCAGCAGCATCGAGGATGTGGTGTTTGAGCGGAGATTCGGCTGTGCAGAGGGTTTTGCGGCTTTTGGAGCCGCTGTGCAGGTGCAGGGACGCACACTGGACATCCGGCCGGTGCGGCAGCTGCAGGGCGCGTGTGCACGGGCTGCGGACCTGCGCGGAGGCGCGGCACTGGTGGTGGCCGCGCTGGCGGCAAGGGGACGGAGCCGCATTACCGACACCGGTTACATCGACCGCGGATATGCCGGTTTTGCACAGATGCTGGCGGAACTTGGTGCCCAAATTGAGCGGGAAATGCCGCGGGAAAGCGCCAGCGAGAAAAAAACACCTTCAAAAAAGCAAAATTGACTTGCATTCAGGGCAAAAAGATGATACGATACAGTTATATAAGTGTAAGCAGATAATTTCTGTGCGCTATGCGCAGTTTTACGATAAAATCCGATGGAGGACAAAGTTATGGCACTCATGCTCGATGAAGAAATGGACGAAAACGTTACGACGATCAAGGTGATCGGCGTGGGCGGCGGCGGCGGCAACGCTGTCAACCGCATGGTCAGCGACGGCCTGCAGGGCGTCGAATTTATCGCAATGAACACCGACCAGCAGGCTCTGGCCAAGAACCACGCTGCCACCAAGGTGCAGCTGGGTTCCAAGCTGACCAAGGGCCGCGGTGCCGGTGCAGACCCCGAGATCGGCCAGCGCGCCGCTGAAGAGAGCAAGGACGAGATCGCAAATGCGCTCAAGGGTTCCCAGATGGTGTTTATCACTGCCGGTATGGGCGGCGGCACCGGCACCGGTGCAGCACCCGTTGTGGCCGAGGTGGCACATGATCTGGGCATCCTGACCGTTGGCATCGTCACCAAGCCCTTCTCCTTTGAGGGCAAGCGCAAGATGGGTCTGGCAGAGCAGGGCATTGCAAACCTGCTCATGCATGTGGACAGTCTGATCGTCATTCCCAATGAGCGCCTGAAGATGATCAGCCAGGAAAAGATCACCCTGATGAATGCCTTCCAGGCAGCCGATAACGTGCTGCGTCAGGGCGTTGAGTCCATTTCCGCTCTGATCAATGTGCCTGCCTTCATCAACCTGGACTTCGCCGACGTGCGCTCCATCATGAAGGATGCCGGCTACGCACACATGGGCGTGGGCAGCGCCAAGGGCGCAGGCAAGGCCGAGAACGCCGCAAAGGCTGCTATTTCTTCTCCGCTGCTGGAGACCAGCATTGCCGGTGCACACGGCGTGATCATCAACATCACTTCCAGCCCGGACATCGGTCTGGAGGATGTGGAGACCGCAGCAGGTCTCATTACCCAGAGCGCACATCCCGATGCAAACATCATCTGGGGTACTGCGTTCGACGAGAACCTCTCGGACGAGATGCGTGTGACTGTGGTTGCTACCGGTTTTGACAACAAGAGCGCAAGCGACCTGCGCAGCAGCATCAGCAATGCAATGGGCGGCGCACAGTCCACTCCGTCTGCTGTGTTCAGCAGCGAGACTGCAAGCCCGGCAGCTTCTGCCGCAGGCGGCGCTGCACCGGCACCCACTGCTGAAAAGCCCGTGGAAGAGGACAACAGCGATAATGGCTATTACGACCAGCTGATGGCCATGCTGAACAAGCGCAGATAAAAAAGCTGGCCGTCATAAGCAGATCAGGCGTATCGGATGGATCGGAGGGACACCATGGCGCAGGGCAGGCAGCAGAACAATGGTTCGCGGCAGCGCTGTGCCCAGTCTGCCGCGGCAAAGGCTCCGGCAGAGCCGCCCAAGGCGGTGTGTGCCCAGCTGGAGCAGATGAACCGAAAGCTGGCAGCGGCCAGTGCGGAAATTTTGCGCTATCAGACCCGTCTGTTTGCCTGTGAACGGCAGATGGCCGCGCTGCGGCAGGAAAATGCCCAGCTGGAAGCGGCCTGTGAGCAGGCGCGGCAGGAGGCTGAGTGCGCGGGCGCTCATGCAGAGCAGCTACGTCAGGAGCTGGCCCGCCATGCGGAAGCTGTGCGGCCTGTGCCGGTTGCGGCACATACGCCCCCGCAGCCGGAACCATCGGCAGCGCAGAGTCCGCGGCCGGAGCCGGAGGCCGAACAGCCCGGGCCGGAGGCTCCGCAGCCTGCTCAGCCGGACTGGAAGCCCCAGACCAGATTGGAGCACCTCTCGGTGGAGCTGATGAACTGGTTCGACGATATGATGGGCGCATGACGGAAAGCTGGATGACCTGCAAAAAAAGCAGATATGAGTGAAATGAAAAGCTGCTGCAAAGCGCAAAGCTGTTGCAGCAGCTTTTTTTGTGGTCCGGTAGGAAACGGAAGACCCTGCGGCCGGAAGTACAGGAGCGAGGAGCGGTTGAGATGGAACCAAAACAGAAAATACTGATCGTGGATGACTCGGAGATCAACCGCGCCATGCTCAAGGAGATTCTGGGCGAGGGCTACGAATATCTGGAAGCCGAGAACGGCCTGCGCGCGATCGAAATTCTGCGCAGACGCACCGATATCGCGCTGGTGCTGCTGGACCTGATCATGCCGGAAATGGACGGCTTTGATGTGCTGCGGGTGATGCAGTGCTATGCATGGCAGGAGGAGATCCCGGTCATTGTGATCAGCGCGGCAGAGGACACCCGAAGCGTCGAGCGCGCCTATGATATGGGCGTGGCCGATTACATCCGCCGCCCGTTCGAGCGGGTCATGGTGCTGCGCCGGGTGAAGAATGCGCTCATGCTTTATGCAAAGCAGAAGCGCCTTACCCGCCTTGTGACCGATCAGGTGTACGAAAAAGAGCACAACGGTGTGCTGATGATCAGCATTCTGAGCCATGTGGTGGAGTTCCGCAACAGCGAGAGCGGCCAGCATGTGCTGCACATCCGCACCCTGACCGACCTGCTCCTGCATCAGCTGGTGCAGAAGACGGACCGTTACCAGCTGGATGAGAGTGATATCTCGCTGATCAGCACAGCGTCGGCGCTGCACGATATCGGCAAAATCATGATCCCGGAAGAGATCCTGAACAAGCCCGGCCGCCTGACCGAGGAAGAGTACGCCGCCATCAAGACCCACACCACCGAGGGTGCCAGGATCCTGAAGGGGCTTGCCATCGGGCAGGACGAACCGCTGGTAAAGGTGGCACACGCTATCTGCCGCTGGCACCACGAGCGGTGGGACGGCGGCGGCTACCCGGACAGGCTCAAGGGCGACGAGATCCCCATTGCAGCACAGGTGGTGGCACTGGCCGATGTGTACGACGCACTGACCAGCGAGCGCTGTTATAAGCAGTCCTACAGCCACGAAAAGGCCGTTGACATGATCCTGCACGGCGAGTGCGGCAGCTTCAATCCGCTGCTGATGGAATGCCTGAAAGAATCCTCGGAGTTGTTGCGCACAGAGCTGCAGCGCTCGGAGTATGACCGCGGTTTCCGCCACGAGACCCGCCGCCTTTCGGAGGAGATCCTGCACCGCGAAGCTCTGCCCCGTGAGGATCGTGCCCAGCGCCTGCTGGATCTGGAACGGGAGCGCACCGCTTTTTATGCCGAGCAGCGCGGCGGTATTCAGTTCGATTACGATATACTCAGCGGCAGCGTGACCGTGGTGAACCGCTACGAGGACCCGGTCAACCGAACCCAGAAGCTGGACTTTGATAAGGGCATGGGCCTGACATTTCTCTCCGGCAAGGACCGCCGCAAGCTGCTGGATGCCATTGCAGACGCAACGCCGGAAGAGCCGGATGCCGCATTCTCGGTGCTGATCGCGGTGGATCAGGAATACCGGCTGCACCGGCTGGTGATGCACACCATGTGGAGCCGCGCCGGTGTGCGCCACTGCGTAAGCGTGGTGGGCCAGATCACAGATGACCATGCCCGCCTGCAGGAGCTGATGCTGGGCGATGTGAACAGCGACCAGCCGGAAGCACTGCTGGAACGCCTGAAGGGCATTTTTGACATTGTGCGTCTGGTGGACCCGGAAAGCACCAAGGTGCTGAGCCTGGGCAAGGATGGCCGGCTGACCGAGATGCCCGGCACCTGCCACATGGTGTGGAACAAATCGGGCCGGTGCGAAAACTGCATTTCCAGTAAGGCCCTTGCTCGCAAGGAATCCCTGAACAAGATCGAGTTCAAGGATGATCAGGCTTATTTTGTCATGGCAAAGTATGTGGAAGTGGGCGGACGCGGCTGCGTGCTGGAAATGGTGTCCAAGCTTTCGGACGGACGCTGGCTGGATATGGGCGGCCGCCGGATGCTGCTGGACCGCGGCTCCAACTTTGACCGCAGCGCCTTTGTGGATTCGCTGACCGGGGCATACTCCCGCCAGTACTTCGAGTGCTTCCTTGCGGAGAGCGAACAGGTGGAAGGCGTAGTGATGATCGACGTGGATCGCTTCAAGGAGGTCAACGACCGGTTCGGCCATCTGGTGGGCGATAAGGCCCTGCAGAGCGTGGCACAGTCCATCCTGAGCAACCTGCGCCAGACCGATGTGCTGGTGCGCTATGGCGGCGATGAATTCCTGCTGCTGGTGCCGCACATCCGGCCCGGGGAACATGTGATACAGCGCGTGCGGGAGGCTGCGGCCAGTGCCAGAGTGGAAGGCTACCCGGAGCTGGAGCTTTCGGCCAGTGTTGGCGGTGTGTGCGGTGTGCATCCACTCACCGAGGCCATCCGTCAGGCAGATGAAAAAATGTACCAGAATAAGGCCGAGCGCAAAAATTAAACAAAACAAAGCCCGGACAGGCTGCAGTATCGCACTGCTGTGCCTGTCCGGGTATTTTTGTTTTTTCAGCGCACAGCGCTGGTGCGGTGCTCCATCAGATAGGTGGCTTCCAGATCAGCGATGTGCAGCTTGACGGCAAGGGGATACTTGTCGTAGGCTTCCGAGATGGCAAAGCAGCCGCCCCGGGCCGCATCGTCAAAGCCGCCCATGTGCCAGCGGATGGCAACGGCTTCCTCGATGTGCAGTTTCATGAACCGCTCGATGAGGAACACGCTCTTTTCGCCGTGGCCGTAGGGGAACAGATCCTCCACGCTGTAGCTGGGCACCTTTTCCCACTGGCCGGTGGCTTCGTTTTTCACGTTGCGGGTGCCGGGCTTGTAGTAGTTGGCCTTGCACAGATCGTGCAGCAGTGCACAGATGGCAAAGGTCTCCTCGCTGTCGCCCTCGGCAAAAAAGGTGTCGTGCAGCGCGTGATAGACGTTCAGGCTGTGCATACACAGCCCGCCCTCACACGCACCGTGGAACCGGGTGGAGGCCGGTGCCGTAAAGAAATCCGTCTTATGGTCCAGCCAGTCCAGCAGCTTTTCGCTGCCGGGGCGGGTGATGTGCTGCTGCCAGATCTGCAAAAACTCTTCGCGGCCGCCCATGCTTACAGCTCCAGATCGTCCAGAAGGCCCTTGAGGATGGCCATTTCGTCGTGGCTCAGGGAAATGCCCTTGCCCATGCGGGTGCCGTCCGGGGACCAGTCGCGGATGTCGTACTTGGGTTCGCCGTCGTTCCAGCTGATGAGGTTCAGCTGACGCTCCCAGCCGCGGGGACGCTCCGAGAGAACTGCAATGCGCTGAACAACTTCATATTTGATCTCTGCCATGATGCAAAACCTGCCTTTATCTTTGTTTGCTACCATAATAAGGGAAGCGGACGCAGATTTCAACAGGTAGAGCAAAAATAATTTGAAAAATTTTTGTTAGCCGTAAGGTGCATCCTCACGCCAGTCCACAAGGCTCAGCACCTGAGAAGCATCCTCGTCCGGAGCCGGATGGCAGGAATGGGTGTGCTGGTCTGTGCTGAACAGTCCGGGTGCATAGTGGGCCATCACGCTGGTCTGCACATCCCCGGCCAAAAATTCCCGGGCGTTCTTCTGGTAACAGGCGGCCGGGGTGCCGTTGGTCATGGGCACACCCTGCGGGGCGCTGTTTGTGTCCGGGTGCGGGGTCTGGCCCGGCGTTTCGATCTGCGGCGGCACCTGTGTGCCGGGGGCAGCGGGGTCGCCTGGCAGCAGGATATCCGGCTCCTTGCCTAGCGGCGGGCTGCAGCGGGTGCAGCTGTTTTCCGGTGCGGCGGCAGTGCCGGGCTGGTGTTCCAGCTCGTGGCGGATAAAGGGTGTCAAGCTCATTGGAAAATCACCTCCGCCCATAGGATGCCCCGGAAAGATGTAACTTATAAAGAGGCCTGCGGTGTTTCACACGATCAATTCTACGGTAGAGCCGCCGGTGCGGGCTTTGCGCACCACCACCTGTCGGTCGATGCGGTCTTTCAGAGCACCTACGTGGGAGATGATGCCCACCAGCCGGTCGCCCTCGGTCAGCCCTGCAAGTACGCGCATGGCCTGTTCCAGCGATTCGTCATCCAGACTGCCGAAGCCCTCATCGAGGAAGAGCGTGTCCAGACGGATGCCGCCTGCCGCGCTCTGTACTTCGTCCGAAAGGCCCAGTGCCAGCGCCAGCGATGCCTTGAAGCTTTCGCCGCCGGAAAGGGTCTTGACGCTGCGGCGGGTGCCGTTGTAGTGGTCGATGATGCCAAGGTCCAAGCCGGACTGGCTGCGCTGGTTCTCGGCACCAATGCGCTCCAGCTCGTACTGCCCGGCGGTCATCTGCATCAGGCGGGTGTTGGCGTGGCGCAGGATGCGGTCCAGATAGTTCATCTGGATGTAGGCTTCCAATTTGATCTTCTGTTTGCTGGTCAAGGTGCCGCCCGCCGTGGCGGCAAGGGCACTCACCCACTGCCAGCGCTGTTCAAGTTGAGTGCGCGCTTCGGCAGCGGTGCGGTATTTTTCAGCGGCTGCACGGTTGGGCAGCCGCTGTGCGGCCAGCTGCTGGGCCTGCTCCCGCAGGGCAGTGCGGGCGGCGGCAAGGCGGGCCTGTTCTGCCTGTAAAAATTCCAGCGGCTGGGCAGGCCCGGCGGTTTCGGCAGTGGCTTGCTGGGTCTGCAGGGCATCCACAGCGGCTTTGGCAGCGGCATAGGCCTGCTCTGCCTGTTTGAGGGAATGCTGAGCCTGCTCCATGCCGGTGCGCAGGGCGGTGCGGCTGGCTTCCAATGCATCCAGCGCGGCCTGTGCCTCGGCCCGCTGCGGGTAGGGCAGGGCTGCACGAGCGGCAGCGGCCTGCTGTTCCAGCGCATCGGCGCTGGCATTCTGCGCGGCGGCGGTGCTGTCAGCTTCAGCGGCGGCCTGTTCCAGTGCCGGGCGCTGGCGGCTTTTTGCCTGACGGTCGGCCTCCAATGCGGTGCGGCGGGCGCAGTCTGCTTCGGCCTGCCGAAGCGCGGCGACACACTCGGCCTGTGCTGCGTGCAGGGCACAGGCTTCTTCCGTCAGGACAGCGTTCATCCCCTTGAAGGTCAGCTGCACCGTCCCATCCGGGGAAGTGAAGCGCTCTGGCAATAGGCTCTCAGCATCCCGGCGCAGGGAGCGGCGGGCTTCGTCGGCTGCGGCAAGGGCGCTCTGTGCGGCAGTGCTGGCAGTCTGGGCCAGTGCATCGGCCTTTTCGGCTTCCTGCTTGGCGGCATCCACCTGCGCCTGCGTGGGGGCTGTGTGGGGCAGTTGGGCCTTTGCCGGGTGGTGGACGCTGCCGCACACGGGGCAGGGTGCACCCTCGGCCAGCGCCTGCGCCAGCAGTCCGGCCTGTGCGTCCAGAAAGGCTTTGTCCAGCGCATCCCGCCGGGCATGGGCCTGCTCCTTGGCTTCGGCGGCAGTGCGGTAGGCATCCTGCGCACGGTGGGCCTTTTGTGCCTGCTGCTGGCAGGCGGCAAGCCGCTGGTTCAGGGTGGTAAGGGCGGTGCTGCGCTGGGCCAGCTCCTTTTCCCGGTTCTGCAAGGCCAGCAGCCGGGTGGGAGCATCTTCCAGCGCGGTCAGCTCCTTTTCAGCAGCGGCCAGCGCTGTGTCCAGTGCGGCCAGCTGGGTGCGTTTCGCTTTGGCCTTGGCAGCGGCCAGCTGGGCAGCATCCCGCGCGGCCTGCTGCTGATGGCACAGGGCATCCAGCTCATCGTAGGCGGCAAGGGCCGTCTGTGCCTGCGTCACCTGTCCGGCAAGAACATCCAGCTGGGCGGCATCGCCTGCGTGGCGGGCGCTCTCGGCACGGGCAGCTTCCAGCACAGGCAGGGCAGCGGTAAGCTCTACCTGCTTTGCGGCCAGCTGTGCGGCCAGCTGTCGGGCCTGCTGGGTAGCACCCAGCTGACGTTGTACTTCGTCCAGCTTGGCTTCGGTGTCCTTGAGGGCAGCAGCAACGGTCTCCTGCGCGGCCTGCTGGCGGGCCAGCAGACCTTCCAGCAGGGCAAGGGCCGTCTCCGGCTCGGTCTGGGCGTTCAGTGCGGCAAGGGCATCGGCATCCGGGTCGTCGGGAGAAAACCGGATGCCGGAGAGCAGACTGTCCAGCTTTGCATTCTGGGTGGTGCGCTGCTGGCTGAGGGCGGCGCTTTCGGCCTGCAGGCGCTCCTGCAGCCGGGCATAGCGCTGGGTGCGGAACAGCTTGCGGAAAATGCGGCTGCGCTCCTCGGTGGAAGCGTTGAGCAGCTTTGTGAACTGACCCTGCGCGATCATGGCGATCTGGCAGAACTGGCTGTAGTCCAGCCCGATGATCTCCTGCACGGCGGCAGTCACATCCTTGGCTTTGGTCACCGGCGGACGGCCATCGGAATAGGTGAGGGTGGCATCCGCTTTCTCGGTGGTCATGCCCTCGCCGCGGTTTTTGGGGCGCTGGTACTCCGGGTTGCGGCGCACGGTATAGCGCTGGCCGTTCACCTCAAATTCCAGCTCCACAAAGGTGGGCGTTTTAAGATCAGCATATTTGCAGCGCAGCATGGCACCCTCGCGCACGCCGCCGCTGGAATGATCGTACAGCGCATATGTAATGGCATCGAACAGGGTGGTCTTGCCTGCGCCGGTATCGCCGGTGACAAGGTATAAGCCGCCCCTGCCCAGCTTTGCCAGTTCCAGAACCGTCTCGGCGGCATAGGGGCCAAAGGCCGAAAGAGTGAGCTTCAGCGGTCTCATGCGTCCTCGCCCTCCTTCCAGATCTCCTCAATGAGCTGCTGGCAGAATGCCGCCTGCTCCGCCGTCAGCGGCTGGTTGTTCTGCAGCTGGTAGAACGCCGAGAAGTGTTCCAGCGGGGTGATGCTCTCGGCGCGCTCCGGTGCGGTGATCTCCTGATCTTCCCGGGTGCGGAGGTTATCGTAGTCCAACCGCATCAGGTTCGGGTAGATCACCCGCAGGCGGGCCAGCGCGTCCGGCACGTCCTGCTCATCGGTCAGGGTGATGTGCAGGTAGTCGTCCACCGCAGTGCCGTCGTAATTGCGGCGGTCGGTCAGCTCCATGTAGCTGCCGCGCACTTCCCGCAGGTCGTGCTTCGGAGTAAGCGGCGCGGTGGTGATGGAAACTTCGCCCTTGAGACCGAACTCCACAAAGGTGGCGCTCTTGTGCTGGTCCGCTTCCGAAAAGGAGTATTTCAGCGGGGTGCCGCAATAGCGCACGGCATCGCGGCCCACCTTCTGGGGGCTGTGCAGGTGGCCCAGCGCCACGTAGTCAAAGGCATCGAACAGGCTGGCATCCACGCTGTCCACACCGCCCACCGAGACTTCCTCGCTCTCACAGCAGGCAGCACCGGCCACGAACTGGTGGGCCACCAGCACGCTGCGGTGGGCCGGGTCCGGCGGGCAGTGGCGCAGCACGCAGGCAAGGGCATCGTTGTAGCTCTCCACAGGCTCGTCCGGCCAGACATGCCGCACCATGGCGGGCTTGAGGAAGGGCAGAAGGTACACGTCCAGCGTGCCGTATTCGTCGGTGAGGGGGATGGGCACCGGCGCACCGGAGAACACCGGGCTGACGTACACCTGGCTGCTTTGCAGCAGGGCAGAGCCGAAGGCGATGCGGTCGGCGGAGTCGTGGTTGCCGCTGATGGCGAACACCGGCAGCCTGCGTTCGGCCAGCTGGGTCAAAAACCAGTCCAGCAGGCGCACGGCCTCGGCAGGGGGAACTGGCTTATCGTAGAGGTCGCCCGCCAGCAGCACACCGTCCACGGGCGTGCTGTCCAGCAGGGAAAGGATCTGTTCCAGAATGTACCGCTGGTCGTCCAGCATGGAGAACTCGCACACCCGCTTGCCCAGATGCAGGTCGGAAAGATGCAGAAAACGCAAACGGAAACACCGCCTTTTCAGAGTTTTCTTTATTATACAGCAGGGCGGGGGTGGGGGCAAGGAAAACTCCCCCAGTCATCGCTGCGCGATGCCAGCCCCCTCGGGGATGGGGCCTTTGGCAGTGCGGAAAAACTTCCGGTTTTGCCAGAGACTCCCTCTTTGAGGGAGCTGGCACGGCGCAAGCCGTGACTGAAGGAGTTCGCTTCCCTTAAATCAGAACATCTTCTCCCACGTTTCTTCGCCGACCGCGCCGTCGGCGGTAAGGCCGTTGCGGCGCTGGAACCGCTGCACAGCCGCTGCCGTTGCCGCGCCGAACCTGCCGTCGGCGTTCAGCCGTTCACCCAGCGAATTGAGCTTCTGCTGCACCAGACGCACTGTGCCGCCGGAAGAGCCGCTGCGCAGGGCAATGCCGGGGTAGGGCACATGCAGGCCGTGCTTGGCCGTGTAGCGGGTGTAGAGCACGTTCCATGTGTTCGCGCCCACCTTGCCGTCCACATTCATCTTGTTTTTGAGTTGGAACTCCTTCACGGCGTTCTCGGTGGAAATGCCGAATTTTCCATCGGCCTTCAGCTCGCCGTACCATGTGCAGGCGTCGCGCACACCGTTGAGCCAGGTCTGCACAAGAGCTACGTCCGGCCCGGAAGAGCCACGCTGGAGCAGGGAATAATAAGCAGGGATCGCCATAATGATCACACGCTCCTTTCGCCACATGCTATGCGGCAAAAGTGCCGGGCGTTACCCCACAAGCACCACATCCTCCCGGCGGGCGGTGCGCTGCTGCACCCATTCCACCAGCCGGAGCCGGAGGATGTACTCCCCGCACACAAGGTCGTTTTCGGCAGGCTGGGCATAGCTGCCGCAGGCAGAGCGGCACAGGCCCGGATAGAGCACGCACCACCAGTTGCGGCCTTTTCCGGCACCGAGATCGATGCGCAAAGCGTCGTACCGCCCGGCGGGAAGAGTGCCGGAACCATAGCGCCGGGTGGCAAAGTACATATTTACCAGCTGCACCCGCACCGGGGTGCGGATGTTCAGCTGTGCCAGCGCGTGCCGGGCCGTGAGCTGCAGCTCAAATAGATGCTGCGCCGCCCAGGCGATCGCTTCCGGTTTGCTCTGTGCCGGGCAGGCGGTGTCCAGATAGGCAAGCACGGCATCCCGCACATGGAGCTTTGCGCTCTGGCTGGCAATGGAATCGCTCTCAGCCCGGATGTGCAGGCGCAGGGTGTCGGCGCACACCAGCGCCCCGGTGTCCAGCTGGGTGCGGCCCCATGCAAATGCCTGCCATGCGCCACACAGAGCAAGGGCGAGAAACAGGCCAAGGCAGAGCAGAGCCATCTGAGAGCGTGTAAGCATTTTGGATAACATAAAAACAGACCCTTCTTCTGGAAATGTTATCCAGAGGATGGGCCTGTTGGAGTAGATTTATTCTCTTAGTTCTTCAGCGACTGCATGGGGGCAGGCAGGCGGCCGCCGCGGTTGATGAACACGGACGGGTCGTGCTGGTTCACGGCCATGATGGGGCCATAGCCCAGCAGACCGCCAAAGTCCAGCACCTCGCCGGCCTTGCGGCCAATGGCAGGGATCACGCGCACGGCGGTGGTCTTGCTGTTCACCATGCCGATGGCGGCTTCGTCAGCGATCAGGGCGCTGATGACAGCCGGGGTGGTGTCGCCCGGGATGATGACCATATCGATGCCCACCGAGCAGACGGCGGTCATGGCTTCCAGCTTTTCAATGGTCAGGCAGCCGATCTCGGCGGCGTGGATCATGCCGGCATCCTCGCTGACCGGGATGAAGGCACCAGACAGACCGCCCACGTGGTTGGAGGCCATCACGCCGCCCTTTTTCACGGCATCGTTCAGCAGGGCGAGGCAGGCGGTGGTGCCGCAGCAGCCGCAAGTCTCAAGGCCCATCTCTTCCAGAATGTTGGCCACACTGTCGCCAATGGCGGGGGTAGGTGCCAGCGACAGGTCGATGATACCGGCGGGCACACCCAGTGCCTGAGAAGCCAGATTGGCCACCAGCTGGCCCACGCGGGTGATCTTGAAGGCGGTGCGCTTGACCAGCTCTGCCACCTCGTCGATGGGGGCATCCTTGGGCAGGCGGGCCAGTGCAGCGCGCACAGCGCCGGGACCGGAAACGCCCACGTGGATCTCACAGTCCGGCTCGCCGGGGCCGTGGAATGCACCGGCCATGAAGGGGTTGTCCTCCGGTGCGTTGCAGAACACCACCAGCTTTGCGGCACCGATGCACTGACGATCAGCCGTCAGCTCACTGGCCTTCTTGACGGCCTCGCCCATGAGCTTGACAGCGTCCATATTCAGGCCTGCCTTGGTGGCGCCGATGTTCACCGAGCTGCACACGATGTCGGTCTCGGCCAGTGCGCGGGGAATGGACTCGATCAGGCGGCGGTCACCGGCAGAAAAGCCCTTGTGCACCAGAGCACTGTAGCCGCCCACAAAGTTTACACCCACCTTTTTACCGGCGGCATCCAGAGTTTTTGCAAACTCCACAGGGTCGGCATCCGGGCAGGCACCCAGCAGCATGGCGATGGGGGTGACACTGATGCGTTTGTTGATGATGGGAATACCGTACTCGGCACTGATATGCTCCACCGTGGGCACAAGGTTTGCGGCCTTGGTGGTGATCTTGTTATAGATGTTCTCGCACGCCTTCTTCGGGTCTGGGTCGATGCAGTCCAGCAGGCTGATGCCCATGGTGACGGTGCGCACGTCCAGATTGTCCTGAGTGAACATCTCGATGGTCTCGAGGATGTCACCGGTATTAAACATACTCATAGCTGTGTACTCCCTCCATCAGATGGTGTGCATGGCATCAAAAACTTCCTGACGGGTAACATTGATCTGCATGCCCATCTCGGCAGCCAGCGCGTCGGTGCGCTTGTGCAGCTCTTCGTGGCTCACATTGCAGTTGCTGATATCCACCAGCATGATCATGGCGAACATGCCCTGCAGGATGCTCTGGGTCACATCCTCGATATTGATGTTCAGTTCGGTGCACAGACCAGCGACCTTGGCAACAACGCCCACGGTATCGTGACCAATGACGGTAATGAATGCTTTCATCGTTTCCACCCTCGTTTTCCTTTTGATGAACGGTGCCGCAAGCGTTCCGGCACACTCTTACTCTTCCAGTATAGCAGATTTGGCAAAATTTGAACACACTTTTTGTAAAAAAGAACAGACACGAGGGGAAAAAGACATTCTATCCCAAAAATTGGGTGCAATCTTTTACAGCTTGTGCTATACTTATAGATAATTTATTTCCCGATTACGGGCTGAGAAGGAGCAAAATACTATGGAACAGCTTTTGAAGATCCTGGAAGACAATGCGCGGCTGCCCATTGAGGATATCGCCACGATGCTGAATAAATCCCCCGCCGAGGTGGCGGCCATGATCGATCTGGCCCGGGCGCAGGGCATCATCAAGGGCTACAAGACCCTTGTGGACTGGGAAAAGGCCGGTGTGAACCGTGTGGAGGCCGTCATCGAGCTGAACGTCAGCCCCAAGAAGAGCCGCGGCTTTGACGAGATCGCAGCCACCATTGCCGCCTTTGACGAGGTGGAGAGCGTGCTGCTGATGAGTGGCGGCTACGACCTGCAGCTGGTGATCAAGGGCCAGACCTTCCAGGAGATCGCCCTGTTCGTGGCAAAGCGCCTTTCTCCGCTGGACGATGTGCTGTCCACCGCCACCCATTTTGTGCTGCGCACCTATAAAAAAGAGGGCCGCCTGTATCAGGACGAAGAAATCGATGAAAGAGAGTGCACGGTGCTGTGATGGACTACGATAAATTGATCGCGCCTGCCGCTGAGGCCATGCGCCCCTCCGGCATCCGCAAATTTTTCGATCTGGCTGCCGAAATGCCCGAGTGCATCAGTCTGGGCGTGGGCGAGCCGGACTTTAAAACGCCATGGGCCGTGCGCGAAGCCGGCATTGAGAGTCTGGAGCACGGCCGCACCCGCTACACCTCCAACGCAGGCCTGAAGGAGCTGCGCGCCGAGGTGGCAAAGTATCTGGAACGCCGCATGGGCCTGCACTACGACCCGCTGCACGAGGTGCTCATCACGGTGGGCGGCAGCGAAGCCATTGATATGTGCATCCGCACGCTGGTGCAGCCCGGGGACGAGGTCATCATCCCGGAGCCCTGCTTTGTGTGCTACGAGCCCATCACCACCCTGTCCGGCGGTGTGCCGGTGCATGTGGCCTGCCGTCAGGAGGACGAGTTCCGCCTGCGTGCCGATGCGCTGAAAGCAGCCATCACCCCCAAGACAAAGCTGCTCATCATGCCGTTCCCCAACAACCCCACCGGTGCGGTGATGGAGCGCGAGGATCTGGAAGCGGTTGCTGAGGTGCTGCGCGGCACCAACATCATGGTGCTCTCCGATGAAATTTATGCAGAGCTGAACTATGGCCTGCGGCCTCATGTTTCCATTGCCACCCTGCCCGGCATGGCCGAGCGCACCATCGTGGTGAACGGCTTCTCCAAGACTTACGCCATGACCGGTTGGCGTCTGGGCTATGCCTGCGGCCCGGCACCCATCATCCGGATCATGACCAAGATCCACCAGAGCGCCATCATGAGCGCTCCCACCACCAGCCAGTACGCCGCCATCACTGCTCTGAAGGAGTGCGACGGCGAGATCGACCGCATGCGCGACGAGTACAATATGCGCCGCCGCCTTGTGGTGAAGTCCTTTAACGATATGGGCCTGACCTGCTTTGAGCCGCGCGGTGCGTTCTACGCCTTCCCCTGCATCAAGAGCACGGGCATGAGCAGTCAGGATTTCTGCACGAAGCTGCTGGAACAGAAGCATGTGGCCATCATCCCCGGCGACGCCTTTGGCGCTTCCGGCGAAGGCTACGCCCGCATTTCCTACGCCTACAGCGTGGAGCATCTGAAGGAAGCGCTCCGGCGCATCCGGGAATTCCTGCAGGAAAACAGCATCTATCACGGCATCTGAGGAGGAACAAATGGCAAGGCTGAACTGCGTGACCGTTCTGGCCCCCGCAAAGCTCAATCTGGCGCTGGACGTGGTGGGCCTTCTGCCGAGCGGCTACCATGATCTGGACATGACCATGCAGGCCATTACCCTGTACGAGCGGGTGGTGCTGCGCCGCAGCCCCTACCTGAACCTGCGTCTGCCGGGCAGTCTGGTGGCCCCCAATAACAAAAACACTGCCATCAAGGCAGCGCTGGCCTTTTTTGACTACACCGGCCTTCTGGCGGGCGTGGACATCACCATCTATAAAAATACCCCGGTGCGGGCGGGCATGGCGGGCGGCAGTGCCGATGCTGCCGCTGTTCTGGTAGGCATGAACGAGCTGTACGGTGCGCACCTTTCCATGAGTGAGCTGTGCGCGCTGGGCGCAAAGATCGGTGCGGATGTGCCCTTTGCCCTGATGGGCGGCACCTGCCGGGTGCAGGGTGTGGGCGATTTTCTCAAGGCGCTGCCGCCGGTGCCGGAGTGCTGGTTCACGGTGGTGATGCCGGACTACGGCGTTTCCACCCCGGAGGCCTTTGCGGCCTATGACCGGGTGGGCAGCAGCATCCACCCGGACTGCGGAGCGCAGGAAGCCGCTATCCGTGCCGGAGATCTGGATGCCCTTTGTGCCGCCGCCGGCAATGCGCTGGAAGAGTGCAGCGGAGCAAAGGATACCGGGGCCATCAAGGCCCTGCTGCGGGAGCATGGCGCTGTCACCGCCCTGATGACCGGCAGCGGTGCGGCGGTGTTCGGCATATTCCGGGACGAAGGGGCCGCACGGGCTGCTGCACAGGCCGCAAAGCGGCGCTGGAAGCAGGTGTACGTGGCGCAGCCTGACCGCGGCGGCGCACGGGTGAGCCGATAAAAATGCATAGACCTCCTTCCTACGGGGCATACTGCCCGCAAAGGAAGGAGGTCTTTTTTGTGCAGACCTTTTATAAAATCTGTCTGATCTTAATGATCGTGGGCGGCATCAACTGGGGCCTTGTGGGGCTGTTCCAATTCGATTTTGTGGGCTGGCTGCTGGGCGGCAGCGCATCCATCTGGTCGCGCATCGTGTTCACGCTGGTGGGCATTGCAGCCCTGTGCGGCATCCCGGGGCTGTTTTCGGACGATAGTTCTGAAAATTGAAAGCGGCCTCGCCCTCTCAGGCGCTGACGCGCCAGCTCCCCCAAAGTGGGAGCCTTTGGCAGTCAGTGCGGACTTCATCGTTATGCCAAGGCCTCTCCCTTTGGGAGAGGTGGATTTGCGAAGCAAAGACGGAGAGGGCGAGCTCGCTAAAACAAAAGCACCTGCGGTTGATTCTGCAGGTGCTTTTGCTTGTTGACTCAATTACTGCTTCCGTCAAGATCATCCCAGCCTACCAGATCCGGCAGGGTGAGCGTCTCGTCGGAGCAGTGGGGGTGTGCACGCCGCTGGTCCTCGGCCATGGTGCGCACCACCTCGCGGGTGATCTCGCGGATGGCGGCGCAGTCCTCCGGCAGGTCGGTCTGGCTGCGGCCGGAGTGGGTAAACAGGATCTTACCCATGTGGCCCACCACCAGCGTCAGCGGCAGCTGCTGCGGAGCATTGCTGTTGTAGCGGTAGCCCTGCTCTTTGGCCGCTTTGTAGATGCGCTGGGCCGCAAAGCTCCAGCTCAGGATGCCGCGGGCCTGTTCTACGCCAAGGTAGCCGTACAGCACCCCCGGCGCGTCGCAGATGAGGGTGAAGGGAAACTCGGCCCCCTGCGTGGCTTTTGCCACCATGCGGGGAGAGGAACGCACCACGCAGGCTAGCCGCACGCCGCGCAGTCTGGGCAGGGTCTGCAGGTAGCGGGTCAGGTATTCCCGCGTGACAGGGTGGTCAAAGGCAGGCAGGAAGATCATGACAAGAGGGTGCTCCCCTTCGCACAGCTTGTAAAAATCATTGCCCGGTGTGGTGGGGGTATCAAAGGTAAAACGGGGGATAGAGGTGCCCACCAGATGTTCTGACTTCATGCCGCAATGCACATCCTTTCAAGATAATAAAAAAATCCACACACTGCATCTCTGCAGAAAGTGCAGAGGACAGAGGTGGATGGATTGCTATAAAAAGATCCCGCCCGGTCGTCTGCGGTCAATCAAACCTACCCTTACGGACAGGTGGGTGCCCTGTCTCCGGGTTCGCGCTTCCTCATCGAGCCTTCATGGTCGCCCCATGACGGGGAGGTCTGCAATCCACCGGGGAACTCCAAGCTCCCGTTGAATGATTAGTAGGATCATATAAACCGCAACAAATCGAGCCGGGCAGGAAGTTTTGCCGGGTAATTTGTCTGGAATTATTCTTCGATGTCGTACTCGTCGCTCAGGCGCTCTTCAAACAGCTTGCCCAGCTCCAGCAGCAGCTCGTCGTCGTCCACGACATCCAGATACTCGCCTTCATCGTCTTCGCCGACGCTCAGGATGACCAGCTGAGCGTTCTCAGCCTCTTCCTCGGTCTCAGCGTATTCCACAGCAGCCAGATAATGCACGCCCTTGTAGTCCAGTGCATCGATCACCTCAAATGTGATCTCGTTGCCGTCCTCATCCTCCAGGGTCATCAGGTCGGGCTGATCTTCTTCGGTATTAGGGTTCTTGATTTCGTCAGACATAGATATTGTCTCCTGTATCGTGTCATAAAACGGGCTGTTTGTGCGCCGCCCGCTTGGCCTGCATATAGTGTAGCGTTTTTTTGCCTGCTCGTCAAGATGCTTTTTCGCACAGAAATTGTGCGGCAAATTTTCACGCATTTGCTCTCGCACTCTGCGGCAGAATATGATATACTATCCTCTGAATCTTCTGTGCACGGTGTGTCGTGCAGGTTACTATAGAGTATGGAGCGTGGGCGGAAATGATGCATAAAAAAAGATGGGCGGCGTTTGTGCTGGCAGCGGCGCTGGCGCTGACGGGCTGCAGTGCCGGGAGCTTTCTGCACTTTGGCAAAGGCAGCGGCGGCAGTACAGTCCAGAAGATCGACCGCCCGGCAGTGGAATCGGCAGAGCTGCAGTTTGCCCACCCTGCGGCGGGGGACACCATTGCGGTGTTCGATACCTCGGCAGGTGTGTTCAAGGCGGTGCTTTTCCCGGACAAGGCCCCGCAGGCCTATGATAACTTTGCAGGCCTTGTGCAGGCAGGCTACTACAACGGCCTGACCTTCTCCCGCGTGGAGAGCGGCTTTGTGGTGGAAGCCGGGCAGGGGGCCGACGGCAGGGGCAGTACCATCTGGAACGGCAGCCGCTACCCGGCTGAGACCACCGACAGTCTGCACCACTACTCTGGCGCGCTGTGTATGGGCACCGATGCTTCCGGCGAGTGCGCCAGCGTTTTTTACGTGATGCAGACGCTGCCGGGAGACCAGTCGGTGACGCAGGAGCTTGTGGACCAGATGAACAGCGCAGGCTACCGCGCGGAGGTGGCTTCGGCCTATCAGACCGCCGGCGGCGCGCCTTATCTTGACTACACCGATACCGTGCTGGGGCAGGTGTACGAGGGCATGGACGTGGTGGATGCCATCGGCCAGACCGCCGTGGACGAAAACCAGAAGCCCCGTGAGGACATCACCATCAACAGCGTGAGCATCGAGACATATCAGTGAACCAAAAGGCACCCGCAGCGTTCAAAACTGCGGGTGCCTTTTTTATAACTCCTTCAGTCGCCTGCGGCGACAGCTCCCTCAAAGAGGGAGCCCTTGGCAGTGCGGCAAAGTTTTCCTTTTCGCCAGAGCCTCCCTCAATGAGAAAGACTTCCCCCGGCCGGGGGAAGATGTCACGCAAGTGACAAAAAGGGGAGCAGTGGCATCGCGCCAGCGATGACGGAAGGAGTTGAATCAAATCTCCCCCGGGTGCTCCTTCCGCCACGCCAGATAGTCATCCAGAATGACCGTGGCGCTCACAGAGTCCAGAATTTCCTTGCGCTTTGTGCCAAAGGTGCCGCTTTCGTCCAGAATGTCGGCGGCGGCGCAGGTGGTCTGCCGCTCGTCCCACATGCGTACAGGCAGGCCGCTCCAGATCTCGACCGTCTTTGCCAGCTTGCGGCTCTTGATGGCGCGTTCGCCCTCGGTACCATCCATGTTCAGCGGCAGGCCGATCACAATCAGCTCGGCTCCGATCTCCTTGGCCACTTCGCACACCCGTGCCGCCACCTTGTTGCGGGCTTTCAGGGTGATCTGCGGGGTGATGGCCGTTGTAAGGAACTCGGTGCGGTCACAGGTGGCAAGGCCGGTGCGGCTGTCGCCGTAGTCAACAGCTAAAATTTTCATACAGGCTTCCTCTCTTGTGTGGAAAAGTTTGTCGGTTCAAGTGTACCACAGCTGCAGGCTAAAAGGTAGAGAATCACACTTTTTTTGAGAGGATTTTCGTGTTACAATAAACACAGATCGTTTTTTTAGGAGGAAGTGCCCCATGCTCAAACTGGTTTTAGGCGGCTCCGGCAGCGGCAAAACGACGCTGCTCTATTCCCGCATCAAGGCCCGGGCCGAACAGGGTCGGCGCAGCATCCTTCTGGTGCCGGAACAGTTCACTTCCAGCACGGAGGGCCGCATCTACCGGGAACTGGGCGATGCTCTTTCCGGCATGGTGGAAAGCTTTTCCTTCACGAGCCTTGCAGAGCGCATCCTCTCTGCCGAGGGCGGCGCGGCGGTGCAGACCCTTTCGGACGCGGGCCGCGCCGTGCTGGTGCGCCGCGCGCTGGAAGAGCTGCAGGATCATGTGCATTACTACTACCGCCACCGCCGCAGTGCGGCCTTCTGCCAGATGGCGGCCCAGACCATCGACGAGCTGAAAAGTGCCGGCCTTTCCGGCGCACAGCTGGCAGAGCTTGCGCCGGACTGCGGGCCGGAAAGCGGCAAGCTGAGCGAGCTGGCACTGATCTTTCAGGGGTACGAAACGCTGCTGGCGGGCACCGGCATGGACCCCGCCGACCGGCTGGAGCTGGCGGCTGACCGGCTGGAAGCCGCTCTTACCCGGGGCGAACTGCCGGACTTTCTGCGGGAGCGGGAAGTGTTCATTGACGAGTTCGATACCTTCAACGCACCCAAAAAGCGGCTGATGGGCGCGATGCTGGCGGCACTGCCCACCGTCACGGTGGCCCTGTGCGACGACGGTGCGCCCATGGTGCCGGGGGATATGGGGCTTTTTTCCGGCGCAAAGCAGGTGGCCGCACAGCTGCGGCAGCTGGCCCGCAAAAACGGTGCTGATGCGGCAGTGCCGGAGCTGCTGCGCCGCGACCTGCGCCATAAGGATGCGCCCGGCCTTGCGGCTGTGACAGAGCTTTTGGAGACTGGCACCTGTGAGGTGCCGCCCGCTGCGCCGGAGGTGCGGCTGTTTGCCGCTGCCAGCCGGGAAGAGGAAGCCCGCTGCACCGCTGCGGCCATCCGCCGCCTGATGCGGCAGGGCGTGCGCTGCGGCAAAATGGCCGTGGTCTGCCGCAATATCCCGGATTACCGTGCGGCCATCCGGTACGAGTTCCGCATGGCAGATATCCCGCTTTACTGCGATGAACCCACCACCCCGGAGTTCAGCGCCCCGGCTACGGCGGTGCGTGCACTGCTGGCACTGCTGCGCGGTGCGGATATGACCGAAAACCTGACCATTCTTGCCAAGACCGGCCTGTGCGCTCTGACCGAGCCGCAGGTCTGCGCGCTGGAAAACTATGCCTATACCTGGTCACCCAATGCGGCGGCATGGCGCACAAAATTTGAGAAAAGCCCCAAGGGCTTCGGCGAAAATGAACTGTCCGATGAGGATGCAAAAACGCTGGAGGATGCCGAGACTGCCCGCCAGCTGCTGGTAACAGCCGTGGACGAACTGCGCAGCAAGGTGCGGGGCGGCAGCGCCGAACAGATCAGCCGGGAACTGTATTTCTGCCTGAAAAAGCTGGGTGCAGAAGAGCAGCAGGCAGCGCTGGTGGAAGCCGTCCGCACTGCCCGGGGCATCCCGGCGGCAGAGGAAGCGGCCCGCGAGTGGAACGTGGTGATGCAGCTGCTCAACGAGATGGCCCACTTGCTGGGCGGGCAGGGTGTGACCTTTGCAGAATATGAGGACCTGTTCAGCCTGCTGCTGCGCTCTTCGGACCTTGGGCACATCCCGCAGACGCTGGATGCCGTGGTGCTGGCAAGCGCGGGCAAAATGCGTCTGGACGCGCCGGACTATGTGTTCGTGCTGGGCCTTGCGGAGGGCGAATTTCCCTGTGCGCCGTCCGAGACGGGCCTTCTGACCCACGCCGACCGCGATGCTCTGATGGCAAAGCAGATCGATCTGCCGGACTGCTTTGAGAACCGCGTGGTGCGCGAGCAGGTGTGCGGTTACAAAGCCCTCACCGCACCGGCAAAGGGGTTGTGGCTCAGCTGGCCCAAGGGGCAGGGCAAGACCCTGTGCGCAGCGCTGGAACCCATCGTGGAGGCCCTGCACCCGGCGGCACCGGAGCTGGAGCTTCCCGACCTTGCAGCCACCCCCGCCGATGCACTGGATACGCTGGGCGGCTGGCCGCTGACCGACACGGAACGCGCCAGCCTGACTGAGGCGCTGCGTCTGCCGCAGACGGATGCACCCCGGGGCCTTGCGCTGCTGCGCCGCATGGAGGAGGACCCGCCCCGGCAGGTGAACGACCTGTCCGCGCTGAGCGGCCTGCTGGGGCAGCGGCTGCGCATCTCGCCCAGCCAGCTGGAAAAATACTATACCTGCCGGTATGGCTATTTCCTGCAGTATGTGCTGGGCCTGAAGCCCCGCAGACGGGCCGAGCTTTCTGCCGACCAGAGCGGCACCCTGATGCACTGGGTGTTGCAGATGGCGCTGGACCCGCACCTGGATGCGGATAATCCCTGCGCCGGGCTGGCCCCATTTCTGGAGCTGGACGATGATGCCATGGCAGGCCTTGCCGGCCTGCTGGTGGACGAATATGCAAAGCGCTATCTGCCGGAGGATACGGCCCGGTTCGCCTATCTGCTCTCGCGGCTCAAAAAAAGCATGACAAGCCTTTTGTGCTACCTGCGGGACGAACAGAAGCAGTCCTGCTTCCACCCGGCAGCCTGTGAGCTGCGCATCGGCTCCGGGGAGGACGCCGTGCCCGGGCAGGTGTATCATCTCTCGGACGGGCGCACCGTGCAGCTGGTGGGCACGGTGGACCGCGCCGACGAGTGGGTGGAGGAAAACGGCACCCGCTGGGTGCGGGTGGTGGACTATAAGACCGGCACCAAAAAACTGAACCTGAAAGAGGTATACTGCGGGCTGGACTGCCAGATGCTTTTGTATCTGTTCAGCCTGACGCGGGATAAGAGCGGCCGCTTTACCGGTGCGGAACCGGCAGGCGTGCTGTATCTGCTGGCAGACCCGGCCCCCAAGACCACCAACCGCCAGCAGGCACAGCAGGACGTGCAGTACGAGCTGGACGGCCTTGTGAGGGACGAGCAGAAGGTGTTCGATGCCATGGATGCGGATGAGACGGGCCGCTACCTGCCCTTTGGCTACCGCAACGGTGCACCCAGCCCCAGCCAGAAGGATAAGCGTGCCGATATTGCAAAGCTCAACCGCATCCAGCTGCATCTGGATGATCTTGTCACCCAGATGGGCCAGCAGCTTTACGATGGGCAGATCGCTGCAGAACCGCTGGTGGCAGGCGCAGGCAGGAACCCCTGTGTCTGGTGCGACTACAGCTTTATCTGCTGCCACGAGACCGGCATCGGTGAGCGTGCGCTGGAGGCCCCGGCCAAGCCCTTTGAGCCGGAAGAAGCCGACGACGGAAAGGAAGGTGAGCAGGCATGAGTGAACCCAAATGGACCCCGGCCCAGCGGGCCGCCATTGAGGACCGGGGTGGTGCGCTGCTGGTAAGCGCAGCGGCGGGCAGCGGCAAAACAGCCGTGCTGACCGAACGCGCCGTGCGGCTCATCACCGATCCGGACCACCCGGTGGATGCGGACAAACTGCTCATCGTCACCTTTACCAATGCGGCGGCGGCAGAGCTGCGGGCACGCATCGGGCAGGCACTGCTGCGGCTCAGCCAGCAGCAGCCCCACAACACGAGCCTGCGCCGCCAGCGGATGCTTTTGCAGCGAGCACCTATCTGCACCATTGACGCGTTCTGTCTGGAACTGCTGCACAAGCACTTTCAGGCACTGGACATCCCGCCGGACTTTGCCCCGGCAGATCCCGGCAGCGTGGAGGTGCTGCGGGCTTCGGCGCTGTCCGAAACGCTGGAAAATGCCTACCGCGACCCGGACTTCTGTGCCTTTGCAGACCTTTACGGAAAGGGCCGCACCGATCAGGCCGCAGGCAATACCATCCTGCATGTGTACGATTTTCTGCGCGCTCTGCCGGACTACGACCGCAGGCTGGACGAATATCTGACACCATGGCAGCGGGAAAACGGCTTTGCTTTTACCTGCTGGCATGACCTGCTGCTGGCGGAAGCGGCCCGCTGCGCAAAGGCCGCGCGGGAACTGCTGACGGCAGCACTGGCAGACTGTAAGGAAGATTTTGTCCTTGCACAGGCACAGGCCGAGGAAAAAGGCAAGACCGCTGCTTCCAAGGCAAAGGCCGTGGCCGGTGTCAACGATAAATTTGCAGAGCCGCTCTCCCGGCTGGAAAGCGCCGCCGCCCTGCTGGGCGAGGTGGAACGGCTGGCTGCGGCAGGGCAGTGGACACCGCTGTACGATAAGCTGACACCCTATGTGCTGGGCATGGAGGAGATACCCGGCTTCAAGGGCATGAAAAAACGGCTGACCGGCGATCATAAGGCGGCGGTCAGGACCCGCGCAGACGAAGCTGCCAAGCTGTTTGAGCACATTACGGAGCTTGTCTCCTGCAGCGAGGAGGAAGCCGAAGCCGACCGCAGAGCGGCCCTGCCCCGGCTGCGGGCGCTGTTTGCCGCCGTGCGGGATTTTGATGCCCGCTTCTCGGCAAAGAAAAAGGAGCGCAAGCTGCTGGAATTCAGCGATTTTGAGCATCAGGCCCTGCGGCTGCTGCGCACACCGGATGGCGTGTGCACCCCGCTGTGCCAGAGCATCCGGCAGAGCTATGCCGCCGTGATGGTGGACGAATATCAGGACACGAACGCTTTGCAGGATGCCATTTACCGCTGCCTTGCTTCCCCGGCGGGGGATGACCTGTTCCTTGTGGGCGACCTGAAGCAGAGCATCTACCGCTTCCGTCAGGCCGACCCAAGCATCTTCCGGGCTAAGCTGAACGCATGGGCACCGTTGCCCAGCGGCACTGCCCGCCCCCGCCCGGAGGAGGGTACGGCAGGCGGAAACGCGCTGCTGGCGCTGGATGCGAACTTCCGCTCCGCCCCGCAGGTGGTGGCAGGCATCAACTTTATCTTTGAACAGCTCATGACCCCCCAGCTGGGCGATACGGCTTACGGCGACGGCCAGCGGCTGGTGTGCGGTGCACCCGGCGAATACGCCGGCAGCGTGGAAGCGCACTTCCTGCCCGACGAAACCGCTGAGACCGACGCGGCGTGGATCGCCCAGCGCGTTGAAGAACTGGTGAAAAACGGCGAACCAGTGCGGGACGGCAACTCCACCCGCCCGGTGCAGTACGAGGATTGCTGCATCCTGCTGGCGGCACGCGGCGACTTCCTCGCTTATGAGGAAGCGCTCACGGCCCGGGGCATCCCGGTGTATGCGGATGCGCGCGAAAACTTGATGGAAGCAGCGCACATCCGGCCGCTGATCTCGCTTTTGAAGGTCATCGACAACCCGGCGCAGGATATCTACCTTGCCGCCGCCATGCTGGGGCCGATGTTCGGCTTTACGGACGACGACCTTGTACGCCTGCGTGCCCAGAGCGCCGCAATGCAGAAAAAGGCGCAGGAGGAACAGGGCGCGAAGGAAACGGACAAAAGAGCTTCCCGCATGAGTCTGTACGGCGCAGTGCTACAGGTGGTGCAGAATGGTGATGAAACTCCGTTCACCCGAAAGGTGAAAGACTTTTATGACCGACTCACCGCACTGCGGCGCATGGCCCGCAGTGCCCCGGCAGAACAGCTGCTGGAAGAGATCTTTGTCTCCACCGGCTATCTTGCTGCGCTGGGCGTACTGGAAAACGGTGCGCACCGCCGGGAAGATGCCCGGCGCTTTGCGGCTTTCTGCGCACAGACCGGTGCAAACGGCATCTCGGCGCTGGTGCGTGCCATCGACGCGGCGGCGCAGGCCGGTTCTACCGGGCAGGACACTGTGCCCGGCGGTGCGCGGCCTGGCTGTGTGACCATTATGACCATCCATCGCTCCAAGGGCCTGCAGTTCCCGGTGGTGTTCGTGGGCGACACGGCCCGGCACTTCAACCTGAGCGACACTTACCAGCCGGTGCTGCTGCACCGGGAATACGGCGCGGGCCTGCGCCTGCGCCCGGAACAGGGCGAGAGCATGTACAAGACTGCAGCCTACGCAGCTCTTGCCAGCGTCCATGCGCAGGAAACGCGCAGCGAGCAGATGCGCCTTTTATATGTGGCGCTCACCCGTGCACAGGATAAGCTGATCCTCACGGTGCCGCTGGGCATGACCAAGACCGGCAATCCCTTTGCCAAGGCGGCAGCGTTCCTTGCTGCGGGCGCGGGAGAAACGCTGAACCAGCAGGCGGGCAGCTTTGCCGACTGGCTGCGTGCAGCGCTGCTGGTGCATCCCTTCGGCGGGCCGCTGCGGCGGCTGGCAGGAGATCTGGAACTGCCCTTTGTGTTTACGGAAAGCGAGATCATGGTCACGGTGCAGGAAGCTCAGCCGGAGCCGGAAACACCGGAACAGGAACCGGAAGCGGCAGAGCCTGTCCCGGCAGACCCGGCATTGGTGGCTCAGCTGCAGGAGGGCTTTGCATGGCGGTATCCGGCGGCAAAACTGGCTGCGGTGCCCGCCAAGGTCAGCGTGACCAGCATCGTGCACAAGGCCGAGCAGACCACGCTGGAACGCCCTGCCTTTCTCTCCAAGGACGGACTGACCGCCGCCGAGATGGGTACGGCCCTGCACGCCTTTCTGGAACATGCGGACTTTGCCTCCCTTGCTGCTGCCAAAGCGGCGGGCACGCTGGAGGAAGCCATTCTGGCCGAGCGCCAGCGGCAGGTGGACACCTGGCTGGTGGCCCCGGAAATTGCGGAAAAACTCAATGCAGGCCGCATCCGCCGCTTTGCCGAGAGCGAAGCCTTTGCAAAGATCTGCGCAGCCGAAAAGGTGCTGCGGGAGCTGGCCTTCATCACGGCACTGCCCGCGTCGGCCGTGCTGACGGCACAGGGAGCTTCCGCGCAGGAAGCTGCCGCCGTGCAGGATGAGCAGGTGCTGGTGCAGGGCATCGCAGACCTTGTGCTGGTGTTCCCGGATCATCTGGAACTGCTGGATTACAAGACCGACCGCCGCAAGACCGAAGCGGACTTCCTGAGCGCCTACCGCCCGCAGCTGAATCTCTATGCCCTTGCCATCGATAAGCGCTTTGCGCCGAAGAAGGTAACGTATAAGGGCATCTACTCGCTGGAGCTGGGGAGGCTGATCGAAGCATAAGGAAAACGGGCTCGCCCTCTCAGTCTCGCATTTGCTCGACAGATTCCCCTTTTTGTCGCTGCGCGACATCTTCCCCCGGATCGGGGGAAGTCTTTCTCATGGAGGGAGGCTTTGACAGTCCGGCAGGCTTCCCGTTTTTGCCAAAGGCTCCCTCCTTGAGGGAGCTGGCGCACGAAGTGCGACTGAAGGAGTTGAGTCATATTTTTCCCGCAAAACGCATAAAAAGTGCTTGACAGCGCTTTCTGCCTGTGGTAGAATAACCGGGTAAAGAAAGCAGCTACGGCCTGTGCCGCGCTCGCCTTGCGAGGGAAAGATCCCCCGGGCTATACCTGAAGGCAGTTCATTATGAGTGGACTGCGGCTTTGAGTGAATTTTTGCGCGGCTGTCCTGAAAATGGGCGGCCGCGTTTTCTATGCCAAATATTGCAACAAAATGGATTTTGTTTGGAGGTGCATTCATTATCGCTACCGCTGGAAAGTCGAAGGAACTGGAGATCAACGGTCAGATCCGTGACCGTGAGGTCCGTCTGATCGGTGCAGACGGCGAGCAGAGGGGCGTTGTGTCCATTCAGGTGGCCATGCGCGCTGCTGAAGATGCTGGTCTGGATCTGGTCAAGATCGCACCGCAGGCTGTTCCGCCTGTGTGCAAGGTGCTGGATTACGGCAAGTACCGTTTTGAACAGCAGAAGAAGGAGAAGGAAGCCAAGAAGAACCAGAAGGTGGTCGAAGTTAAAGAGACCCGCCTTTCGCTCAACATTGACACCAACGACTTCAATACCTGTCTCTTATACACATCTGACGCTGCCGACGACTTAATAGGTGT
>OWIA01000128.1_pt1 | contig 32958 bp, 30 predicted proteins | sample 1732881 | NCBI WGS metagenome assembly OWIA01 (sample SAMN05065764, study PRJEB22554) | human gut metagenome | biome: ENVO:2100002; feature: ENVO:00000062; material: ENVO:00002003 | host: Homo sapiens | place: USA
CGTCGGCAGCGTCAGAGGTTTATAAGAGACAGGATAGAGGCTGCCGGGGATGTAGGAACACGCCTGTTCCAGCAGTTTCTTTTCCCTGGCTGGGAGCTCTGTCTGCTCGCATCTCCCGCCTTTTACCAGGATCTCCAGCAGGGATGCGCCTGAACACCGGAGCCTCCCATAGCAGCCGTTGAACATGGCGTTGAGTTTATTTTCCAGAATAGGGAAGGACACGTCCGCCAGTTCGATTTCTATGCCCCCAAGGCTTCCGGTGACGTGCTCACGGCTGAAGAATGCCTTGGGCTGAGTGGCAGCAATCAGACCGCTGGCCTGGACCTGTTCCGCCGTTACGCCGCTCTTGGGCTCATAGCAGTAGTTCTCCAGGTTCTGTCCCACCGTACGCCGGAGGATCTCCTCCCGCACCTGGCCCACATAGCGGCGGCTGAAGGGGCGGAGGAGAACAAGATAGCACATGACGCACACAGCGGCCAGCAGATAGACCGCACCTCCCAGATTCATCAGAAAAATCAATACGCCGATTCCCAACAGCGCCGCAAAGTATAAAAGATTGACCAGAAAGATTCTGGTTCGCTGTCGGCTCAGCGTCTGCATAATTCCGCCCATGGATCAGACCTCAGCATCTTTGGCACCCGCCCAGCGGGGGTGGTCATAGACCGCCTTATCCGCCACATAGGGCCACTTCTCGCCCCGGCACACTGCCAGGCAGCCCTTGACGCACATCTGAGCCATTTTGATGACGGCCTCCCGAGTTTGAGCGGCAGAGTGGGGACTGAGCACCAGGTTAGGGCAGTGAAGCAGAGGATCATCCGCTTTCGGCGGCTCACTGCAGTACACATCGGTGCCCGCACCGGCGATAACGCCGCCCTTCAGCGCTTCCACCAGATCGGCCTCGTTTACGATGCCGCCGCGGCTACAGTTGATGAGCAGGGCGGTGGGCTTCATCGTGACTAGCTGCTTTAGAGTAATCATGTCCCGGGTCTGATCGGTGAGGGGCACGTGGATGGTCACCACATCGGCCTCCTCCAGCAGATCCTCGTAGTTCTCGTAGTACACCGCCCCCAGAGCCTCGATCTTCTCCCGGCTCATAAAGGGATCGTAGCCCGACACTTTCATGCCGCAGCCAGCGCAAATCTTCGCTACTTCCCGGCCGATAGCGCCCATACCGATGATTCCCACGGTTTTGCCCTCCAGCTCGAAGGCCTTCTTGGCGCTGCGGATCTCCCAGTTTCCGGCGCACATCTCGTTCTGGGCTTCCACCAGATTCTTGGACAGGGCGAACATCATGGCCACAGTGTGCTCCGCCACGCTGCGGTTGTTGACTCCAGGGGTAATCACCACAGGGATGCCCAGTTCAGTGGCCTTTTTCACATCCACAGTATCATAGCCCACTCCGGTGCGTCCAATGACCTTCAAATTGGGACTGTGTTCGATTACGTGGCCGTCACACTTGGCGATGCGCACAATGAGAGCGTCTGCGTCCTGCATTTGGTCCAGATAATTGTTGGGGTCCTGGTTATCCGCCACATAGACATCGGCCACTCCATTCAGAAGCTCCATACCCTCGGGACAGACGGCCTGGGTCATCACAAATTTCATCTTGCTTCCTTCCCTTCCGTCACAAATCTCATTTCTTGTTCTCCGCCAGACGGATGCCGTAATCCATGGCGTTGATCAGACTCAGCTCATTGGCGTGTCCGCTGCCCGCGTGGCCGAAGCCGGTGCCATGGTCCACCGAAGCCCGGATGATGGGCAGGCCCAGCGTCACGTTTACGCCGGCCACCGCCTCCCAGTGCTTCTCCTGCTTATTGTAGACGAAGCCCTTCACTTTCAAGGGGATGTGCCCCTGGTCGTGGTACATGACCACCACAATGTCGTACCAACCGCCCAGAGCCTTGGAGAACACAGTGTCCGGAGGAGTGGGCTTTTTCTCCGGGATGTTGATTCCCTCGGCTAGGGCCTCGTCAATGGCGGGCTGGATTTCCTCAATCTCCTCTGTCCCAAACATACCGTTCTCTCCGCAGTGGGGATTCAGTCCGGCCACACCAATCTTGGGGTTCTCAATCCCTAATGCTTTGCAGCCCTCGTTGGCAATGCGGATGCACTCCAGGACCCGGGCCTTCTTCACCCGGTCACAGGCCTCCCTCAGGGAGACATGGGTGGAGACGTGAACCACCCGCAGATCCTCATGGGCCAGCATCATGGTGTATTTGTCCGTGCGGGTGTAATCAGCGTAAATCTCTGTATGACCGGAGTAGTGGTGGCCGGCCATGTTGATAGCCTCTTTGCTCAGGGCGTTGGTGATTGTGGCGTCAATCTCCCCGGCCATGGCCAGTTCGATGACCTTCTTCACATACTGGAAGGAGGCCTCGCCTCCCAGAGCACAAGCGCCGATTCCGAAGGGCTTGGGTTCGTCCTGATTAGCGGTATCCGGAATCTGGTCCGCAGGCACCAGCCCCAGGTCCAATACGTCGATGGTACCGTAAGTAAACTTGGCGTCCTGGACCTTCTGCACCGGGTTCAGCTCCAGGTTAATGCCGGACTCCTTTCCGGCAACTCTCAGGGCGTACTCCATGCTGGTCAAGTCGCCTACCACCAGAGGGCGGCACCGGTCATAAATTGTCTTGTCATTCAGCGCACGGACGGTGATCTCCGGGCCATTTCCAAAGGGGTCCCCCATGGTAATTCCAAGAATGGGTCTGTTCATCATAATAACCTCCTTATACAACGCGGTATCCGTACCGCCTTAGCAGAGGCCCTTCTCTTTGTTTTCTTTCAGCACTGCCTTCAGCTCGGCAACGCCCTCGTCACATAAGTAGTTGAAGGGTTTGCGGCAGTCGCCCACGGGGTAGCCCAGCAAGTTGACCGCTTTCTTGATGATGGTGTTGGGGTTGCCGAATTTGAACACCCGCTGGAGGGTTGCCACAGAGTCCTGATACTCCTGGGCCTTGTCCACATCCCCGGCCATGAAGCAGTTATAGATAGATGCCAGCGCTTTGGGGTACAGGTTGGCCCGGCCGGCGATACCGCCAGCTCCGCCCTCTTTCAGGCAGGTGAGAATGCTGCCGTCGTTGCCGGCCAGCACGGCAAATTTCTTGTCCAGATCCCGGGTCTCCCGGATGTAGGCTTTCAGATTGTCCAGGTCGCCGCTGGAGTCCTTGGCGCCCAGGATGACGTCCACGTCCTTGGCCAGCTTGGCCACCGTCTCAGGCAGCAGCTTGTTGCCGGTACGGGGCGGAATATTGTAAAGAACGATGGGAATATTTATATGTTTGGCCACCTCTACATAGTGGTCATATAGTTCCTTCTGGCTGGCGGCGGCAAAACTGGGGGTAATGATGGACAGCACGTCGGCTCCCATCTCCTCAGCCCGCTTGCTCATGTAGATGGTGTCCCGGGTAGAGATACAGCCCGTACCGGCATAGACTGGAACCCGGCCTTTCACCTGGTCGATGGCGGCCTCCAGAACCTCCTCTTTCTCCTTCATGCTCAGGATGTACCCCTCTCCATTGGTGCCGAAGGTGAAAATTCCGTGGACGCCGCCAGCAATCTGGCGCTCAATCTGGTTGCGTAGTTCCGGAATATTCACATCCTCAGTTTCCGGGTACATGGGGGTGACAATGGGGACAATAATGCCTTTCAGTTCCACATTTTTCATAACAGTTCCTCTTTTCCTGAAAATCAATCCGAACCAATGATTACAGAATTTCCCGGTACAGAGCCCGGGCATCTGCTGGCGTGACCTGGCGCAGATTGTTCACCAGAAGGCGGGTGACCTGCATACCCGCCTCCACCAGACTGTCCAGATCCTCTTCAGGCACTCCAAATTCCTTCAAACTGGTGGGAATCTCCAGATCCTTGACGATTTTCTCCATCCAGGCCACCAAATAGGCGCTCTTTTCTTCTGCCGTCGCGCAAGTCTTTTCACCGTGGACACACCGGTCGTAGGCAGCGGCAAACTTCTCCCGGCACACCGGCTCGTTAAAGCGCATAACCGGGGCCAGCAGGATGGCATTGGACACGCCGTGGGCGATGTGGTACTTACCTCCCAGGGGATAGCTTAGGGCATGGACGGCTGTGGTGCCCGAGGCAGTAATGGCCACGCCGGCAAAGAAGCTGGCGATCTGCATCTTATTTTTGGCGCCCATGGCGTTTGGGTCATCGCAGGCGGCCATGATATTATTCAAGATCAGGTCCAGGGCCTGCATGGCAAACATATCGCTGAAGGGATTCGCTTTGTTGCTGGTCCAGCACTCAATGGCATGGCACAGGGCATCCACACCGGTGGAGGCGGCAATTTTTCTTGGGAGATTTTTGATCATTACCGCATCCAAAATCACATAATCGGCAATCATGGTATCATTGACGATGCCCACCTTCAGCTCCTGCTCTGGGACCGCCACAATGGCGTTGGGGGTGGCCTCGGCTCCGGTCCCTGCGGTGGTGGGAATCATCAGGGATTTGATGTATTTCCTGCCTCGGCTTGGATCGTCCAGCAGATCCTTGACGCTGTACTCATCCGTTGCCAGAATGGAAGCCAGCTTAGCGGTATCCATGACGCTGCCGCCGCCCACGGCCACAATAAAGTCGGCGCCGGAGGCCTTAAAGGCGTCCACCAGTATCTGCGCCTGATTGTAAGTGGGCTCGGGGGGCAGTTCGTTGAGGATGATCGTCTCCACACCAGCCGCCTGAATCTGCTCCATAGGGTAATCCAGCAGGCCGGCTCCCTGAATTCCCTTGTCAGTAAAGACGGCCGCCTTCTTCACCTGATTCTTTATCAGAATGTCTTTTAAGTTCTTCATTGCGTTTTCCCCACTATAAATTTCGTGGGTCATCTTTAGATTATATTGCATCAACATACCAATTCCTCCTTCGATGTTTTCTGGTCAATGATCTTTTTTAAATCGAGTAGTAAGTCAGCGGACCCAAATCCGCCGGATTTTGAAATGATATTATACCGTTTCTTCCTGTATTCAATCTGGAACAGCACCACGCCAGGAGCCAGTTCCCCAATGGGAATCAGAGCGCTCTGCCCGATGTGCTCCATAAAAGCCAGCAGTGTGTCGCCGCCGGTCACTAAAATGGTGGCCTCCAGCCCTAGACGCAGCAGTTGCTCCAAAATACCGCCCAGAGTCATGGAAATTTGACGACGTATGGTCTCCAGATCCATCCCATGCGCTTGGGCATACCGTTTGGTGGCGTCTCCCTCTCCGGTTTGATTTCCCTCAATGACCGCAAAATCAGTCTTCTGGATCTGACGAAACCAGAGATCTACGGCCTGTTCCCCATCCGCGCTGTGCAGCCAGCTTGGATTCAGCTTTTGCTCCGGGGTAAGCTGGAGCCGCAGCGCTCCCTGTTTCTCCGCCGTATCCAGCTGCTGCAGGGTAATGGGATTGATGCTCCCGCAGATGGTGAGAAACCGCTGGTGCAGCGGCGGCATCTGGCTTCTGCCGGGAATCAACCCAAGCGCACCAGGAAGCACAGAGGCAAATCCTGCGCATCCAGCCACCAGTTTCAATTCTCCCCTGGCCTTCAGTGCCTGGGCAATTTCCTCCAGAATCCGGCCTGTGGAGGCATCATAGATCAAAATTCCCTCTGGCAGCTCCCTCTCAACGCCGTGCTCCATCGCAGTGGTTGGCGTATTGCTCTGTTCCGCAATGATCGCCCGGACGTCCGAATGGAGGACAGGTTCAAAGGGATCGCGGCCAAATACGCTCTCCGCCACAGGACAGCCGTCAATGTAATGGATACCACCCGATGTGGTGCGTTTGAGCAGGGGAAAGGCGGGGATAAAATGGAGCCTGGGCTGACCAGAGGCAGAGAGCATGGCGCTCAGCTCACTCCCGATATTTCCCCTCAGGCCGGAGTCGGTTTTTTTATAGATGCAGGAGATACCCAGCTCCACCGCCCGGGAAACAATCTGGTAAATTGTCCAATAAGCCTCCTCCGCCCCCATGTGCCGGGTCTCTGCATCAAGGATCAGAACCTGAGTCTGGCGGTCTGTCCCCGGAAGAAGCGCCTCTTCCCCCCCAACCCGGATTAGGACATCTTTCGCCTTAAACTGTGCGCCAGTATCTACAGCTCCGGTAAAGTCGTCTGCAATGACCAGCAGCTTCATGAAAACACCTCTTTTGAGTGTTTTAAAAAGAAACACCAGAATTTTGGTTGTCAAGCGAAGTGGTGATTTTCACCAACTACGCAGTGTGCTAAGTTCTTTTTTTATATATCATTATGGTAATATCTCGGGTTTTCTGAGACAATCCTGATTTCACGAAAAAGATGTTTATATTTGAAACATCTTATTGTGGACTGTGTGACCCTTGGACAGAACCCAGGACGGCAGTCGGCGTATAGCATAAAAACGAAACCGCGTATTGTGCTTTCTGACAAAACATGAAAAATCTTTTTCCGCCTCATCTGCGGCATTGGAGGCGACCCACGCCTATTGCATATTGCTCAATGGATTCGTCCCCACTCGCAACATGGAGCACAAAAGGTACTGTCGATTTCGTTCTCCGCATTGAGAAGTCGGAGCAGCAAATCTTTCTTCTCTCCCTACAGTAGGGCAGTAAGCTTCTCCACGCACTGTTCTGCTCAGGCCATGGCATCTGCCAGAACGAAACCCGGAGTGATGTCCCGTTCGCTGGATGTAATTTTCTTGAAGTACAGATCTTCCAGGGTGTTTCGTATGTGTGCCGCCTCCTTTTCAATGACACAACATACCGCAGAAAAAAGTCAGGGGCACGGCGCAGAATTATCAAACAATTCGTATTTCCTTGCGGCCACCTTTTTTGTTAGGCATCACATTTTCCAGTTCTGTGAAAAGTTTCTATCTTTAGTTTGCAGCCCAGCAATTCCTGCGTCATGAAAAGAGAAAACTGCCCTATGCGAGGAAGGAACTACCGCTGTACGGGGATACAAAACATTTCTCTTTTGTGCATGGCAGGCATGGACATCAAAACAGCGGGAGCTGTTTTGACCATATTTGTGCAAACGGTCAAATTGCAAAAATCACACCCCAAACGCTTTGACCACATAACCAGCCACAGACGGCGGTGGAATGTACGGAACCAGTACGGCAAAAGAGTGACGGAAAATATATTGATTCGAGAGGAAAGGACTAAAAATAAGCGAAAAAGATTAGAAAAAATATCAGACCGACGTTGACGTGCGGGAGGTCACAGGTTCAAGTCCTGTATCGTCCACCATAAAAACCGCCCGTCGGAAGCTCTGCTCCCGGAGGGCGGTTTGCTGTATTCAGCCGGCTTTACTCTGCCTCCGCAGGGAAGCTAACTCCTCCTGCATCCCCTAGATCAGCTCGGCCAGCTTCACCTCGCACTCGGCCTCCGTTCTGGCGTATACGTTCCGGACCATACGCTTGCCGTTGACCTTGTGGGAGTAGCGGCCCTCCCACAGTTGCTCATTGATCTGGTAGATACACCCGGTGCCCGGTTTGCGGTACTTGTCCTTGACCGGCTGAAAGGCGGTTCTGCTGGGCGGTTTCGGCGTTTCCTCATGCGGCGGTTCTTTCCCGGTGATGGACCAGTCAATTTTGTCCGCCGCCTTCTGCCGCATCTCGTCAGTGACATGGGCATACACGTTCAACGTGGTGGCGCTGGATACATGGCCGATGACCGTGGACAGGGTTTTCACATCCATTCCATGCTTCAGGGCGTTTGTGGCGAAGGTGTGGCGTAAATCGTGGAAGCGGATGGCGGGGCAGCCCACCCGCTTCAGCACGGCGGCCAGCTTTTTTCGCACCGCAGCGGGGTCCAGTAGGGAGTCCTCTTTCTTCGGGGATGGGAACATCCACCGTTATCTCACATTCTGCTGATACTGCTTCAAAATCTTCAGGATGGGGGCGGGCAGGAGGATACTTCGGCTGGAGGCGCGGGTCTTAGGCTGAGAGACGACCAATTCTCCCTGGATGCGCTGGACCTGGCGCTCCACCCGCAGCGTCCCAGTCTGAACATTCAGGTCGTCCCACTGGAGGGCCAGGATCTCACCCCGGCACAGGCCGGTGGTCAGCTCCAGCAGGAGCAGCTCGAAGCAGTTGTTCTCTTTCCCCTGGATCAAGAGCCGCTGGATCTCTTCCCCCGTCAGCACCTGCATCTCTCTGGGGTGGCTTTGCAGAAGAGGGCGGGATTTTTCAAAATCAACCCCCGGGCCACCGCCTGATCCAGCGCCACCCGGCAGGTCACATGACAGCTCTTCACCATCCGGTCGGACAGGCCAGGGCCGTATTGCTCCACCCGCAGGAGCCGGCCCCCTTCCTTCAGCCGGTTATAGAACTGCTGAAGGTCCGCCGCAGTCAGCTTGGCCAGGGGGATGGAGCCCAACTCCGGGATGATGTGCTGATAGATGCGATTTTCATAGTCCGCCTGAGTTTTGGGCCGGATCTTAGGCTTGCACGACCTCTGGTACCACCGGTCCAGCCAGGTACCGAAGGTCATGTCCCCTTTGGGATTCTCCGGCTTTTGTTCCTGGAGGCTGGCCTTCAATGCTTTCAGCTTTGCACTGCACTCCGATTTGGTTTTTACCAGTACGTTTTTCATTTTGGGGAGCCCTTTTTCATCGTAGCCCACCATGACCCAGCCTTCCCAGCGGCCGTCTTTTCTCAGGTGGAGGCTGCCGTCGCCCCGTTTTCTTCGTTTTGCCATAAGGTCAGCTCATCTCCTAACCATTCCGTTACCACATTTCCCACGATCTCCGCGGCGTTTTGGTGCATATCCCCGGTGACGCGGGTGTAGGTGTCCAGGGTGAAGCTGGTCTTGGTGTGGCCCAGAATGCCAGACAGGGTTTTGGCGTCTACTCCGCTGGCCAAGGCATGGGTGGCAAACGTATGCCTTAAATCGTGGAAGCGAATGCTGGGCAGTCCAGCCTGCTCCAGCAGTTCTTTGAGCCTTCGGTATGCACTGCTGGGATTTACCGGCCGCTCCGGGCGGAGAGGGTCGTGGAAGATCCACTGGGTCAGAGCAGATTGTTTCCGCTCCCGCAGGATCTGGGCGGTGCTGTGGGGGAGCAGGATCGTCCGCTGGCCCGTATAGGTTTTGGTGTCTCCCGCCTCCAACACTCCACCCTTTCGGGCGTGGATGGTGCGGCACACCTTTAAGGTCCCGGCGTCGCTGTCGAAATCTTCCCATGTTAGGCCGCACAGCTCCCCACAGCGCAGGCCGGTGGTCAGTTCGGTATAGAAGAAATCATGCCGGATGGGGTCGAATCGAATTGTGCACAGGAACTTCTCCAGCTGGTCGTGGGTGAGTACCCGCTTGGGTGCGTTCTGCACCCTGGGCGGGGCTACTTTCTCAGCGGGATTGAAGGGGATCAGTCCCCCGTCTGCCGCTGTTTTCAAGGCGTGGTGGAGCGTGGTGTGGATTCCCCGGACGGTAGCCGGAGCCAGTCCTGGACCACAATTCTGACGAGGGAGCTCGCGTCCCTGTTTCAGAAGAAACTGGTACAGCTCCTGCAGGTCGTCCGCTGTGAGTTTGAGCAGCAGCTTTTTCCCTATGTACGGCTTCACGTGGTTGTCCAGATCCCCCCGCGGTACTCCGCCAGTGTATCCGGTCGAACTGCGCCTGTCATATGCTTCTCCAGCCATTCATCGAGCCACTCTGCCAGCGTCATTTTACTCTGCTCTGTGAGCTCCACGCCCTGGAAAGCTTCGATATTCTGCCGAAGCTTGGCTGTCAGTTCCTTTTGGGTGTCTGCGTAGATGTAGCGGAAAATGGAGTCGCCCTTTTCCTTGTGACCAATGACGATGCGGCCCTCCTAGCGGCCATCCTCCCGCTTGCGGACCATGCCGTCGCCGGACGGTCTTCGCTTTGCCATTGTAAGTTTCACCTCCGAGGTTTTTATCTTTGATTTGCATCGCAGGACTTGCGTGGCCTATCGGATGGGCGAGAACCTGTGGGGCACCCATTGGAACAGCACCGCGCCGCAGCGGCGGCAGATCAGACAGCGCATCCGGTTGCCCAGGATCCCGTGCTTCTTGAAGGTGACGATCCCCTCGCCGTGTTGCCAGCCCAGCCCAAGGTCGTCACTGCCGCAGTAGCGGCACTGGCGGATGGGCAGTTGGTTTGTAGTCATCCTTGCTCCTCCCTTCGGTCGTTTCTATGGAGCAGTTCCACCAGACAGCCATCGTCCTCGTCCAGTACCTCCAGAATCAGGTGAGTCCCCAGACGGAAACCCAGGATGAAATTCTCCAGAGCCAGCGTGCTGCCGATCTCGTTCTCCGTGTTGATGAGCCGCAGCAGCAGACTGTGGGCTTCGCCATCCAGCAGTTTGGTGAGTTGCTCCTCGCACTCCTGCGACTGCTCCATCGCTTTCATCAGGGGTGTGCCGGAACGAATCTGGCGGTCGCATGGCGTGATGTTCCCGTAGTACAGGTCTTCCAGCGTCTCTCGCATGGTGTGTACCTCCTCTCCTTGTTAGCAACACAGTACCACAGAAACAGAAAGTAGCCACTGGAACCGCGTTTTATTATCAGAACATTCACAATTTTAAACAGTGCTGAAATCGGCTCAAAAACGGGCCAATATCCCCAAGGTGACCCCCGCGGGTGCACCTCTGAACCCCTTGATTTCAGCGAGCTTGCGGGATTTCCTCCTCCATTCCGGCCACCTGTGATGCCCGAATTGATCCAAACCGACCACCTTAGACCCCCGCCTCCGAAAGCCCGCAATCCCTTGTGCCGCCCCGCTTTGCGGGACGGTGTGACCGGCGGGAGGGTCGCTTGCGACCCCCTGCCTTTATCCTGCACTAAAATCGACCGGCTGCTGCACCCGAACATTTTGGTTTGGGAGAGCCGGACGCTTGGCGCACACAGCCCGCACACCGCATCTCGCAGATTGGGTGGGGCGTGTACTCTACCCGCACATCCATCGCCGCACACAACTCATCACAGGCCGCGTAGCGGCGTGGTCATGCGCTCTGCTCTTTATCAGGCGGAATGAACTCCTGAACTCCACACCAGACTTCTCCGCTTGCTGTTGCGCAGCTGCCTGCTCCAGCGCAGACAGCTGTCGCTCATGGAACAGGTCGATTGCGTTTTGGATCGGCAGGATGGTGTACCGGAGACAGCCGTTGCGCTTGAGATTGTCCCGGGTGATGACGTCGGTACGCTCCGTAGCGATGAGGCCGTGTTCCTCCAGCAGTCCTACATACTTGGCCACGGTGTTGACCGAGATCCCCAGCTTGTCCGCGATGGTGGGATAGCTGACCACGCACTGCCAGGTTCGCCGATCCTCGATCCGCAGCAGGTAGGCGTAGATGGCCAGCTCATACACATGAAGCCCCAACTCGAACACCGCGTTAGGGAGCATGAAGAAATACTTCTTCACATCTCGCTTCTGATTTCCCATCATTCCTGTCCTCCCTTCGTGTGCGCAGAGATCCATCTCCGCAGTTCCTCCTTGGGAACGACGATCCGCTTGCCAATGCGCAGAGAGGGGAAGTCCTCCTCCTGCACCAGCTCATAGGCGCTGGCATCTGAGATACCCAGTAGGTCAGAGAGCTGTTTCATATTCAGCATCAGCGGCAGTTCGTCATAGCTTTTGTAGATCGATTTTTTCATTCAGGTTACCTCCTCATGTTTTCTTCTCTGCATAATTTTTACGGTCTTGTCTCCTTGACCTGCACCTCCTCTCCGACCTGCGCTTGGACAACTCTCTACTGCTCGGGCACGGACAAAGAAGCTTCTGAGAAAAATAAAAACCGGGCACATGAGAACAACTCGACACTTGGCAGGAACCTACCTGCCTTGTTTCGTATATTTCTCATGCGCCCGGCGATTCGGTGGAGACTTTTCATTCTACGCTGACTGGCTGCCAGCGCACCCTTTTGCTCGGTGCAGCATTTTGCGGCTATTCAGATTGTGATTTCATTCTAGCAGAACGGATGTTCTGTTAGAATGCCTTTATAGAAAATTCGTTTGAATCTCTTTAGCACAGAAGATGTTGGATCAAGACAACAGATTCGACCTAAAGGTTACATCCGTTATCCTCATTTACTATGGGTACAATTTTACGCCGCCGCGTTGGCGTTGATCCGGTCAATCACGCTCTTGATTCCAGCCCACAGGGACAGATCTGTGAAAATCTCCACAATACTTCCCCGATCTGTGAAGGGCGGCTCCTGGAGCACAGACAGATCCTTCATCACGCCGTTGTAGACGATGTACTCCACGATCTGGTTGACAAAGTAGATCTGCCGGCTGTCCAGGTTGACATCGCTTAAGTACTGGGCAAATGCCTCCTTAGCGGCATTCATATCCATACCCACAATCTCCCGCACGAACTCGCCCAGCGGCTTCTGGCCCACTTCCGCCTCATAGTCCTGCCTGGTGCCTACCTCGCTCCAGAGGATGGACTCCAGCTCCTTTACATCCTCCGCCGTCAGCGGCACATTGGAGCGCAGCTTGGCAATAGCGGGCTTGTCCTGATGCTGACGGACATAGAACTCAGCCTTGGCCTTGTAGTTCTTCAGATCGTCGTTCTCCAGCTCCGACTCCTTCCACTCTACGGACAGAATATCATCGGTGAAATTCGTGTTGTAAATTGCGCCGTCGTGAGGCAGATACTTCATTAGGTTCCGCAGGCACTCCCGGATATGCTCAAACTCATTGATCCCTGCGTTGTCCAGATAGTCGGTATGCAGGATTTTCTCGATGAGTTCCGATTGCGCCCGGATTTCTGGGATATTTGCCACTCTGGCCACGCCGCTGACCTTTTTCACCAGATCCTTCCGTGCTTTCTTGTAGGTCTTGCCCACCAGATAGGCCAGTTCAATGCCGTACATCAGTGCGTCGAAGCGCACTGCACTGGCTTCGTCCATGTCCGGCTGGAGCAGCGGGGCCACCTCGTCCCGCAGATATAGGGTATCCTCATAGCTGAGGGCCTGGTAGCACGCCGGGTCGGAGAACTTCTCCACATACCGCAGGTGCTGCCGCACAGCAAAGTTCTCCCGATCCAGCTGCTGCACCTTAGGGAGCATTTCGTCCACCAGCTTCTCTCGGAAGGGAATCAGTTCCTCGTTCTGGTAGGCCAGATCCTGGAGCTTGTAGACGATCTGAGCTTTCAGATAGAAGATAGCGCTTTGCAGGGCCATCTGGTTGACAGTGGCCTTTCCCTTGTTCATGCGGAAGAATTCAAAGTTGCCGCACAGGTCGAAGATGTAGAACTTGGTCTTGTCCTCCCCGTCCACCAGTCCCGGGCACAGCCGAGTGCCCCGACCGATCATCTGCCAGAATTTTGCACGGCTCTGTACCTTCTTGAAGAACACCAGGTTCAGCACCTCGGGGACATCGATGCCGGTGTCCAGCATGTCCACAGAGATGGCGATCTGGGGCAGCTTTTTCGGGTCAGAGAACTCGTCAATGGCGCTTTGAGCGTAAGTCATGTAGTTATCAATAACCTTGGCGTAACCGGGCAGATGGGGATACTCCTTGCCGAAAACCTCCAGAATTTTCTCAGCATGGCGGTGGTTCTTGGCAAAGATGATGGTCTTGCCCAGCTTCTCCCCGTAGTCGATCTTCAGGCCGTTGGTCATCAGCAGGTTCAGGGCCAGACGGATGGTGTCCTCATTGAACAGCCACTCGTTGAGGGCGGAGGACTCGATCCGCTCGGGCAGCTCCCCGTTCTCGTCAGTGAAGGTGGCCTCATACTCCGCCTTCTCCTCCTCAGACAGGTCATCGTAGGAGATGCCCTCCTCCAGGAATTTCAGCTTGCTCTCCACGGTAAGGAAGTCCACCAGGAAGCCGTCCTTTACCGCCTGGGCCAGTTCGTAGCCGTAGGTGGGCACGCCGCTTTCCAGTTCAAAGACCTCATAGGTGTTCTTGTCGATTTCGTCCTTGGGGGTGGCAGTGAGGCCTACCAGGGGCGCGTCGAAGTAGTTGAAAATATCCCGGTACTTGTTGTAGATGGAGCGGTGGGCCTCGTCGCAGATGACCAAGTCAAAGTGGCCTACGGTGAACAGTTTCCCTTCCCCATCTTCCACCGAGTCGATGCAGTTCATCATGGTTTGGTAGGTGGAAAAGACGCAGTGGGCGGTGTAGTTGTCTTTCTCCTCGCACAGGTTGGTCACAGAGAGATCAGGCAGCAGGTTCACAAAGCTGCGCTTGGCCTGGGTGACCAGAGAGTTGCGGTCAGCCAGGAAGAGGACATTTTTCACCCAGCCGTGCTGGAGGAGTACCTTCACCAGAGCGATGACCGTGCGGGTCTTACCGGAGCCGGTGGCCATGACCAGCAGGGCCTTCCGGCGGTTCTGGGCCAGCGCCTGACAGGTGGCTTTGATTGCCCCCTCCTGGTAGTAGCGGCCTGCAATGTTGTGGTCCTCCTGGATGTACTTGAGGCTGGTCCGCATGGCCCGGAGGTTGAAGAGTTTCTCCAGGTCCCGCTTGGAGTAGAAGGCCGCCACCCGGCGCTCCGGGCAGGCCCCGTCGTCCAGGCGGGTGTCAAAGCCGTTGGTGAGGAATATCACCGGGCAGCGGCCATATTTCTTTTCCAGAATCTTGGCGTACTCCCGGGCCTGCTGGCGGCCCTTGGCCAGGTCTACGCAGGTACGCTTGGCCTCGATGACGGCCAGGGGACGGTGGGCATCGTCGTAGAGCACATAGTCGGCATAGCCCATCCCGCTCTGGTTGGGCATACCGGGCAGTTCCACCTCATTGAGCCAGTCCTTCCCATCGGTCCAGCCCGCATCGGTGAGCATGGCGTCGATATACAACTTGCGGGTCTTGTACTCGGAGAGATCCAGAGGCTTAGGGGTGTAGCTGGGCTGCTGGGCCTCCCGGCGGGCGGTGAGTTCTGCCCGGAGAGCCTGGTTTTCCGCCATGAGGGCGGCCAGATCCACCTCGGGCGTAGGAACGGGAGCCGGAGCGATGGTCTGCCTCTCCAGCAGGGCCGGGTCAAATTCTCCGGGCGTATAAGTCGTGCCGTAGCAGCAGGCGATAAAGTCCATAAAGTACCAGAGGTTTTCCAGGCACAGCCGGGCCTGCTCCCTAGTGATCTTCTTCCCGGTGGGGGCGGCGGCGTTGCCCGTCTGGCGAATGTATTTAAGGCGCTGCCACAGGTCCCGGTCCACGATGGCCCGAAAGTCCTCGGTGTCCATCAGGCTGGAGAGCCGGTCGTCGTAGGGCATGACCAACCCACCGTCCACGGAGTACATCCATTTGACGGCAAACTCCATGCACCGGCGGCAGTTTAGCACACAGGCCGCCGGGTCGATGGTATAGATTTTTTCCGCCGCGACGGCCACCTCCCCGAAGGCAGTAAATTGAGAGTCGGAGAGGAGAAAATCAAAGTTGGTCATGGGCGTTACCTCACTTTCTTAGCTGAGGGCCTCTATTGAAATTTTGGGCCTTTTCTGCAACTTCCATCAACTTTAAGAGCCCGTCCGGATTTTTCATAGCTTCAATAAGTACTTGAGTCGCCATTTGATTATTGGTATCTGTTTGTGAAGATTCCTCATGTTTTTTTGACTCGTTAATTTGAGCAAGACCTGCATCGATTTGAACTCTGCGAAGGACAGCTTCGTCTTGACGCAAATTATCAAGACCGACCGGGTAGTAATATTGCTTGATGTCATCCCACCGAATTCCCTTATATCCTATGTTCTCTGCAATGACTTCAAGAAGTTTCAAGTGTTTATCGTTAATCGTCGGATTTTTAGTCGGAGAATCTGGCAGGTTAGTGGCTTCAAGAAAGCTCTTCCATGCAGATCGGACCTTTTCCGATTCATAAAAAACAACATCTATCATATTAAGAGCATTTACGCTTTCTTCCGCTGCGATATCGTACCGTTTTGACATAAGAATAGTAAAAATTTTAATTTTTTCATTTTTTACTTGACTTTTCTTCTGCCACAGGATAGTCACAAAAGTTGCAATAAGTCCTGAACACAATGCCGTAAGAAACACAACAGTCGTTTCACCCATCTCTTTATCACCTCACCCAAAATATTGCTGCATCAGAGCTTTTTTTAGCATTTCCAGTTTATCAAGGCTCTGCTGAATCGTCAATTTTGATTTGTCTACCTTCTCTTTAAAGTTTATAAATTGTAATTGTATATCCATTGGGGCAAAAGGAATATGCAGAGATTCTATTTTAGAAACACTTAATGTATATAACCCAGAAGTTGAAACCGCTTTTTCTCTAATTTGCTCTCGCCCTTTTTGCGTCATAAAATAATTCATTGCATACATTGGCAACATTTTTGCCATGTTGAACCTTGCTTTTATCAAATGATTTTGATGGACACATGGTACGATTTCGTTTCGCCAAACCGCTACACGCCCAATTTGCTCAGGGCTACCATTACCTTCTACAAAAAGTAAATCGCCGTTTTGTAATAGTGTTTTCCTTTTTTCCTCTTCTGTCAACCCAATCTCCAGTATTTCATTAGTGTCTATTGTATCAAAAAACACATTTGCGACTCGCAAGTAAGGTAATTTTATTGGTAAATCTTTTCTTTTAGAGTTTTTTGTTAAACCACCCGTTACCTCAGCAACATCTGATAGCAATACTTGATCGGAGATATGCTCAAACATCTCCACGAACCGGGATTTGACCATCAAATCCAGCTTATCCAGCTGCGCCCGGCGCTTGGCGATCAGATCGCTGACCTTGTCCAGTAGGGTGGCAATACGGCGCTGCTCCTCCAACGGTGGGAGATGCACTTTGTAATGTTCAAGATAAGATTTAGGCACTCTTTTCTGGCCTGCGCTTCCGGTCATATTTCTGGCACACTGTTTGCGAAATTCATCCCAAGAAGTCAAATAATACAGCCATTCACTTGAAACCTTCTCTGGGTCTGGATGCAAGACATGGAACTCTGTACTCCCAAAGCCAACACCATTTTTTAAGCCTCGAGCAATTCCGCCTTTTCCATTTTCCATACATGGTGTAATCTTTGCAAAGAGTACATCTCCCTCCTCAAAAAAGGTAAATCCTTTTTTGACTTCTGATGCTTTTCGGACTTCATCTGTTTGCACGTCGCCAGTATCGCTGACACTCTGCATGGGGACAAAAGACACTTCTATATCATCTGGAATTTGCTTGGTTTTGGGATTAATCACGCAAAACTCTTCCAATTCCCCCCAAGTCATCTCTTCAAGATCACGCCATTTTGTCCCTGATTTTTCAAGTTCTCCCCATGTAGCCATTACACCATCTCCTCCAGCTCCGCCAGACTCGCGGTAATCTCCATCTCCAGCTCGTTGAGGTCGGCCAAAATCTCCTGGGTGGAGGGGTACTCCACGGGGACATACTCTACCTTCTTGTACTTGTTGATGGACAGGTCATAGCCGTTCTGGGCGATCTCATTTTTCGGCACCAGGAAGGACTGCTCAGTGCGCTCCCGCTCCTTCTCCCCTTCCCGGTTGTGGAACCGGGCCACAATATCGGGGATGTCGTTCTCCTTCATTTCGGTGCGCTTGTCGTCCAGAGAGAAGCCATCCGCCTTCATGTCGTAGAACCACACCTGGTCCGTGCCGCCGTGGCCCGTTTTGGTGAACACCAGCACCGCCGTAGATACCCCGGCGTAGGGCTTGAACACCCCGGAGGGCATGGAGATCACCGCCTCCAGCCGGTTGCCTTCCACGATTTCCTTGCGGATGTCCTTGTGGGCCTTGGAGGAACCGAACAGCACCCCGTCAGGCACGATAACAGCGCACCGCCCGCCCACTTTGAGCATCCGCAAAAAGAGGGCCAAAAACAGCAGCTCGGTTTTCTTGGTCTTGCACACCTTTAGCAGGTCGGCGGACACAATGTCTGCGTCCAGGCTCCCCTTGAAGGGAGGGTTGGCCAGGATGAGGGTGTACTTCTCCCGGTCGGTGTTCTGGTCGCTGAGGCTGTCCCGGTACTCGATGTAGGGGTTGTCGATGCCGTGGGTCATCATGTTCATGGCCCCGATGCGCAGCATGGTGCGGTCCATGTCGTAGCCGTGGAACATATGGTTCATGTAGTGGTCTTTCTTCTGGCGGTCAAAGAAGATTTCCTCTTTGCGGTTCTCCTTCAGGTATTCCCCCGCCGCCACCAGGAAGCCGCCAGTGCCGCAGGCCGGGTCGCAGATCACATCGTCTTCCCGGGGAGCCATCATGTCCACCATCATGCGGATGATGTGTCGGGGGGTGCGGAACTGGCCGTTGACCCCGGCGGTGGCGATTTTGGACAGGAGGTATTCGTAGATGTCGCCCCGGACATCGGCATCGTGGAGCTGCTCCGCCTGGGCGTAGATCTCGTCCATGGCGGTGATGATCTTGTCCAGCATCAGGGGCGTGGGGATCTTGAAGATGGCATCCCCCATGTACTTGGCATAGGCGCTGTCCTTGTCGGCGTGGAGGTTCTTGATAAAGGGGAATACCCACTCCTGCATGACGGAATACATCTGCCCGGCGGGGAAGTCGTGGAACACCGACCATTTGAGCTGATTGCCCGGAATAGTTCGATCTCCCACCTGTACCTCGCCGACAAAGATACTCTTGTGGGGCAGGCCCAGCATGGCGCTCTCCTTGGCCCGCTGGTTGTCGGCGGCATCCAGGTCGTGGATGAACATGAGATAGGTCATCTGCTCCACCACGTCCAGGGGGTTGGTAATGCCGCCAGTCCAGAAGGTCTCCCAGAGACGGTCGATCTTGTTTTTCAGTTCACCAGTGATCATGTTCTCTTACTCCTTTTCCCGGTTCCAGATATAGGCGGTATAGCGCCCGCCGCTGAGTTTCAGAATTTCTCCGCTCTTCTGCAGGTCGGCCAGAGTGCGCTGTATCGTGATTTTACTAATATCGGGGCACTGCTGGATGATCTCCGCCTTGGTAACCTTCCCCAGGGTACTCTTGATGATCTCCCGGATACGGTCCGGCTTACTTATGCCACTGACGGCCAGAACCTGCACGCGGGTGGAAAAGTCCCGGTAGGCCGCCGCCACTACGCCCAGGGTATAGCGCACAAAGGGGGCGTAGTCGCTGGCTCCCTCGTGCCATCCCTGGGAGCTCTGCTGGAGGGCCTCATAATAGGTTTCCTTACTCTCCTCAATGAGTTTTTCAATACTGATATATTTGCCCACGATATAGCCTGCCCGGTAGAGCAACAGCAGGGTCAGCAGGCGGCTCATACGGCCGTTACCATCGTTAAAGGGATGAATACAGAGGAAGTCCAGAATGAACATGGGAATCAGTAGCAGCGGATCCATGTCACCCTTCCCCACAGCCTCCTCGTAGGCCCGACAGAGGCTGTCCACCGCCTCCGGCGTCTCCCAGGCCGGAAGAGGTTGAAAACGAATGCTTCTATTTCCCTGAGCATCCGTCTCGGCGATTACATTGTCCGCTGTTTTATAGTGCCCGCCGTAGGACGCACCGCTGAATTTATAGAGATCGCGGTGAAGCTGCAGGATCATAGAGGATTTTGGCGGGATATAGTCAAAGTTCTCATGGATGGTGGCCAACACATCCCGGTAGCCGGCGATCTCCTGCTCGTTCCGGGTGCGGGGGGTAGTTTTGTCCTGCACCAGCTTCTTCAGGCGCTCGTCCGAGGTATAGATTCCCTCAATTTTATTGGATGCCTCGGTACTCTGAATTTTGGCAATCTCCACCAGTTTGGTCAGAGTATCGGCCTTGGCCTCAATAGACAGGGCCTGTTCTCCTTTATATTCATGAATCTGAGTCAGCAGGGCCACGATATCCGGGGCAAGCAGCTTCTCATAGTTTTTGGCAAAATCGTAGGTGCGCATCCTGTACCTCACTTCAGGTCAATTTTATCATTTTTCTTATAATGATATAATTAAACTATACCAAGTAGAGATAATTGTGTCAAGGGTCAACTATATCATTCTTACCAAAATGATATAGTTGACCCTTGGGGCTATAGCAATACCGCCCCGAGAATATTTCGTTTTGGTGCTATTCATATATTGTATCTGAATATTTTGGGTGACATTTTTTTCTGGACATGGTAAGGTATAGACAATTAAGAGAGCACCTCATGGAGAAGGAGGAACACAGGTGGAAAGCGCAAAGATTTATCTCGGCAGTGTCCAGACAACAGGCAGCCAGATCAACAGCGGCCTGTCGATTTTGCTGATCCTTCGGGGCAGCGTAGCGCTGAAATGCCCTGATCTGAACCGTATACTAACAGAGAATCACTGTGCTGTTTTGAATCACAACGACTTTTTTGCGCTGGAGAGCAACGGACCGAATGTGCTACTGTGGATTAACATATCCAGGAATTGGCTTCAAACGGTTTGCCCACAGGCATCTGAACGGCGCTATCTCTGCTGCTCCACCGCCTCGACCTCGGCCTCGGAACTGCTATATGATGATCTGAGACGCGGGATCACACAAGCTGCTATGCAGTATTTTCGTCGGGAAACGGGGTATGAATTGCTCGTCCAAGCGCAGCTGTTGACAGTTTTGCACATACTGCTTCTCCACTTTGTCAATGAGGAACAAGTCTCCGAACGAAAGGACGATAACAAGAAAATTGCTCCGGTTTTGGCTTTCCTCCGGCAAAATTATCGGGAACCGGTTTCCTTAGAGGCTACTGCACGCAAGTTTTTTATTTCAGAAGCGCACCTGTCCCGTAGATTCCGTAAGGAATTGGGTGTTACATTTTCAGAATATTTGACAGCGCTACGCCTGGAGAGTGCCCGGCAGGACATAATCTATTCAGATGAGTCCATCACGCGGATCGCTCTGAACAATGGGTTTGCAAGCACGCGTTCCATGAGCCAGTACTTCCAGCGGATCTTTGGCTGCCCCCCTGCCCAGTACCGTCGAGAAAGCCGCAGCCACCCCGGCAGTCAGGAGCAGCTCTGGCTTGAACTCAGCCAAGGTGATTCATTGGAAACTCTGGCCCGCTTCGTGGAGACATATGACACTGTGGGCGATACCACAGTACAAATACAAACAGTTGTTCTTCCGGAACGAGGCATCCCGCTCAATCGTCCCGACTTACTGCTTACCGTGGGAGATATACAGAATATTACAAAAAATACAATTCACGCTCAACTGATTCAGGCCCAAGAGGCGATCGGTTTCCAGTGGATCCACTTGACACACGTATTCCAGGCGCCGGTCGCTTACTGGACACTGTTGAATCAGTTCGACTATTTGGCGCTGTTTGAGGAGATCATCCGACTGGGATTTACACCGATGATCCGCATCGACCCGCCGGAGGAGCTTGATGGGATCCGCCTGATCATGTCGCTGCTGTTGGGACGCTTGGGTCATGCGGAAATTGCCAGATGGAAGTTTGAACTGAATGTATCTTCGGGCTGTTCTCCAGAGCTTTTGAAGGAGACTATTTGTCTCCTTCGGGAGATACTGCCGCAAATCCAACTGGGATTTCGAGTCATCCCCGGAGGTTTGCCGGAATGGGCCAAAGAGGAGGCTGGGCAGAGAATTCTGAAGCAGTGCACCGACTTTCTCACTACCTGTGCAGATCCAAACCAGGAGACTCCGCCGTCAGACGCCGCTACCTTTGAACGGCTTTACCGCCAGTACTACCGCCGTATCCTCATGCAGGTCAGAGGATGGATGACGGAGTGTGGGATCTCCGCTCCGCTGTACCTGATGGAATGGAACACATTGACCGGCCATTCCATTGTAGAGGCAGGAGAGTTTCATCGCACGGCGCTGATTGCGGATGTACTGATGAGTCTTCGAGAGGAGGTTTCCGGATTTGGCGTTCAGTTGAACGTCCAAAGCGAAGCGCCGGTCCGCGCAGATCTGCTTTCCTACCCTCTGAGCCTATATCTTTACCGCCAGATCAAGCGCCCCCTATTCTCCGTGCTGCGGGGCCTGAACACCCTGGGCGGAGAACTGCTTTGGGAGGGGAACCATGCGGCGGTCACCCGCCGTAAGCCCGGACGATATATTGTACTGCTCTGGCATCCGTGCTATATAGACCCCTTTCAATCTCTGGAGAATCTGCGGCAGGATCGCTATCAGGAAACAGTCCGTTTGAGACTCAGGGGGCTGGAGCCGGGGCGGTACCGCATCAAACGATTCCTGATAGACCGGGAAAACGGCAGCACCTACAATAGTTGGCTGAAAATCGATCTTTCCGCACATATGGATCAGGATGTGCTGGATTACCTGGAGCAGAGCAGTAACCCTGCGGTATATCTGGAGGAGCGGGACGTAGAGGATGAATTGGATATGACTCAAAAACTTTCTCTCAATGCGGTATCGCTTTGGTCCATCCGAAAAGTTGGATTTTGCTGATCATCTTTATACTCCAAACACAAGACCTCCGGATTTCCCGGAGGTCTTGATTTATACAGAAAAATATCAAATATATGCACATGATTTTGATGCCTTATGCAGAGGAGAGCGGCTTTTGCGTGTAATCGACCGTTGAAACGTCAGAATTTTCCTGTACTTTTTCGGCCTAATTTTTATACTAAATCCAATAAAGAAAAGTGAGGTGGGCAAAACTTTGAAGTATAAAACCACCAAGGCTGGGATCGTCCTGGCCAAGGCAGCCAGTGTTCTGATGTGGAATCAGTTCCGCTATCCCCAACCAGTTAAAGGCCGTTATCAGGTAGCCACCAACAGACTGGAAAAGCTGAAATGGGCCTATCGCTGCTGGGTACGGCAGCTGGAGGTTGCGGAGAAAGGCTCCGGCCTGGAGACATACTTCCGGAACCAGAACCTGCAATTTACTCTGCCGGAGGACTTCCGGCCCGAGGCCCGGCTGACGGTTACGGCTGGGGGAGATTTGATGGCGGTGGACTGCTTCACCTACGAGGATACCGCCCATCTCTTTGACGGGATCCGGGATTTTTACTTCCAGGACGCCTTCACCTGTGCCAACCTGGAAACCAACCTGTGTCCCACAGCTCCCATCGGCAGAAACCAGATGATCGGCTATCCGCCCAAGATGAACACTTCCGAAGGCATGATGGACCGCTTTCAAGAGGATGGGCTGGGGATCGACTACTTCTCCACAGCCAACAACCACTGCTATGACTATGGGGAGCAGGGTCTGCTGGATACGTTGGACTGCCTGGACCGGCGCGGCGCGCTCCACTCCGGAACGAACCGCACACCGGCGGAGCAGGAAGATGTCCTGGTGGTGGAGCGGAACGGGATCAAAATTGCGCTGCTCTCTTACACCTGCGATATGAACGGCAACGAGTATGAGAAAAAGCATCTGATCAATGAGGTCCGTTTTAACGACGAGGCGCCGGACTTCTCCCTGGTGGAGCGCCATGTGGCCCGCGCCAGAGAGAAAGGGGCGGATTGCATTATCGCCTCCGTCCACTGGGGCTGGGAATTTGAGATGTATCCTCACAAAAATATTGTGGAGGCCGGTCACAAGCTTGCAGAGCTGGGAGTGGATGTGGTGCTTGGGTCCCACCCCCATGTAAGTCAGCCCATGGAGCGATACAGAACCGCAGATGGAAAACAGCATCTGATCATTTATTCACTTGGTGATTTTGTCAGTTATCATCCACTGAGCCGAAATTCTAAGCTGACTTACATTGTTCGGTTTGACTTGGCAAAAGGAACCGCCGAAACCGGAGTGCCCGCTGTACACATTTCCGATCTGAAGGTGAAGCCAGTATATATTTTATGTCAGGAACTGGAGGGAGATCGATACGATTGCCGGCTGCTCCCGTTTTTTGAAGTGCTCTACGACAAAGAAAACAGATATAGGCTGACTGATGAGGAAAGAAAGGATCTGCCCCGGTTGGAGCAGATTGTCTGGAGGCAGATTTTGATGCCTCAAAACCCTGGGGACCTCATCGTCCCATAAGAACAGAATATGAAGTCAGTACGCAAGAAGGAGAGAACGAGTATGGACTATGAACTGTTGGACGCCCTGATCCAGGGCAAAAAGGCGTGCTTTGAACAGGCCGCAGATCAGATCTGGGAGTTTGCGGAACTGCGCTATCAGGAGCACAAGTCCGCCAAATTGCAGAAGGAGCTGCTGCGTAAAGAGGGCTTTACCGTGGAGGAGGAGATAGGGGGAATTCCCAACGCGTTCCGGGCCAGCTATGGCAGCGGACACCCGGTGGTGGGGCTGCTGGGTGAATTTGACGCCCTTCCCAACCTGTCGCAGCAGGCCGATGTGACAGAGCCCGCCCCCATTGTTCCCAGGGGGCCGGGACACGGCTGTGGACATCACCTTTTGGGGACCGGCTGTATGCAGGCGGCTGTGGCTGTGAAGGACTATCTGATGGAACATCCCGGAGCGGGCACCGTGATTTATTTTGGCTGCCCCGCTGAGGAGGGCGGAGCCGGAAAGGCATTTATGGTCCGGGAGGGATGCTTTGACGGCTGTGACGCCTGTTTGGCTTGGCACCCCTATTCCGCCACCTTCGGATCTGTATCCTCTCTGGCAAACGCCAGGATCATCTATGACTTCACCGGAAAGTCGGCTCACGCAGCTGCCTCTCCCCACCTGGGCCGTTCGGCCCTGGATGCCGTGGAGCTGATGAATGTGGGCGTGAACTATATGCGGGAGCACATGATTCCTGAAGCCCGGGTCCATTATGCCGTCACAGATACTGGCGGAGATGCGCCCAATGTGGTCCAGGGCCATGCCCAGGTGATCTACTCGGTCCGGGCGCCCCAGACGGACCAGACCTATGATCTGGTGCAGCGTGTCCACAATATCGCCCGGGGTGCGGCGCTGATGACGGAAACGCAGGTGAAGATCCAAGTGGTCAGCTCCTACGCCGATGTGCTGCAAAATAAGACGCTGGACAGACTGGTATTCAAACATATGCAGGAGCTCCTCCCTCTGAACTACACCAAAGAGGAGTTGGACTATGCCCAGACCTTCCACAAAGTCGGGGATCCAGGCGACTGGACCATGTACCAGGGCATGGCGGTCAAACTTCTGGGAGAAAAGGGTAAGCACCTGTTCCAGGGGGCGATGGCTGATGTATGTATTCCACCGATCCCCCTAAAGGTTGGCTCTACTGATGTGGGCGATGTGAGCTGGACCGTTCCCACCGCCTGGTTTGGTTCCGCCTGCTTTGCTCTGGGTACGCCTGCCCATTCCTGGCTGGCTGTGGCACAGGGGAAATCCTCCATTGCACACAGGGGCATGACAGCCGCAGCCTCCGTACTGGCACGGACGGCCCTGGACCTAATGGAACAGCCTCAACTGATCCAGTCTGCCCGGAACGATATGGAGCAGGCCAAGAACGGATCGGAGTACCGTTCTCTGATTCCGGCAGAGATCAAGGCCGGCAGTTTTTAAACTGTGAATTAGAAGGAGGCTATAAAAATGGATAAGCTTTATTCCTATGTTGCAAACAGTCCCGTAATGTTCATTTTCTGTGCCCTGGCCATCCTGGTCGTATTGGTACAGGCGGTCATTTTCTTTCGGACAGCCTGGAAGCGGGCGCTGGAGATGGGTTTTACCAAAGGCGAATTGATGAAGGTGGTCAAAAGCAGCGCCATTTTCTCCATTGTCCCCTCCCTGCCCATCATCATCAGCTACATGATCCTGCTGCCGGCGCTGGGCAAGTTCTTTCCCTGGCTGCGCCTGTCTGTTATCGGCTCTGCCACCTATGAAACGCTGGCGGCCAATATGGCGGTGACCTCCTTCGGCTTTGACAGCCTTGGCAGCGCTGATTTCTCCCCCGATGTGTTTGGTTCTCTGCTCTGGGTTGTTACCTTGGGCGTGTTTCTGTCCAGCCTCTCCGCGCTGCTCCTGCGCCGGTTTGACACCAAGATGCAGTCTGTTACCGCTGACACCAACAGCTTTGGCAAGGCGGTCCCCAACATTATGTTTCTTGGCATGATGGCCACGCTGTCCGCCTCCTATCTGGTGGATGTGACCAACATCCCATCAGTAGTCACCATCGTGGTGTCCGCCGGGACAATGATCGGCCTGAACAGCCTTGGAAAAAAGCACCCTGCACTGAAGGAATTTGCATTTTCTTTGAGCATGATCGCTGGCATGGCTTCCGCCTGTCTGGTCACGGCTCTGATCTGATAAGGAGGGATTGTCATGAAAAAAGAAAACAGTGCCGTCCAGCCGCTCAGCCCTTTTGACAATAAGATTCATCGTATGGGCAGAATCAGCACCCTGATCGTGTGGGTGTTCTTCCTTCTGGTTCCGTTTGCAGTTTGTATGGTCTTTGAACTAAACGTGGACTGGATACTTACCATTAAGGCAGCAGCCCCTATCATGCTCATCTTTGCGGTGACTGGTGTGTGCGAAAAACTTTCTATGTCCCCCATTATCGGGCCTGGTGCGGTCTATTTGGCATCCTCAACTGGTAATATCCAGAACATGAAGCTGCCTGCTGCGTTGAATGCTATGAACATCATGAACTGTGAGGAGGGCAGCGAGAAGGGACGGGTCATCTCTATCATCGCGGTGGCAACATCCTCTTTCGTAACCACTGCCATCGTATTCTGTGGTATGCTTTTTCTGGCTCCAATCATGACACCGCTTCTTACCAACCCGGTGGTTTCCCCTGCCTTTGACAATATGTTCCCCGCATTGGTAGGTCCTATGGTGATCCCTGTTGTACTGAAGAACCTGAAGGTAGCCACACTGCCTGTGGCGCTGGCGCTGATTCTGGCGCTGGTGCTTGGCGGAATTTACTCCTCCATCCAGTCCATCCTGATGGTGATTATCATCTTGGTTTCTTTGGCGGTCTATCGGGTGGCGTTCAAGAAAAAAGGGAGCAAATAATTTGAGTTCTGAAAAAAGTTCGTACAGACGAGCGAAATGCCGCCATTCTTGTAACAATACAAATATGTAGCACGGTGCGCCTTCAGCCCCCGAGAGATTTGTGTGGTTCTCATTATAAGAAAGGTCGAAGGGAACCGAGTTAGACGTTCTCCCCTCGACCTTCTCTTTGTTCTGCGACGCAATTTTTGCATGAGTCAATCCATTCTGAACTGCTTTCGCCACAGTTTTGACCACATAACCAGCCACAGACAGCGGTATGACTGATTCGCTTTTGCGAGATATACGTCATACAAATACAAATGGGTTATATGCGCCAAAGGTCCGAGTCCCGCTTTCGGCGGGCCGTGTTTCTCCTGACGCCCGTGTCCTTCCTGTTGGCCCATGAGCGCTTTATTTCTACATTGAAGCATCGGTCATTTCAAATTGCCCACGGGCCTGACGGCCTATGCGGGGATCACCGAAAAACATTTTTTACAGGCTAAGGGGTCCGGCTGCTGACGCGCAGCCGGACCCCTATCTGTCATCAGATAACGTTCCCGAATGAAACAGGTCAACACATCCCCTTGACTTTTACTATCAACAATGGTACTATCAACAAAAGCAAAACCGGAGGTATCGTTATGTCGTCGATCGATTTGGTCATACTTGGTATTGTACTGGAGAAACCTCGAAGCGCCTATGACATTCAAAAGGATGTGGAGTACCACCATTTTTCCCGCTGGACAAAAATAAGCGTACCCTCTATTTACCGTAAAGTCCTTCAGTTGAGTGAGAAAGGGTATCTGAAAAGTGATATTGTCAAAGGCGGCAAGTTTGCGGATAAGACCATCTATTCTGTTACCGATCAGGGCAGGGCATATTTCAAGGAACTGATGGCCTCTTGCGCCTCCGGCCCAGTCCCCCTGCTGTTCGACTGCAATGTGGTCATTACCAACCTGAATAAGATGGACAAAGCCGAAGCATTGGAACTGGTTTCGGCTTTGCGCCGGAGCATACAGTCCTCGGCTGAATCGACCGAGGGCTATGCGCAGGAATTTGCAGATATTCCTTTGGTGGGAAGAACGATTTTTGAGCAGCAGCAGCTTCTCTACCGCGCCCTTCTGGAATGGCTGGATCACTTTGAAGGGCAGTTCTTAAAAGAATGAGCGCAGGTCTTCTAAGCAGCTTGACCATCCTGTTTGAAGCTCCGTTTTGGATCGGTCTATACGAGAGAACGGATCACATTCGGTATGAGGTATGCAAAATCACGTTTGGCTCCGAGCCAAAAGATTACGAGGTCTATGAGTTTCTGTCGAAGAATTGGCACAAGCTGAAATTCAGTCCCCAATCCAGGCCGAAGTAGCCATAGAGCGAAAAGTCAACCCCAAACGTATGCAGCGTGAGATCCAAAGCCAACTGCAAGATAAAGGCATTGGAACAAAGGCACAGCAGGCGTTGAAGCTTCAGCATGAGCAATGTAAGCTGGAACGGAACACCAAGAGCCGCGAGCAAAAAGAGGCGGAGAAAGACCGCCAGTTTGCCATACGGCAGGAAAAGAAGAAAGCCAGGCACAGAGGAAGATAACACAAAGTATTATAGAATGGATTTATGCTCCTTTGACAGCAGCAAAACCCCAAAAGAAAGACATGACCGTAGGTCATGTCTTTCTTTTGGGAAGGGATGGTTAAAATCGATATTTCTGTCAGAAACAAAATATGCCGCCCGCAGGGCGGCACACCAACTGCGAGCTCAGCGATAGCGGGTCGCAGTTGGAAAGGAGGAGCAGCGGCGTGAGCGTACTCTGACTTATAAAATAAGTCGGAGCAAGCGATACAAAGCTTGCTCCGACGTGGCACGCCAGAAGGGAATCGAACCCCCAGCCTCACCCTTAGGAGGGGTGCGCTCTATCCTATTGAGCTACTGGCGCAGAAATACAGGGTGGCAGCTCTGCCGCTCTGTTCCTCCATTTTATCCTCTTCCCTTCACTCTGTCAACGAAAACCTGTCCGTTCCTCATTCATCCGCCCGGCTTTGATCGACAGAAACCCCATCGGCCGATTATGGCCGATGGGGTTTGGTTTCCGCGCTCACCGTTTCACCCCGGCGGGAGCCGGCCTTACAGGAAGTTCCGGATCTGGATCCCTTCCTGCTGGAATTCCTTTTTGATGCGCTCCACAAAGGCCAGGGCCTTGGCGCCGTCCCCGTGGACGCACAGGGTATCCCCCTGGATCTCGATCTCCTTGCCGGTGATGGCGGTGACCTTGTGCTCCTTGATCATTTTGACGCACCGCTCCACCGCCAGATCCTCATCTGTGATCATGGAGCCTGGCTGCTTCCGGGGAACCAGGGACAGGTCCTCCTGATAGGCGCGGTCGGCGAAGATCTCCGCCGCTGTCTTCAGGCCCATCTTCTGGGCCTCCTCCCCCAGCACGGCCCCCGCGCAGTAGAAGATACGGATGGAGGGATCGATCTCATACACGGCCTCACAGATGGCCCGGGAGGTCTCACGGTCGTACTGGCACAGGTTGCCCAGCGCGCCGTGGGGCGCCACGTGCTGCAGCTTCAGCCCATAGCTCTGGGTGAACGCCATAAGGGCTCCGATCTGATACTTCATGTAATTTTTGACCTCGTCCACAGACAACGTCATCTTCCGGCGGCCGAACCCCATCAGGTCGGGGTAGCCGGGATGCGCGCCCACAGCCACGCCCCGCTCCTTGGCCATGCGCACCACCTTGTCCATCACCATGGGATCCCCGGCGTGGTAGCCGCAGGCCACATTGGTGGAGGTGATATGCTGGATGATGCCCTCATCGTTTCCGATGCGGTAAGCGCCGAAGCTCTCGCCCATATCGCTGTTCAAATCGATGGAATACATGAAACGCACCTCTTTCTGTTACTGGGAGACCACCTGGATGGAGGTCTCATAGACGGTTCCGTTGACGGTGATGCGGTAGTGACGCACAGGCCCCAGTCCTTTGGCCTGGGGTTGGGCTGCGGTCTGAGGCTGGGCAGGCGGAGCATTCAGCCGCCGGTCCAGCTCATTGAGGCGCTCCCGCGTCTCCCGCCACAGCTGGTGGGCCCGGGAGACAGGGACCGACTGAAAGCGGATGGTATCGCCGGGACGGCACTGGCCGATAACGGGAAGGTCCGCGGTGATCACAGTGGCGATCTTGGTATAGCCGCCCACAGTCTGCCGCTCCGCCAGCATGATGATGGGCAGGCCGGAGGTGGGCACCTGGATGGCCCCGGTGACCATGCCGTCGGAGATGATGTTGCCGTCCACCTTGTGCTGGATGACCGGCCCGTCCAGGCGGCAGCCCATACGGTCGAAGTCATTGGTCACCTGGTAGGGCTGGCCCAGAAAGGTGTCCAACCCCTGTTGGGTAAAAGCGTCATCCTGAGGGCCCAGGATGACCCGCAGGACCCGCTCCTTCCCAGCAGGCATGGGGTGGCTGGTCCGGCGTTCCTCCATGCGGGGCAGAGCCGTCTTTGGGGCCAGGAAGGGGAGCTCGTCCCCCTTGGCCAGCTTGCGGCCCTCCAGTCCGCCCACCCGGTTCTGGACCCCGGTGGCACGGCTGCCCATGACCTCCGGCACATCCCGCCCACCGGCAAAGGCCACATAGGTCCGGCAGCCGGTGCGGGCGGCCCGCAGCTTCAGAACAGAACCGGACCGGATCAGGATGGCCTGGTTCATGGGAACGGGCTGCTCGTTCAGCAGGGGCGTCATATCCCCGCCGGTGATGGCAATGATGTTGTCCCGGGTAAAGCGCAGGGTGGGACCCAGCATGGTGGCCTCCAGGGCGCTCAGGTCCCGTGGGTTGCCCACCAGGATATTGGCCAGCTGGAAGGACTCCAGATCCATGGGGCCGGAGGGAGAGACGCCGAACTGCTCATAGCCATACCGGCCGCCGTCCTGAACGGTGGTGAGCACACCGGGGGTTTCTATGAAAATGCCCATGTTCAGCCCTCCTTCTCATAGGTTCTGGGCTGGTAGCAGCCCAGCTCCACCTGCCGCTTGATGTCCATGAACTCCACACGGTCCACTGGTACATGGCGGATCCACTGCCCTGCCTTCAGCAGGAAGGGGTTCTCCTTGCGGTAGTCGCAGGCCAGCAGGGGCGTGCTGCCGATGATGTTCCAGCCACAGGGCTGATCGAAAGGGATGATGTCGCTCAGGCCCAGCTGCACTACGATGCTCCCGCCCGGGATCCGCACCCGGGGCGTCTCCCGGCGCTTGAAGGAAAAGGGGTGTTCAAACCGGGCGGTGTAGGGGTGACCGGGGGCAAAGCCCAGCATATAGACATAGTAGTCGCTCTGGCTGTGGATGCGGATGATTTCCTCCACCGTCTTGCCCTCAATGCGGGCGATCTCCTCCAGATCCAGTGCATATTCCCCCTCGTACAGGACAGGGATCTCCGTCACAATGGCCTTGGGGAGCGCAGCAAGATCCAAGTGGCCGGCGCTCTGGTCGATGGCCTCCTTCAGCTGCTCCAGGTCAGCTGTGAGAGGGTCGTAGTGGATGGCCAGGGAGCGGTATGTGGGGACCAGTTCCCCTATCCCGGGGAGCCTATGGGCTTCCAGCGCGCCCTTTAAGGCCATCACCTTCCGATTGACCTCCATGCTGATCTCATTTTCAAATTCCACCAACAGGGCCTGATCGCCCACATTATGTAAGGTGTACATCGTATTCCTCCATTTGTCCGGCCGGTCCATATCAATGGACCGGCCGGATGGATCGATTGGTTCAAAATAACAGGACGGCGGGGATCAGCTGTTGTAGAGTTCCTTGTTGAACTCCTTCTCGCTGGCGGAGACGATCACGGCGGTGGCCGCATCACCCACCACGTTCAGGGTGGTCAGGACCATCTCACAGGGCTTGTTCATGGCAAGCACCAGGGAGTAGATGAGGGTGCACAGCTCGGTGTTGAAGCCCGCGCCGGTGAGCACCGCGTACAGCATGACAGAGCCCGCGGCGGGGATGGCCGGGGTGCCCATGGAAGCGGCAATGGCCAGCAGGGTCATGGTCAGGTAGTTCATGGGGGTCACCTCCAGGCCAGCGCAGGTGGCGATGAAGGCGGCGCCGATGATGTGCATGATGGCGGTGCCGTTCATATTGATGGTCATGCCCACAGGCAGCACGAAGTCGGTGATCTCCTCAGAGCAGCCCAGTTCCTTCACACAGGTCTCACGGTTCAGAGGCAGAGCGGGGGCAGAGGCGGCAGCGCCAAAGGCGATGATGGCCACTTTGATCATCTTCTTCATAAAGATGAAGGGGTTGCAGTGGGTGGCAGCGCCGATGGCGATGGGGTAGGCCACCATCAGATAGACCACCAGGACGATGATGGTGACAAGGATGTAGGAGAAGATATTGCTCACCTGGTCGATGCCGTAGATGGCGAAGGTGCGGGTGATCATGCAGAACACGGAGACAGGGCTGCACACAATGATCAGGAAGTCCAGGAACTTCTGGACGATCTGGCTGCACTCATCGCAGAACACCTTGAAGACCTTGATCTTGTCGCCCATGGCGGCAATGCTCACGCCGATGATCACAGAGCAAGTGATGACCGCCAGCATCTTGTTGTTGGAACTCAGGGCCGCGATCATATTGTCCGGCACCGCATTGACCAGAGTGACCAGGATGTTGCTGGTCTCCGCCTCGGTCACGTTGGCGGCCAGGCTGTCCACCACAAACTCCCGGTACAGGCCCATGCCAATGACGGCCTCGGAGACCAAGGCGGCGAACAGGCAGGCCACCAGATAGAACAGCACAAAGGTGATGATGGTCTTGCCGGCGATGCGCCCCAGCTTTCTCATGTCGTTCATGCTGCAAACAGACATAATGATGGAGAAAAAGACCATGGGCACAATGGCCAGCTTCAATGCGTTGGTAAATACCGTCTGAATGATGTAGAACAGGCCAATGGCGCTGCGTCCCTCGCTGACGGTGATGTCCTGGAAGAAAATCTTATTCAGAACATCCCACGTGGCCGGGGACATGGAGGGTTTTAACACTGAGATAACGATGCCCAGGATCACGCCCAGGATCAGGGCTGTTACCATGCGCTTGACAAAGCTTTTCCGTTTCTTCTCAACCATGATTTCAACTCCCGTATACAACCGTAATTTGTATCCCGCTCTTGAAGGGATCCGTAAATTTTGGTTCGGCGGTCTCAGCTCGGGTCACCGGTGTCAACAGGAGTATTCCTGTCTTAATTGCCCAAAAATCGACTGCCTCTCCGGCTGTCTCAAGGGTAACATCTCCAAAGATTTTTGACAAATAAATATTTCGACTGTCTCTTATACACATCTCCGAGCCC